>ENA-OWPI01000821-OWPI01000821.1-marine-metagenome-genome-assembly--contig:-NODE-821-length-38597-cov-7.862175_pt1 | contig 38597 bp, 30 predicted proteins | sample MGYA00238138_ERZ651775 | MGnify/ENA primary metagenome ERZ651775 (study PRJEB26906, sample SAMN06265043) | marine metagenome | isolation source: Helgoland LTER site | place: Germany:Helgoland, sampling...
ACTTTTTTAACGATGGCCGCGTCGCTTGCGAAACCGATTCGCCAGCTGTCGCAAATTAATTCGGTTATTCAGCGCGGACTCTCTGCAGCCTCGAGTATTTTTTCTTTGCTCGACGAGCCGGGCGAAGTTGATTGTGGCGAGAAAACATTGCCGCGTGCGATCGAGCGTATCGAATTCGACAATGTTCGCTTCGCCTATGCGCAGGCTAGCGAGAACCACCCGAGCGATAACCAAGAGGTTACAGAGAGCGCAGTCGACGGTGTGAGTTTTGACGTCGAAGCAGGCCAAACCATCGCGTTAGTCGGTAAATCCGGTAGCGGAAAAACAACGCTCGTGAGTCTGCTGCCTCGTTTCTACGATTGCACCGAAGGTGAGATCCGCATCAACGGCAGTGCGCTTACCGACTACTCGCTTCAAAGCCTTCGCCATCAGATCGCCGTGGTGAGTCAGAAGGTTGTCCTGTTTAGTGGCAGCATTCTTGATAACATCGCCTATGGAGCAGCCGAGCCAATCGATCGCGATGCTGTGATCGAGGCTGCGCGTAACGCACATGCCTTAGAGTTTATCGATCAACTACCGCAGGGAATAGACACGCAGATTGGTGATGACGCGGGGATGCTGTCTGGCGGCCAGAGGCAACGTATTGCGATCGCTCGTGCCCTGTTTGACGACGCACCTATACTCGTACTCGATGAGGCAACGTCGGCGTTAGATTCCGAATCTGAGCTACATATTCAAGAGGCGCTGAGTACGCTTATGCAGGGGCGCACCACGTTTGTAATCGCTCATCGGCTATCGACTGTCGAAAGCGCCGATAGAATCCTAGTGATGCAAGACGGGAAGATTATCGAGTCCGGAAGCCACAAAGAACTCATCGCTCAAGAAGGCCATTACGCCTATCTCTATAATATCCAGTTTGCCGAATCTTAACCTCGACTTCCAAACGATGTAATCATAGAGCCAATCATCGGTATTAGAGGCCGTCTGATTTTCGCTGATGCATTTCTCGCAGCTTCGCGTATTTCATGTAGGTATAGAATGCCGCGTTCATGCTGGTGTTAAAACCCTCGAGGCCATCTAGAAAGTGACCCTTAAACAGATAGACCTGTAAGAAGGTAATCGGAAACATCAATACAATACTCGCCAGCGAGGCGTGTTGGTTTTTATCGAACTTGTCCTCGGCTTTAAGCTCGCTGTAACGATTAGATTTGGTAAAGCGCTGGCTAAGGCTGAGGTTTTCTTTATGGAGAATCGTCGCTTGTGTTCTTTTGACAGAGCCCGTAATCGAGATGCTTTCGTGCACACGCCTTACTTCGTAATGACCGCACGTTTTTCGAAAAAAGCGGATGAGTCTGTCGTTTTTGCTGAAATTCTTTGGCTGCTGTCCCCAGCGAATAAGTGTTCGGTTCGACTCTAACGCGTCGTGCGTATCGGCTTTAATTAGTATCCTTGCCTCGTCCAGAAAGTCTGGCGTAGGTAATTCGTCGGCGTCTAGATTGAATACCCATGGCTGGCTACAGAGTGACATTGCATAGGCTTTCTGCTCACTGAATCCTGGCCAGTCATTGTGGAAAACGCGAACGTTTGGGAATCCTTGCGCGATTGCTAACGTTCTGTCGGTGCTGCCGCTATCGACGATTATTACCTCGGCGAAATCAGCAACGCTCGCAAGCGATTCGGCAACATTCTTCTCCTCGTTGAGGGTAATCATGTACACGCTAGCGGCAATTTGTTGACTCATTTACTTGTCTCTTTCATTTCATTAGCAAAGGCAGGTTCGCGCATATCGATTGCAACTCTGGTCGCCGTTGCTGCCCCGAAAACCACCTCCGGGATTAGTGACGTGAGGCAATGATAGTTAAATTCGCATTGCCAAGCGTCACAGTCTTTACCGCATGCCTTGGTGCCACGCAATACTCGACTGTGCTTACCTAGCGGCGCCCATATATTTTCCTTACTTGGGCCAAATAGCGCGACTAAATCTAAGCCCGCCGAGGCTGCAAGGTGCATAGGTCCACTGTCGCCGCCCACATAGAACTGAGCCTTCTGGAAAAGGGCAACGAGCTCTGGATAGCCGAGTTGGTCAAAGTGATGAATATCTCTATCGGGTAGTTGCTCGGCGATGGCATCGATCATGCGCGTATCGTCGCCTGCACCAATCATCACGATTCCAAGCTTCTGACTTTTGAGCAGCGTGACTAAGCTTGCAAAATACTCGACCGGCCACTTCTTATAATCGGCGCTCGCCCCGGGGTGAATTACCACAAAAGGTTGTGTGATCGAATTCGAGCTAAGGAAATTTTTTACTGCCTCGCAGGCTTCAGAGCTAAGAGAATAAGGAAGAATATTGGCAGGTGCTTTGCCGGTAACGAGCACATCAAGAATCTCGCCAAAAGCATTATAGCGATGCTTTTCGTAATTGAGCACGCGCGGATTATTGTAGAACCGATGCGCGTTTTTTCCGGTCGGCCCGTAGCGATTCTTAGCGCCGCTGAGTCTGCTCAGAACACCACTGAAGCGTTCCCCTTCCATATCGATTATGCAGTCGCTCGTCGCCTTGCGAAGCTTTCGCAAGAATCCTAGATAGAGCGTGAGCCGCGACCAAGCCGAGCCGGGCTCTTTGAGGCGCTGGCGTGGATACTCGATGATGGTCACAGAAGAAGGAATAACCGTATTGGTGAGTTCGCGGAAACGGGCATCGATAACTAGGGTAAGGTCTGGATAGTCTTCTGCAACGCGCAGCACCCAGGGCAGCCCCAAAATGAAGTTGCCTAGATAATGTGTTGGAAACATGAGTACGGGGTTGTTGATCATTGTGTTAATTATATCTGCCTGCTGGCCGTCCACGTGAGTTTGATTTTCAGTAATTTTGTACTCATCGCCTTAGTCTGTGTCCACCCTGACCCTAAGGTGTCTTTAAGCGAAACACTCTATCATAATGAAACAACCTCGAATTTAGACAATGGCGGCAAGCAAAGGATGAGAAAGAATCAGGCGAATTTCGAGAAGACCTAAATGAAAGAGCCAAAAGGATAGAACTGAAAGGATAGAACCAAAAGGAGAGCCCATGACAACTAATGCCAGAGAAACCCTGCCTACCGTACCAGCGAAGAAAAAGGGATTGACGAGAATTTGGGCAGCGACAATCTACAGTGCTGAGGGACTGGCTGCGTGTTTTCGAAGCGAAGAAGCGTTCCGAATTGAGTTAATATTATCGGTCTTCCTCATCCCGCTCGCTGTCATTCTTGGTGAGACGGCGCTTGAAACGGCGCTGCTGCTCTTCGCTATTATGCTGGTTTTACTCGTCGAATTGCTCAATAGCGCGGTAGAGACGGTGGTCGATAGGGTGAGCTTGGACTATCACGAGCTTTCTAAGAAAGCGAAAGACATAGCTTCTGGCGCCGTTTTCATCAGCCTGATGACGTTCCTGATGATTTGGTCGGTTTTGCTTTTCGATCGATTGCCTCTCAATATTTAGTTTCTATTAATCGGTAATCCTTACCAATTGTGAGTCTCTATGTTTGCTAGGTCTTTTTCTGAGCTGCCTTAAGACTCGATGAGGGGCTGAGGGGCTGAGGGATAGGCAGTTAATTCTCGCCATAAAGATGAGCGGACGGTTTGTCGCGCTGAGTCTTAAAGCGGCGATGCAGCCACAGGTATTGCTCGGGGTACTGGCGAATACGCGATTCGAGTTCGGCATTAATGCGGCGCGCGTCAACCTCATCATCGCCGCTAGGAAAGCCTTCGAGCACGGGCCCTATTGAAAGCGTGTAGCCGCTGCCCGCGGGATTGCGCGTATGGGAAAACATCAGAGCCGGTGAATTGTTCATGCGTGCGAATCGGCTCGTTGCAGTGATAGTTGCCGCCTCTACTCCAAAGAAGGGGACAAACACCGAGTGTCTCGCGCCGTAATCTTGGTCGGGGGCAAACCAGAGCGTGTCGCCGTCTTTGAGGCTACGCATCGCCTGCCGCACATCTTCGCGCTCGATCACGCGGGCGAAATGTTTGGCGCGTGAGTTAGTCATCACGGCCTCGATAAGGGGGTTTTTATGCGCTCGGTAAGTCACATTCATCGGATGGAAGAGACTCAGGAGCGTGCCGCCTAATTCGAGAGTTGAGTAGTGGCCGCCGATGAGTAACACGCCACGACCTAATTTCATTGCTGCCTCGAGATGTTCGCTGCCCTCGATGCTGACTCGGCTTCTCAGGCTTTCAGGATTGCACGACCACGCAATCGCCGCTTCGATAACGCCAATGCCATTGGCGCGAAACGTCTCTCGAATCAGTTGCTCCTGTTCCTCGGCGCTTAAATCAGGGAAGCACAGCGAGATATTTTCCTCACAGATTGCGCGGCGACGTTTGCCAAAGCGATAAGCGAGTGCGCCGATGCCAGCGCCAAGACGCAGTTGCAGCGAATAAGGGAGATGGGCGATTAGCCAAAGAATGCCTAAGCCCAGCCATGCTGGCCAGTAGCGGGGACCCGCGAATTGGCGCAAAGGCGTGCGAGGCGTTTTTTGTTGTTGGGCGTTTAGCATTCGTTGTCTTAGTTGTCTGCGGGCGGGTGTGGCGATTGTAACAGAAGGCGCTCGTTCATGAGCAGGCAAAGCCGACCCTTGAAACTGGGAATTTAGCGCGCATGTTAAGGTCTAAGCAGGTGTGCTCGATTAGAGTAGTTTCTCGTTCGAGCGATGTTCGAGGGTTGTTAAAGTTAGGCATGTTAGAGAGTGAGCTCATGAGGGTAGCCATGAATTTTTACACTGCATTGTTGCGACGTTTATTATTTGGCCGCTGGTCGCCGGTACTGGTGCTCGCGGTTTCTGCGTTAATTGGGTCGGTGGCTCTGGGCAGCGATGCATCCGGTTCTCAAACAGCTCCGCCAAGCTATGCCGATTTTCATACCGACGACGAAACCAACAACATCGACATCTTTAAGCGTGCGAGTGCGTCGGTGGTCAACATCACCAACTCGCGATTAGTCCGCTCGCCCTATTCCCTCAACCCGCAATCAGTCCCGCAGGGCAGTGGTACAGGGTTCGTTTGGGGCGACGAGGGCTATATCGTCACCAACTTTCACGTTGTGCAGCAGGCAAACCGCGTGACAGTCACGCTTCAGGACGGGTCTACCTTCGATGCCCGCGCCGTGGGGCTTGATCCCGATAAAGATCTAGCCGTGCTTAAAATTGAGGCCGAAGATGTCAAACTCGTGCCGGTCGAGCTAGGTGATTCTGGCCTGCTCGAGGTTGGCCGCAAGGTGATTGCCATTGGTAACCCGTTTGGTCTCGACACGACGATGACGGTAGGGATTGTGAGCGCGCTAGGCCGCGAGATCGACTCGATTTCGCAGCGCAAGATTCGCGATGTTATTCAAACTGACGCGGCGATAAATCCGGGTAATTCGGGTGGCCCGCTGCTCAATTCGTTGGGGCAGCTTGTTGGGGTCAACACCGCAATCTATAGCCCGAGTGGGGCGAGCTCGGGCATAGGCTTTGCGATTCCGGTAAATACCGTGAAGCGGGTTGTGCCGGAGCTCATCGCTTACGGCCGCGTGCAGACGCCAATTTTGGGTATCACGCCGGTGCCGCAGCCCGACTACTATCGCAGGCTTTGGGGTATTCAGGGAGTTATCGTTATGGGCACCGTGCCCAATACGGAGCCTGCACTAAAAGGCATGCGCGGCCTGTCGCGGAGCCAGCGCGGGCGTATTCAGCTTGGGGATGTGATCGTTGAAATCGATGGTAATAAGATTACTAACGAGAGTGATTATGCGGATGTTATGGAGGAGCATCGACCGGGTGATATCGTCGAAGTAATCACCCAGCGTGACAATCAGCGCCTGCGCTACGAAATCGAATTGCAGGCGCCACAGAACAATTAACTTAACGCTTGGGGCGCGCGTCGATCAGGCTGCGCGCGGTACCCGCGGCGATCAATACCTGTCGCGGTGCGGTTCCGCCTAAGTGATCGCGAGCGTTGAGCGAGCCTTCGAGGGTAAGCACTTCAAAAACATCTTGCTCGATTAACTCCGAAAAACCCTGCAACTGCGTGAGCGTGAGTTCCGACAGGTCTTTGCTTTGTGCTATCCCAAACGCCACAGACTTGCCTACTACCTCGTGTGCATCTCTGAAGGGCAGCCCGCGTTTAACCAGATAGTCTGCGAGGTCGGTCGCGGTTGCATAACCCTGCAGCGCTGCTGCGCGCATGCTGTCTTTCTTGCAAGTTACTGCGGGCATCATCTCCGAATACGCAAACAGGCAGTCTTTCACCGTGTCGAGAAGGTCGAACAGTGGCTCTTTGTCTTCTTGATTGTCTTTGTTGTAGGCCAATGGCTGCGACTTCATCAGTGTCAGCAGCGACATAAGATGGCCGAATACCCGCCCGGTCTTGCCGCGCACAAGCTCGGGCACATCTGGATTTTTCTTCTGAGGCATGATCGACGAGCCGGTGCAGAAGCGATCTGGCAGGTCGATGAAGTCGAACTGCGCCGAAGTCCAAAGAACGAGTTCTTCGGAGAAGCGCGAGAGGTGCATCATGATTGTGCTGCAGCAGCTTGCGACTTCGATAGCGAAATCGCGGTCGCTCACCGAGTCTAGCGAGTTGCGCGTGGGTCCGTCGAATCCGAGGAGCGAGGCGCTGTAGTCACGGTCGATCGGAAAGGTAGTGCCAGCCAGCGCTGCGGCGCCGAGTGGCGAGACATTCAGGCGTTTGCGGGCATCGATGAGACGGCTGTAGTCACGTTCGAGCATCTCGTTCCAAGCCAGCATATGATGGCCGAAGCTAATAGGCTGCGCCGTTTGTAAATGGGTGAAGCCGGGCATGATCGTGTCTGCGTCGCGCTCGGCGAGGTCTACTAATGCTATCTGCACTTTACCTACAAGATCGACGATTATGTCGACCTGTTCGCGTACGTAAAGTCGAATGTCGGTAGCAACCTGATCATTGCGCGAGCGTCCGGTGTGCAGTTTTTTGCCCACACTGCCGATGCGCGCGGTGAGCGCCGACTCGATATTCATGTGCACGTCTTCGAGCTCAACAGACCAGGTAAAGTCGCCTGCCTCGATCTCATGCCAGATCGCCTCGAGACCGTCGAGAATCAGGTCTTTCTCTTCGAGGGTTAACACGCCGACCTTGTGCAGCATCATGGCATGGGCAACCGAGCCATTGATATCGTGCTGGTAGAGCCTGCGATCGAACTGCACCGACGCGGTGAAGCGCTGCACGAACGCATCAGTGGCTTCGCTGAAGCGGCCGCCCCAAAGCTTGCTGGTGTCTTCGGTCTTAGAATCGTCTGGCTTGTCGCTCATGGGTGGCATCCGCTGCGTAATGGGTTTGGTAGGCGTTGCAAGCTCGCTGAACTGCAACCCCGCCGTAATCAGAGTGCGCGAGTATATCAGCATCCAAGCCTTGCTTGAAAACCTGCTCGCTACTCGGACATTGCCGCCGAATTACCGTAAAATGCGAGGCTAAATCACAGCTATGAAGGTTTACCCTTGTCTACTGACTCTATTTCTTCAGCATCGAGCAACGATCCTAATCGCACCGAGATTATCCGCATCGCGACGCGCAAGAGCCCGCTAGCCCTCTGGCAGGCCTATTTTGTCCGCGATGCGCTAGAAAGCGCCCACCCAGATTTACGCGTTGAGCTGCTCGCGATGAGCACGCGCGGCGATATAATCCTCGACACGCCGCTGGCCAAAATAGGCGGCAAGGGCTTGTTTGTGAAAGAGCTCGAGCGCGCGCTGCTCGATGGCGACGCCGACATTGCGGTGCATTCGATGAAAGATGTACCGATGGCCTTCCCCGAGGGTCTTGGTCTTGCGGTGATTTGCGAGCGCGAGGACCCGACCGACGCGTTCGTGTCTAACCTTTTTTCGTCACTCTCAAAGCTCCCTCAGGGCGCCCGAGTAGGCACTTCGAGCCTGCGTCGCCAGTGTCAACTCCGTGCGCTGAGGCCAGACCTTAAAATACTCGATTTGCGCGGTAATGTAGGCACCCGCCTTGGCAAGCTCGACGCGGGCGAATACGACGCAATAATCCTCGCCAGCGCGGGGCTTATTCGCCTAGAGCTCGAAGACCGCATCGCCGAAAGGCTTAGCACAGAGGTGTCTTTGCCTGCGGGTGGGCAGGGCGCTGTTGGTATCGAATGTCGCCTAAACGACGACAAGACACTGACGCGGCTGAGCTGCCTTCACCATACCGATACTGCGGCTCGCGTAGTCGCTGAGCGCGCGATGAACGCAAAACTTAACGGCGGTTGTCAGGTGCCTATTGCGTGCTTTGCCGAGCTCAATACGAGCGAGGCTGCGGCGGGAGAGTTGAGCCTGCGCGGCCTGGTTGGCAGCGCCGATGGCAAGCGCATGCTACGCGCCGAAGCACGCGGCAGCAGTGCGGCGGCTGAGGCATTAGGAATCGAAGTTGCCGAGGCGCTGCTCGCGCAAGGCGCCGCCGAGCTCCTAGCGGAGCTGGACGAACGCTAACAGCACACGAAAAAACGCTGCTCCTAAGCTAAAGGGTTGGTGATGACCAGAGTAGAAAACTCAGCACACGAACACGATTCACACGCGCCTCGCAGCGACTCATTAGCCAATCACTGCGTTCTTGTGACTCGGCCGCAACACCAACAGGCCGAGCTGATTTCGGCATTCGAGTCGCATGGCGCGCAGACTATTGCACTGCCACTGCTGCAAATCGCGCCGCCATCAGCAGGCGAACACGCGGCAACGCTGCGCCGCAGTCTGCTCGAACTCGACCTTTTCGATACGCTAATCTTTATTAGTACAAACGCTGTTCGCGCAGGGGTTGCGGCGATCGAAGATTATTGGCCCCAGTTCCCTGTGGGTATTCAGGTTGTGGCAATCGGCCCATCGACCGCGGCGCTCGCGCAAAAATTGCTATGCTGCGAGGTGGCGGTCGCGGCGGGGGGAGTGACAAGCGAAGACCTGCTTTCATCGGGTCTTTTCGATAATCTAAAGGGCAAGCGCGTAGGTATTTTTCGCGGCGAGGGCGGACGCGATACACTTGCCGAAGGAATACGGGATCGCGGTGGGCGCGTCGACTATTTTGAGGTGTACAGACGCCTTATCTGCGACTACACGCAGGACGAATTGGAAGCTGTGATGAGCGGCAAAATTCCCACAGCGCTTACCGCGACGAGCGGCGAGTCACTCGCTGCACTTCTGGCACTTGCGCCTCGATTGGAGGCTGCGAGCGGCGATCGCGCAAGTATTGCCTCTAGACCCGAGCGTCGCGCTGCCGATACGCCGAATAGATCCAGTCGTTTGGCGCTGCCCTTATTGGAGATGCCCTTAATAGTGCCTTCGGATCGCGTCAAAGAATTGGCCTTAGCATTAGGTTTTGTTCAACCCGTCGACGCGGGCGGGGCAGATGCCAGTGCTTTTGTACGCGCTTTGGTCAAGCTAGCCGGCAAAGAAAGTAACGCCGGGCTAGACTGACGCTAGAAACCATTCTCGCATAGCGAGTATTCCCGGCGTCCGAAGGGCGCAGAATTGAGAACGAGAACATGGCAGACACAAGCGATACGCCGAGCGAGAATCCCGAGGCTGCGGCGACGACGCAGCCCGAAGACACTGCGCAAGCGCAGCCAGCAAAGACTACTGCGGCAAAGCAAGACACAGCTAGGGTCTTAGACGACATCGCAAAAGTTCGTCCACCGATGAAAACGCGTGCGCAGCGCAAAGCGCGTAGCAGGGTTATCGCGTTGATCGTATTGACGCTCCCCCTTCTTGCAGGAATCGTGTGGCTAGCTTGGCAGCAATGGCAACTTGGGTCGAATTTGCCGCAGCTCGAAGCGCGGCTTGCGCTCGTTGAAAGCGGCGAACCAAGCGGAGTGCAGCGCTCGGCACAGCTCTCGCCCGAGCAAGAGGTTCAAGTAGCCGCCTTAGTAGAATCAGCCCGCCAGAAAATCACCGCCGACACGCAGTCATTGATCGACTCAGTCGCAAGCGAATCCCTCGGTCGAGGTGACTCACAGGTTACTGACGATGCGCGGGACCGCCGCTTGATTGAGTTGGCGGCGCAGGCTGCGCAAGACGCGCTCACGCAGCTCGATGGACGACTCACTCAGCAGCAGGTTGCGAGTGCGGCGGAGCTTACCCGCTTGAGAAATCAACTCGCCGAACTCAGTGCGCGCATGCGTGCGGCAGACTCTGATCCCAACCGAGGCTGGAAATTACTCGAAGCCGAATACTTGCTGTCGATGGCGAGCCGCAAGCTTCGGTTCGAGCGCGATGTTGTCTCGGCGATAGCACTCTATGAACTGGCCGATGTTGCACTCGCGAACTCGGCCAGCGACGAGTCGTATCCGCTGCGGCAAACGCTTTCGGGTGAGCTTGCGAGTCTTCGCGCAGTCGAATTACCCGATACCGACAGCCTGTTTCTGCGCCTTGATATACTCCTTGCGCAGGCCGACTCGCTAGTGCTTGCAGGCAATAGCATCGACAGTATGCGCGCCAACTTTCAGGCCGAAGACATTTTCACCGCGGCGCCCGAGATGACTCGCGAGACCGACGTTGAGAACTCACTCCCTTGGCAGTTACTGGACGACACTGTTGAGTTTCTTCGGTCGGTGTTTATCTGGCGAAAGCTAGATGAGCCAGCACAGGCATTGGTTGCAGCAAGGCTCGGTGGTGCGCGCGAATTCAAGCTCATTTTAGAACAGGCAAAACTTGCACTTCTCGCAGGCGACGACATTCTGTTCGGCCGACAATTGCAAAGCGCGCGCCTCTGGCTCGAACGAAACGGCGAACTTGGCTCTGCACCGGTAAATGCAGCGCTTGCCGAACTTGAGCAGTTAGAAGGTGTTGTGTTGCAGCCGCGCCTGCCCCTGATTGGGGGCGCACTGCGGGGTATTTCGGAGCTAAATGCGAGTGCGCTGCAATGATCAGACTATTCGCATGGAGTCTGTTGGTTATTGTGGTGGCGCTGACACTGAGCCTCACACTTGGCTTCCCGCAGGATCCAGGGTATCTGCTTATTGCGTTTGGCAATAGCGCGTTTGAGACGAGTATTTTTGCACTGCTTGTTGCGGTTTGCGTGGTTTTCGCTGCACTGCGTTTGCTCTGGACAATTGTGAGCGGACTCAACCCCTGGCGTTTGGTTTCGGCAGGCCGAAGACTGCGCGCTCGGCGTAAAGCGAATGCGAAGCGCTCGACGATTCAAGGTTTGTTGAGTCTCGTGCGCGGGGATAATAACGCCAGCGCGAAGCTCCTCGAAAAAGGAGTCTCTGAACCCGATGCCAGTTCGATTAACTACATGGCTCTCGCCTATATTGCTAATCAAAAGGGGGAGGTAGACGCCGCGCTTGAGTGGTTAAGCAAAGGCGAGTCGGCTTACCCTGATGCTAAGTCGACGATTGAGTCTGTGCGGGCAGAGATACTTTTGCAGGCAAATAGATTTGAGGAATGTGTAGCGGTACTCCAGAACCTGCGCAGCAATTCGCCGGCCGATACTAATCTTCTGCGGCTCTTACATCGAGTTTACGCGCAACTTGAAGATTGGGACGCACTCGAACGGTTGCTTCCTGCGTTGACGAAGCAAAAAGTCATAACTGTCGATGCACTGTCGTCGCTTGCCGATGCGGTGCTGTTAGGGCAACTGCGCAATGCCGCAACGAATGTCAGTGAGCTACAGCAGCTATGGAAGAAGGCGAAGGCGAGTCAATGCGAAACCCCTGCGTTAGTAACCGAATATTCCAAACTTTTGCTGCATGCGGGAGAGGCCGAGGGTGCGCGGCGTGCTCTAGAGAAAGCGCTAAAGAAGCGCTGGGACAGCGAGACCGTACTTTGCTACGGAAAACTAGATTCAGGACTCGCGTTAAAACAGTTATTAGCTGCAGAGCACTGGCAGCGCTCTCGGCCTAGCGATGCTGCGCTTCTGCTGACGCTGGCGCGGCTGTCGCTTCGGTGTGAGCTGTGGGGTAAGGCGCGAGAATACTATGAGGCGAGGCTTGCGATGCAAGCCGACGCCGAAGCGTTTGTCGAATACGCTGGGCTTATGCGGGGGTTGGGTTTTGAGGCCGAGGCGGACGCCGCCACGCGTAGCGCGCTCGAGGCTGCGGGACTCAACAGCTCACTGCCAATGCCGCGGTCTGTTTAGGTGCGGCTCGAGTGACGCAGCTTGTGTGCAAGTCCTTCAGTAAATAATCTACTCGCGAAATTTAGCGCTTGTCGATACCGAGTTCGTCCCACATCGCATCGACTCGTGCCTTAACCTCGTCGCTCATCGTAATCGGCGTACCCCATTCGCGTTGAGTCTCGCCTTCCATCTTATTCGTTGCATCCATTCCCATTTTCGAGCCGAGGCCCGACACAGGTGAGGCAAAGTCGAGATAGTCGATTGGCGTGTTCTCGATGAGTACGGTATCGCGCGCAGGATCCATGCGGGTGGTAATTGCCCAGATAACATCGTCCCACTCGCGTATGTTGACGTCGTCGTCGACGACGATAACAAATTTGGTGTACATGAACTGCCGCAAGAAAGACCACACACCCATCATCACGCGCTTAGCATGGCCTGGGTATTGCTTCTTCATGCTGACAATCGCGAGACGATAGGAGCAGCCTTCGGGCGGCAAATAGAAGTCGACGATTTCGGGAAACTGTTTTTGCAGCAGCGGTACGAATACTTCGTTCAGTGCAACGCCGAGCATAGCTGGCTCATCGGGCGGTCGGCCGGTATAGGTCGAATGATAAATCGGATCGCGCCGGTGCGTCATGCAGGTTACGGTGAAGACGGGAAAATCATCCACTTCGTTGTAGTAGCCTGTGTGATCGCCAAAAGGACCTTCGGGTGCCATCTCGCCGGGTTCGATATAACCCTCTAGTACAAACTCGGCACTTGCCGGAACCTGCAGATCATTGGTGCGCGATTTCACCACTTCGGTTTTGCTTCCACGTAAAAGACCCGCGAAGGCGTATTCGGACAGCGTATCTGGTACAGGAGTCACGGTGGCAAGGATTGTCGCAGGATCTGCGCCTAAGGCGATGGACACGGGGAAGCGCTCGCCGGGATGTTGCTGCTGCCACTCGCGGAAATCGAGCGCGCCGCCGCGGTGTGAAAGCCAGCGCATGATGAGCTTATTAGGGCCAATCATTTGCATGCGATAAATGCCAAGGTTCTGGCGAGTTTTATCTGGCCCGCGGGTAATCACTAGAGGCCAGGTGACCAGAGGCGCGGCATCGCCGGGCCAACAGGTTTGCACTGGCAGCATGCCCAGATCTATCTCATCGCCCTCTAAGACGATCTCTTGGCACGGCGCTTTGCGTAAGACGCTCGCAGGAATATTGAGCACGCTTTTATAGCTTGGCAGACTTTGCCAGAGATCTTTCCACCCCGTTGGCGGCGTCGGTTCTTTTAAGAATGCGAGCAGCTTGCCGACGTCTCGCAGGCCAGAGATGTCTTCCTGACCCATGGCGAGCGCGATGCGGCGAGTATTTCCAAAGAGATTCGCGAGTAGCGGGATCTTCGATCCTTTCGGGTTTTCGAATAGAAGGGCAGGGCCACCGGCGCGCAGCGTGCGATCGCTAATCTCGGTTATCTCGAGAACAGGATCGACTTCCATGCTAATGCGTTTGAGCTCGCCTTTGGATTCGAGGAGGTCGATGAAGTCTCTGAGGTCTTTAAACGCCATAATAAGCTACTACTTGCGCTTCATTGAGTTAAAGAACTCTTCGTTCGTCTTCGTGTCTTTTAATTTGTCGAGAATGAATTCAGTCGCCTGAACATCCTCCATCGAGGTGAGCAGCTTGCGGAGAATCCACATACGCTGAAGTTCTTCCTCGGTTGTGATGAGCTCTTCACGGCGTGTACCGGAGCGGCGGACGTTGATGGCTGGGTAAACGCGCTTCTCAGCGATCTTGCGGTCTAGCTGCAGTTCCATGTTGCCCGTGCCTTTAAATTCTTCGTAAATCACTTCGTCCATCTTCGAGCCGGTATCGACGAGTGCGGTCGCGATAATCGTTAGGCTGCCGCCTTCTTCGAGATTACGCGCGGCGCCGAAGAAGCGCTTCGGACGTTCGAGCGCATGGGCGTCGACACCACCTGTTAGCACTTTGCCGGAACTCGGGATGATGGTGTTGTAGGCGCGGGCGAGACGGGTGATCGAGTCGAGGAGAATAACCACGTCTTCTTTGTGTTCAACAAGGCGCTTCGCCTTTTCGATAACCATCTCGGCTACCTGCACATGGCGTGCGGGTGGCTCGTCGAAGGTACTCGCGACGACTTCGCCGCGCACAGAACGCTGCATTTCGGTTACTTCTTCGGGACGCTCATCGATCAACAGTACGATGAGGCGGCATTCAGGATTATTGCGCGTAATTGACTGCGCGATGTTCTGAAGAATAAGCGTCTTACCCGCTTTCGGCGGCGACACGATAAGTCCGCGCTGGCCTTTGCCGATTGGTGCGACGAGGTCGATGATTCGCGCGCTGAGGTCTTCGGTGCTGCCGTTACCCACTTGCAGAGTGAGGCGGTCTTGGGGGAATAGGGGCGTTAGGTTCTCGAAGAGGATTTTGTTTTTAGAATTCTCTGAACTCGAGAAATTGATTTCGTGAACCTTGAGCAGAGCGAAATAGCGCTCGCCGTCTTTGGGGGGACGAATCTTGCCGGCAACCGTATCGCCGGTACGAAGATTGAAGCGGCGAATCTGGCTAGGGGAGACGTAAATGTCGTCTGGGCCTGCGAGATAAGAGGAATCTGCCGAACGCAAAAACCCGAAGCCGTCTTGGAGTATCTCGAGCACGCCGTCACCAGAGATATCTTCTCCGTTTTTCGCGTGCTTCTTCAAGATCGCGAAGATGATGTCTTGCTTGCGCGTACGGGAGACGTTTTCGAGTCCCATATCGTGGGCGGTCTGAACGAGGTCTGCGACGGGCTGTTGCTTGAGTTCGGTTAAGTTCATTGTTGATGGTCTTCTTTGTTGGTTGGGGGTTCGCCTATTCTGCGTCTCGGTTTTTGAGTAAGAACAGGCAAATAAATAATTAGGTTGTTAGGGACGCGTCTTCAGCCGGATGACAGAGGGCTGGATATGGGGTTGCTTTATATTGGGTCGTGAGCCGGTCGCTTTAATGCCGCTCTTAAGCCGCTCTCTAGCCGCTCTGAAATCGCTCTGAAATCGCTAAATTATAAGCGCCGAAAGAGAGCGAGGAACTGATAATTCAGGGGGCTTTCGACCGGATTGGTCTGCCGCAAGCTTTGGCCTTTTTCATGCTTGGCCTGTCTCTATGCGGAATATTTTGGTGCTCTTGATACCCTCTTAGGTATCAATAATAGCTGCACTGTTTCTACTAACACAGCATACATCGGTCTAGCGAAACGGAACTTTAGTACGCCACGGGCGGCTAGGTTCGAAGAGTAAGGCTAGGGAGTGAAGGCTGCGGCTAAGAGAGACTTCCGTCTGTCTTGAGCCGCATTAAACGCAATTTAGATAACGCTGTCAATAAACGCGGCAAGCTGCGATTTTGAGAGCGCGCCTACCTTCGTGCCTACTACTTCGCCGCCATTGAAGATTAGCAGCGACGGAATGCCTCGTACGCCATACTTAGGCGCCGTAGCAGTGTTGGCATCGACATCCATCTTGGCGACGGTAATTTTACCTGCATAGTCGCCGCTGATCTCTTCGAGAACAGGCGCGATCATCTTGCAAGGTCCGCACCATTCGGCCCAAAAGTCTACGAGCACTGGGCCTTCGGCTTGAAGAACGTCTTGCTCGAAAGAGCTGTCTGATACGTGAACGATAGAGCCGCTCATACACTAATCCTCTGGTTATAATAATAAGTTCTGGGTCTAATAATAAGGCCGAAACTCAAGTATTCAAGTACTACCGAACAATAGTTAAGGCGTGCGGCGCAACGCTGGCTGCTCGTTCTCCTGTCTTAAGCCTTCAGGTTAATAGCTTAGGGATTGGCCTTTAGCAGGCGCGCCGCCTTCTTGGCGAAGTAAGTCAGGATCGCATCGGCTCCGGCGCGCTTTATGCAGAGCAATGATTCCATCGCTACGGCGTCCTCGTCGAGCCATCCATTTTGTGCGGCCGCCATATGCATGGCGTATTCGCCGCTCACTTGATACACCATGGTGGGCACTTTGAATTCGGTTTTTACGCGGCTCACAATATCCAAATACGGCATGCCGGGCTTAACCATTACCATGTCAGCGCCCTCGGCAAGATCTTGCGCAATTTCTTGCAGTGCTTCGTCGCTATTCGCCACGTCCATCTGATAGCTGTATTTATTGCCGCCGCCTAAATTACCGCTAGACCCGACCGCATCGCGGAAAGGGCCGTAGTAGGCGGAGGCGTATTTGGCAGAATAGGCGAGTATGCGCGTGTAAATTTGGCCATTAGCCTCGAGCGTGTCGCGAATTGCGGCAACTCGGCCGTCCATCATGTCCGACGGCGCAACGATGTCGGCACCTGCAATGGCATGCGAGAGCGCCTGCTTAGCGAGCACTTCAACAGTCTCATCGTTGAGCACATAGCCCGATTCATCAATGATGCCGTCTTGTCCATGCGTAGTGTAGGGATCCAAAGCCACGTCGGTGATAACGCCAAGCGCTGGGAAATCAGCCTTAAGCGCGCGAATCGCCCGTTGGACGAGGCCATCGGGATTGTAAGCCTCTGCACCATTAAGCGATTTAGTCTCGGGATTGGGCGCAGGAAACAGAGCGATAGCGGGGATGTCTAGTTCGACAAGTTCGGCAGCCTCTTTTAAGAGCTCATCGATACTCAGGCGCTCGATGCCGGGCATAGAGTCGATAGGCTGACGCTGGCCGCTGCCCTCAACAATAAAAAGCGGATAGATCAGGTCGTCTGTAGTCAGACGTGTTTCACGCATGAGGCGACGGCTGAACTCGTCACGACGCATGCGGCGTGGCCTAGAAGAAGGGAATCGGCGATTGGCTTCGATTATCGACACGGCGTGAGCCTCTTGAGGTTGCGTGGTGGCTGCAGTGAGCAGCGCAGCGTTGAGTAAAGCCCTAAGCTTAGCAGTCGCATCGTCGAAATTGAATCGACGATTAGCCGCGCGCGTACAAGAGCCGTGGGAATAACCGTCGTTTATCGTCTCACTCGTATCGCTCTATGGGGTAACATCCCTTTCGAGCTCACAGTTACCAAGGAATTTAAGTGAATAGAATCAAGTTCGCTATCGCCACGCTAGTTATCGTCGCTTTCAGCGCCTATTTTGTCTTAGACCTTGGTCAGTATCTGACCCTGGAGTTTGTGCAGTCGCGCTTGGCTAGTCTGCAGGCGTTTCGCGACGAAAATTTTGCATTAACCGTGGCCATTTACTTCGTCTTCTATGTTGTAGCGACCGGCATCTCCATTCCTGGCGCTATTTTGCTTACTCTGCTCGGCGGTGCCATCTTCGGGCTTTGGTGGGGCACGCTTCTAGTCTCTTTCGCGAGTAGCATCGGCGCTACCGGCGCGTTCCTCGCGTCGCGCCTTCTGCTTCGTGATTGGGTGCAGCGCCGTTTCGGCGCCTATCTTGCGCCTATAAATAAAGGCTTCGAAAAAGACGGTGCCTTCTATCTTTTCAGCCTGCGCATGGTACCTCTGGTGCCTTTCTTCATCGTTAACCTGCTCATGGGCCTGACCAGCATCAGCGTGCCTGCTTACTATCTGGCTAGCCAGATCGGGATGTTTGTCTCTACTGTGGTTTACGTTAACGCCGGCGCTGAGCTCGCGCAGATAACGTCGCTAAGCGGCTTGGTTTCGCCTTCGGTAATCGTCTCCTTCACTCTTTTGGGTGTTGTTCCGCTTGTTGCCAAAGTCCTGATCGGCGTAATACAGCGCCGTAAGCGCCTGGGCGTCTTTAAGAAGCCGAAGCGATTCGACGCCAATGTAGTCGTGGTGGGCGGCGGTTCGGCGGGGCTCGTTACTTCTCTGATCGTTGCTGGGGCAAAGGCCAAAGTAGTGCTCGTCGAAAAGCACAGGATGGGAGGCGATTGCCTGTATACCGGCTGCGTGCCGAGCAAGTCGATTATCCGTAGCGGGCGCATCATGTCGTATATTCGTCGCGCAGCCGATTACGGCATTGTGGACGCAGCGGGTAAAGTGGATTTCGCCGCGGTTATGCAGCGTGTACAAGGCGTGATCGAGACAATCGAACCACACGATTCGCCCGAACGGTTTACCTCGCTCGGAGTAGAATGTGTGAGCGGCACCGCACGCCTCATTTCGCCCTACGAGGTTGAGGTCGACGGCAAGATAATCACCACCGAGTCGATCGTCATTGCGTCGGGCGCTCGGCCCTTCGTACCACCCGTGCCGGGCCTCGCTGACATCGACTATCTGACATCCGATAATGTCTGGTCACTCACCGAATTGCCGCCACGACTTCTTGTGGTTGGTGGCGGTCCTATTGGCTGTGAGCTTGCTCAGGCGTTTAGTCACCTCGGCTCTAAAGTGACTCAGGTAGACATGGCTACGCGGATTATGCCCCGCGAAGATGAGGACGTTTCAGCTGCAGTGAGTGCTCGCTTTTTAGAGCAGGGCATCGACTTACTTACAGGCCATAAGCTCCTCAAATTTGAGACAGTCGACGGTGAACATTTCATGGAAGCCGAACACGAGGGCAGCACCGTCCGAATTGCCTTCGACAAAGTGCTGCTGGCAATCGGCCGCAAGGCCAACACCGAAGATTTTGGCCTCGAGGAGATCGGCGTGGCCTTGACGCCCCAAGGCACGATTGAGGTAAATGAATACCTGCAAACCTCGCTACCCAATATTTTCGCTTGCGGCGACGTGGCAGGGCCCTATCAATTTACCCATATGGCGTCTTATCAAGCCTGGTTTGCTGCGCTGAATTCTATCGCCGGTGGTCTTTGGCGTTCGCGTGTGAACTATGCCGCTGTGCCTTGGGCGACGTTCACTGATCCCGAGGTAGCTCGCGTTGGTTTGAGCGAGGAAGAGGCAAAACAGCGCGGTATTGCTTATGAAGTGACGCGGTATGAGATGGATCACCACGACCGCTCACTGGCCGATGGCGAAGCGCATGGCTTTGTGAAAATCTTAACGGTGCCGGGTAAAGACAAGATGCTTGGCGTCACGATAGTCGGTTATCACGCCGGCGAGCAGATCGCCGAATTTGTGTTCGCGATGACCCACGGAATGGGACTCAAGAGTATTTCAGCGGTGACGCATATTTACCCCACACTTGGCGAGGCGAACAAATTCGCCGCCAATGCCTGGCGCAGCGCGCGCATGCCTACGCAGTATTTCCCTTGGCTAAAACGATTCTTCGACTGGCGCCGCGGCTAGGCTTCCGTCTTGGGGAAGGCCATAAAGCGCCCGCGGCTAGGCTTCCGTTTTGCGGAAGGCCATAAAGCGCCCGCGGCTAGGCTTCCGTCTTGCGGAAGGCCATAAAGAGACACAAGGAGAATAAGCCGCCAAACGCAATAAGCGCCATCTGCGGAATAGAGAAAATACCGAAGAGGCGGAACACCACCTCAGCGCAGTTGCCATCACCCTTGAGTAGGAAGTTCAACATCTCGATAAACGGGAAGTTATCCATAATGTAAGTAAGGCCGGGGCCGCAGGCCGGGACCTCTTCCTCGGGTAGGTTTTGCAGCCAGATCTGGCGAATCGAGAAGTAGCTCCCAAACACACACATCGACGCGGCAATCAGCGAGTAGAGGCGTTGGGTCGTTGCTTCGGGGTCATGCAGCGCCGACACCAGACACACAAAGCCGCAGAGGATAAAAAAGACGCGCTGCGTGATGCACAGGCCGCAGGGAGAGAGGAGCATCACGTGCTCCATATAAAGGGCAATAACAATCGTTAACACTGTAATGAAAAATATGCCGAAATTCATGATGCGATTGCTCGGCAGTGTTAGATTGCTCATTCTCGTGCTCCTAAAAAGCGGTTGTTTAATTCAGTTTAGCCGTGGCAGTTTACCGTCTTGCCGGCCTCTATGCTGCATTCCACTGTGCTAAAAACGTCTCGAAATCCAACTGTGGCTCAGATTCAATGGCGGCTTGATCGGCGAGTGACTGTGTTGCCACCTTCTCGAACATTGTCTCATCGCGTTGGCTTAGTTGGGAGTCAGTTGCCTTCTCTGACGAGTCCAACAGCACGCTGTGTTGCTGTTTGGCGAGGGTTAACGCGAGCTGAAAGAAAGAGAGGCCCTCGTCCTGCATTTGCGCAAGCATCCGCCCGGAAGGTGTGAGGCTTGCATCATTGAGCTTGGCGACCTGTGTATTTAGGGCAGACGCGTAGGCCTGTCCGTGCAGGCCCTGCTCGCCGTGAATCGAATCCAATAACGTTGCAGCATGGCCTAGTGAGCCTAAAATGCTGGCTGCCCATTCGCGCATTGCGCGTGGCGCGCCTTCTTCAAACAACATTAATGCAGGGTCGCGACCCTGTTCGACGACTCGGGTGAGATTCTCGGCAACCTCAAAGAACTCCGCCTGATGACATTCGGGACTGGGCGCGAGAAGGCAATGCACGAGAAACGTGTCCAAAAACTTTGTCTGCTCGGCGTCGATTCCAAGGGGGAGATAAGGGTTTAGATCGAGGGCGCGCACCTCGATGTATTCGATGCCTCCCTCTTTCAGCGCTGCTAGCGGGCGCTGCCCGCTTTTAACATTTCGCTTGGGACGGATAGTGCTGTAGAACTCGTTTTCGAGTTGCAGCAGGTTAGCGTTTATCTGGAGCGGCTCACCATCGACGCCGCGGCCTATCGCTTCGTATTCGGGGTAAGTTGTGTGCATCGCTTTGTCGAGGCATTCGGCATAGTTGTTTAGGTCGTTATAGCAAACGAAAAGCGATTTCTGCGCCTCGCTTTTGTAACCCAAATTGCCCATGCGCAGGCAAGTGGCATAAGGTAAATAGAGCGTGTGCTCATCTAATTCTTGCAGGCTATGTTCGCGGCCGCGCACGAAGCTTTTACACGCAGCGGGCGAGGCGCCAAACAAATACACGAGAAGCCAAGAATAGCGGTGGAAATTGCGAATGAGGTGCAGATATTTGTTGGTACGGAAATCTTGCAGCGTGCCGGTATCGCCGCACTGCTGCTGATACTGCGGCCAGAAGCTCTCAGGCATCGAAAAATTGTAATGAATGCCGGCGATTGTCTGCATGATCTTGCCGTAGCGATTGCTCAATCCCTCGCGATACAGAGTCTTGAGCTTGCCCACGTTAGACGTGCCAAACAGCGCTATAGGTATTTCGTCTTCGCCGCCAAGCGCGCAGGGCATGCTCGATCCCCAAAGCATTTCTTGGTTATCTAAGCGGGTAAGCGTAAAGCGATGTATTCCCTCGAGCATGCTTAGGCAGTCTTCTATGCGCTCGTATGCCGGGGTTATGAACTCGAGAAGCGATTCCGAAAAATCGGTAGTGATATAAGGGTTAGTGAGCGTCGAGCCCAGCGCCTGAGGATGGCCTGTCTGAGAAAGCAGGCCCGTTGGGCTCACTCTGAGACTTTCTTTCTCGATACCGCGCACGACGCCGCCCCAGCTCGAATCAAATGTGGCGAGCTTGTAGAAATCGAGCGAGCTGGCAAATGAGGGGCGATCAGACGAGCCCACGTCTTTAGCAGAGGTGCTACTCAAGGCAATACCATCCTTGCATCTCGGAGCCTTGCGTGAGGTCGTCCGAATTATAGGCGCTCGATGGGAAAATAGGCGTCGGTTTAGGGCAGGCAAAATGCGCAGCCTCACCTCGATAGTTCGCCACGAGTGCGGGTGGGCAAGCCTCGGCTGGCCCAAGAGCGCCGTATTATGGCAAAGAACACCTAAATTCGCTAACAGCTTATTACGTGTATCGGCTCTACTCTATTTGCTTGAAACGGTGGATTAGCCGGCGGTCTCTCTTGTTAGGCTTCGTGTTGGTCATCAGGTGTGGCTGACTTTTTCGTTGCTCGCTTAGCGTCTCTCGCTGTTTGATGCTCTCAGCGGTTTCCGTGTATAGAAGCTGCGCTTCTGGCGCACCGCGTCGCTGCTCGGACAGCGCGGAAACCACGACAGTGCGTTCGTCTAAGCCCTGTCTGAGGCGCACTTCGACGCCCACCTCGATTTCTTTGCTGGGCTTAGCGCGGGTCCCGTCGCACTGCACTTTGCCGCCTTCGATCGCCTGTTTCGCAAGACTCCTTGTCTTGTAAAAGCGCGCTGCCCACAGCCACTTGTCGAGTCTGAGCCTAACGAGGTCCGTTTTAGCCTTGGGTTCTTGAGTCTTAGCCATGTCTCTTTTGATTTTCCTGACTTGTGGTTTTCCTGTCTACGGAACCGGCGTGAGTGTTGCAGGCATTATTGCCGCAAAATCATCAACTTGTGGGAACTCCTCAAGCGCTACCGCGGGCCGTTCGCTGTCGGGCTGACGTATTGCCATGAGGTGACTTATGCCTTCGCGCTGTGCTTGCCGCAACACCGGTAACGAATCGTCGAAAAGTAGGGTGCGGGCAGGGTCATAAGCCTCGATCATCTGGAGTTTGCCCCAAAAACCGTCGTTCTCTTTAGCTAACGCCAATTGATGGGAGCTGATGCGCTGATGGAAAAAGCCGGCAATGGCGGTATGCTGCATCTTAAGCGCCAAGCTGTGTGGATGGGCATTGGTCACGAGCAGTACCCTTTTGCCGGCGGCATTGAGTCGTGTCAGCAGCGTTTCGACATTGGGTCGAACGCGAATCTTGTCGATAATCGTCTGCTTCAAGCCGGTAATATCGACGCCTAATTCGTCGCGCCAGTAATCAAGGCAATACCAATCGAGCGTGCCGTAAACGCGCTCGGATTTAGCCGTGACAAAGGCAATCGCCTCGTCATGCGCGATGCGATTCTGCTCAGCGTAGGTCAACGGCAAGAGGTGCTGCCAGAAGTAATTGTCGAAATGCAGGTCTAACAGCGTGCCGTCCATGTCGAACATTACGGTATCTATGTCGTTCCAGGGTGGCATTGTGTCTCCAGAGGGGGATCGAGGTGCCGGAGTGTCCGCGCTTGATCAGATGAAATTCGCTACGAGCTTAGCGCTAATTCCCCTGTTATTCTACGGCAGGTTTATACGAGTGAGTCAGTGCGCAGTGCATGGTTTGCCATAAGGTGTGTCTTAAAGTGTGCCATAGGGGGCGCCAAAAAGTGCGCCATAAATGTGGGCAAGAATAAGGACCCCAAATGTGAGTCAGTTAGACATGAGTAAACATACCCTCAGCGAGATGTGCCGTATCGCAGAGGCTGCAGGTGAAGAAATTCTCGCGGTTTACAATGGCGCCGCAGACATTGAGGTCGAGCAAAAAGCAGATGACTCGCCTCTGACTCTCGCTGACCGGCGAGCACATGACTTAATCGAAAGAGAGCTGCTTGCTTTGGCGCCTGAGATACCTGTGCTGTCGGAAGAATCGCTGCAGCTGCCGTTTGCGGAGCGTCGGCGTTGGGCGCGCTATTGGCTCGTGGATCCTTTAGACGGGACTAAGGAATTTATCGGGCGCAATGGTGAGTTCACAGTCAATATCGCACTGATCGACAACGGGATCGCAAGGCTCGGCGTGGTACATGTTCCAGTCACCGGCATCACTTACAGCGGGATTAACGACGATAAGGCAACCGGCGCTTGGAAAACAGAGGGCAGCGGCTCGGTTGCGATCACGGTGGCGGCCATGGCAGGGCAGAAAATAAGAGTTGTGGCGAGTCGTCGTCACCGTGGTGAGCGACTCGAACAAATGCTTGCCAACATTGACCACGTTTTAGGCATCGACGAAGTGGTGAGTATAGGCAGCTCTCTAAAAATGTGTCTGGTGGCCGAAGGTGCCGCCGACATTTATCCTCGTTTAGCGCCGACAAGCGAATGGGACACCGCTGCAGCACATGCAATTCTTAGTGCAGCCGGCGGTGAAATAGTCGATCTAGACTTTTGCCCGCTGCGTTACAATCAGAAAGACAGTCTTCTCAATCCTGAGTTTATTGCTTTGGGTGATCGCGCTTATGCTTGGCAGCCTCTGCTGCGTTAGGTGCCGTGCGCCAACAAAGTAAAAGAAAACTAAGAGCCAATCATTAGCGAAAACAAATCATAGTATTAAGGGGTAAATCGATGTCATCAACCACACTGATCAACAGATTCGCTCGCGGCGTCGCGGTCGTGCTTTTGGGTGTTCTGGCTGCGTGTTCTGAGCCGACTAATCAGCAATCTGAGGCAGTGGTTGTTGTCGCGACTCAGTCTGAAACTCACAGATTAAACGCATGGCTTGATGAGCAATATGCCGAGCAGCTTGAGACAAGCCCAATGACTAAGACGCGTCTGGGTGATAAATCGGATTATGACGAGCTAGACGATTTTTCTCTTGCCGCAGAAGAGCGCGACCTCGAGTGGCTGCGCGCGAGCGTCGCCGAAATGGAGAGCGAGTTTACCTATGCAGATTTGAATGACGATGGCAGGCTCTCCTTCGACATGTGGCGATTTTCGTTAGAGCGTGCCGAGGCGGGTGTTCCGTATCGACAGCACGGCTACATTTTTGGGCGCGGTGGTCCCCATGCATATCTCCCCAATTTTTTGATTAACTTTCACCGCGTTGACACAGTGGCAGACCTTGAGGCGTATGTTTCTCGGTTACGAGAATTAGATCGCGTGTTTGCGCAATTACTCGAGCGTTCGCGCGCCGCATCAGCTGCGGGTATCAGGCAGCCCCGATTCGGTTACGACTTCGCGCTTGCGGAAATTGAGCGAGTTACCGCCGGCGCGCCATTTAGCAATAGCGACAGCTCGCCTAATTCTCCACTGTGGTCAGACCTGCAAGCCAAAACCAATGCCTTGGTAGACGATGGGCTCCTTAGCGCAGAAGACGCACAGTCACTCACACAGCAGATCCAAGTATTGCTCGCTGATGATGTACTGGCTGCCTATAACGAGGTCGCTGCGTGGCTTCGCGAAGACAGAGAGTTTGCAAGCGAGGACGCTCAGGGTGTTTGGGCATTGCCGGAAGGCGAAGCGTTTTACAATTATCGGCTTGCTCAGATGACAACGGTTGAGCTTACGGCAGATGAAATTCACCAGATTGGCCTAGACGAGGTGGCTCGCCTCCAAGGTGAAATGGACATTATTAAGCAGCAGGTCGGCTTCGATGGCACTCTGCAAGAATTTTTCACATTTATGCGCGAAGACGAGCAATTTTATTTCCCAAATACCGAGGAAGGACGACAGGATTATCTCGACCTCAATAACAAATATTTAGACGCAATCGCACTTAAATTGCCTGAATATTTCGGTCGCTTACCTAAGGCGGCGCTCGAAGTTCGGCGCGTAGAGGCATTCAGAGAGCAGGCGGGCGCCGCACAGCATTACAGCGCAGGTACGCCAGACGGGTCGCGACCGGGCGTGTTTTATTCACACATGAGTGACATGTCGACACTCCCTATTTTCCAACTCGAAGATGTTGCCTATCACGAAGGAAGCCCGGGGCATCACATGCAAATTTCTATTCAGCAAGAACTCGAAGACGTGCCACGTTTTAGGACTCAATACCGCACCACAGCTTACACAGAAGGATGGGGTCTGTATTCTGAATGGCTTGCAAAAGAGATGGGTGGATTTGAAGATCCTTATTCAGACTTTGGTCGTCTAGGGGGCGAAATTTGGCGTGCGATCCGCCTCGTTGTCGACACGGGCATTCATGCGAAGCGATGGAGCGAAGAGGAAGCGGTGCAATATTTTCTCGATAATTCGCCGCAATCAGAAGGCGCCGTGCGTTCCGAGATTAAGCGCTATATTGCAACACCGGGTCAGGCGACGGCTTACAAGATCGGCATGTTAAAAATTCAAGAGGTGCGCCGATCCGCGGAGCAGGCGTTAGGCGAGGCGTTCGATATTCGCGAGTTTCATGACATTGTCTTAGGCGCCGGCGCGTTGCCCTTGCCCTTACTTGAGGCGCGAGTAGATCGCTGGATAAGCGATTCGCTCTAAAGGTCGATCATTTTTATTTCGAGATAACTTGTTATGCGGGAAAACCATTTTTTAACGCTTAATCGCGCACTTAACGGAGCGATGCTAGCAGCAGTGTTGCTGACTTACTCAAGTGTCTTCGCGGCCGAGATCGCAAGTCCGGAAAGCGTGGGTATGTCGAGCGCAGCTTTGAATAGTGCAACTGCGAGACTGCAAAAGCACATCGACGACGGCGAGATTGCTGGCGTTGTTGCTGCTGTCGCTCGCGATGGAAAGCTAGTCTATCAGGTAGCGCTCGGAAAGCTCGACAGAGAGCGCGACGCAGACATGCGGGAAGATGCGCTGTTCCGAATCTATTCGATGTCGCGTGAGATTACGAGCGTCGCAGCGCTGCGTCTGTTCGAAGAAGGCGCGTTCAACTTCGACGATCCGGTTTCCAAATATCTTCCAGAGTTTTCCGATCAGCGCGTCCTTCTAAATTCTGAGTCGACTGACCTTGAAGCAACACGTCCGCGGGTGGGAGAAATGACCATCGCTCACTTGTTAACACACACTTCGGGTTTAGGCAGCCGAAGTTCGGCGCTCTATCGCGAGAATAATGTGCGTGACCGCGCACAAAGTCTTGATGCGATGGTATCGAAAGCGGCGCAGGTTCCTTTGTTTCAGGATCCAGGCACAGAATTTCGCTATGGCATACACGCCACTATTATTGGCAAGTTAATTGAGGTTTGGTCGGGGCAGCCTTTTGAAGAATATTTACAGCAGAATTTACTTGCGCCGTTAGGGATGACCAGCACGTTGTTTTGGGCAGAGGGCAATGATGCTGATCGTTTGGCTCAGCTATACAGACCAGAGGCGGGTGAGCTGAGTCCCTACGCTATCGAAACTGTGCCTTGGACGCAGCAGCCTGTCTTAGTTGAAGGCGGTGTCGGTCTGCTCTCATCGGTGCCCGACTACGTCCGTTTTTCTCAAATGATATTAGATAGGGGAAAGATCCCTGGCACCGAAGAGAGAATACTTAGCGAGGCAACAGCGGCATTGATTTACGAGAATGCCGTTCCCGAAGCCGCTATGCCCATTGGTGACAGTCGCTATTGGCTTGGTTCGGGTTGGAGTCTCGGTGGCTTTAACGTTGTGCTCGATCCATCGACGTATGCGTATCCAGTATCAAAAGGCACGATCTGGTGGGATGGTTCGGCGGGCACTCGCTTTTTTATCGATCCTATCGAAGGCACTGTCATTGTTATTATGGCGCAGGTCTCGCCCTCGAATGGCGGAGGATTCCGAGAGAACTTTAGTCACCTTGTCGATGCGGCGATTATTGAAAGACGTTAGTCTTGTGCGCGCTTTTCGCATGGCTGCAATGCTGAGAATATTTACAAAACGTGAAGGCTAAGGCTAACTCTATTATGCAAAAACCCGAACTGAGCATGGCGCTTGAGTCTGCGCAATTATCAATCAGAACGCTGCGCAGTCGCCTAGATATCGCTTTTTCGACTATTCGGCAAGCATGTCTCGACAGTGAGAGCGGCCGCCTCGACGCGATCAAACTTGATGAATTTCAGCAGGTGAGCTACGAATTAGCCTTTGTTGTGGCTGAGCTGGCGGCGACGAGTGCATTGCTTGCCCAAGCAGAAAAGGGCGATGAACTCGAGGCGCACGTAGCGCTCGCACAGTGGGCGACTACGCTGAATGCGGCGCAGACTAGGTTGCTGCCCATGGCTGACGAATGTGGGCTAGAGCGTGTTGAATTGAGCAACTCTTTTGCTGACCCCGCGCTGCTTTCTCTGCTCTCCGAATTCGGTTCGAGCAAGGCGCTCGCAGCACTTGGTGAAAAAATTTGTGCGCAAGAGCTACGAAGATTGCCTTCTGTGCTAGACAGCGATAAGGAAATGATGCGCGCAACCTTCGAGCGTTTCGCCGATGAAATCGTCGCCCCAAGAGCGGAGGCGATACATCGTCAAGACCTCGACATTCCAGATGAAATATTGATACCCGCAGCAGAGCTTGGCTGCTTCGGTACCTGCATTCCCGAACGTTTCGGAGGGCTTCAGCCCGATGATAAGCCCGACAGTCTTAGCATGATAGTCGTAACCGAAGAGCTGTCGCGAGGCTCTCTCGGTGCCGCGGGCAGTCTTATTACCCGTCCGGAAATAGCAGCGCGGGCGCTGCTTGCCGGAGGTACTTCGGTGCAGCAGGAAAAATGGTTACCTAGGCTCGCCGCTGGGGAAACACTCTGCGCGATTTCGATCACTGAGCCGAACACGGGTTCCGATGTCGCGTCGGTGGCGCTGCGGGCGACCCGCATCGACGGCGGTTGGAAGCTCAATGGCGCAAAAACCTGGTGTACCTTCGCAGGACGTTCCGAACTGCTTGTCGTTTTAGCGCGCACAGAGGCTGATAAAACGCTAGGCTACCGCGGCCTCAGTCTTTTTCTCGTAGAAAAGCCAGCGTGCGCAGGGCACGAATTTACGGTGGCGCAGGAGACGGGCGGCGCGCTAAGTGGCCGTGCCATCGCAACGTTAGGCTATCGCGGCATGCACTCGTTTGAGCTTTCGTTCGATGAGTTTGTTGTCCCTGAATCAGCGCTTATAGGCGGAGACGCAGGTCTAGGTCGCGGCTTTTACTATACGATGGCGGGCTTCGCCGGCGGTCGTATTCAAACGGCCGCACGCGCGACCGGCGTGATGCAGGCGGCGCTAGAAAAAGCCATGAGTTACGCGCGTGAGCGCAGCACCTTCGGGACACCGCTTGCAAGTTACCAGCTGACGCAAATCAAGATCGCAAAAATGTTTGCGACAATTTCAGCGTCGCGGCAATTCTCTTATGAGGTCGCCGCGCTCATGGACGAGGGCGCAGGCCAGATGGAGGCGAGTTTGGTCAAGTTGTTTAGCTGCCGCGCTGCCGAAACCGTAACGCGCGAAGCCATGCAGATACATGGTGGTATGGGCTATGCGGAAGAAATGGCGGTTAGTCGCTACTTTGTCGACGCGCGCGTGCTATCAATATTTGAGGGTGCCGAAGAGGTGCTCGCGCTAAAAGTGATCGCGCGCGAGTTAATTGAGAAGGCAAGCGCTGCTTGAAAATAACGTCGCCTTTCGGGCAGTTTCTGCGCCATTAGTTCGGAACCCATTTTAATGCAAAATCTACTCAAAGGACTTCGCATCGTCGAAGGGAGTGCGTTTATTGCCGCGCCGTCTGGCGGAATGACGCTTGCCCAGTTGGGCGCGGATGTTATTCGCTTTGATCAAATAGGAGGCGGCATCGACTACCGGCGCTGGCCGATTACAAGCCAGGGCAAAAGCCTCTACTGGCATAGTTTAAACAAGGGTAAACGGTCTATCGCTGTGGATTTTCGCAAGCCCGAAGGCCGTGAACTCTTATCGCGACTTATCTGCGCCCCCGGCGACGACGCAGGCCTTTTTCTCACGAACTTTCCCGCACGTGGCTGGTTGAGTTACGACGCCCTAAAACAGCAGCGCGAAGACCTCATCTACCTCAATCTAACCGGTGATCGACACGGTGGCAGCGCGCTCGACTATACAGTCAATGCGCGCGTTGGTGTGCCTTACCTTAATGGCGATGGCGTTACGCCACTCAATAGCGCACTGCCGGCATGGGATGTGATTGCAGGGCAACAGATCGCACTTGGGCTTTTGGCTGCAGAGCGCCACCGAAGCCGCACTGGTGAGGGGCAGTTCATTAAACTAGCGCTGGCGGATGTTGCGCTCGCCACGATGGGTCATCTTGGCTATTTGGCCGAGGCGCAAATTAATGAGCAGCAAAGGCCGCCTATGGGCAATCATATTTTTGGCACTTTTGGGCACGACTTCGTGTGCGCCGATGGCGAACGCGTAATGATTGTTGGCGTTAGTCCAAACCAGTGGCAAGCAATCGTCACTGTGACCAATTGCGCGGACAGCGTCGCGGCACTTGCCTCCGAGCTTTGCCTAAATCTCGACAAAGAAGGCGACCGCTTCGCTGCACGAGAAAGATTGCAAGCGTTGTTTGCGCCATGGTTCGCCGCACGCAGCAGCGCGCAGGTGCATAAAGCTCTCGACGCTGCGGGTGTCTGCTGGGGTCCCTATCAAACCCTCACACAGTTGGTTGCGAGCGATGTCGAATGTTCAGTCGAGAATCCACTTTTCTCGTCGATAGACCAGCCTGGAATAGGCAGTGTGTTGACGCCGTCACAGCCCTTAAATTTCGGCGCAATAGACGCCGCGGAACCGAAACCGGCACCGCGCTTAGGCGAGCATACCGAAGAAATACTGAGTGAGTTACTGGGCATGAGTTCGGGGGAGATCGCCGCATTGCACGATGCTAGAATAGTGGCAATAGACGACTAGATAAGACGAGAAAAGAGTGAGAGAAATGTCGACAAACGAAGTAAATGAGCACGTATTAGCAGCAGGCAATAAAAGCGGTCAGGTATTTACTCTGCTCACCGAGGCGGCGGCGCGCTGGCCAGAGCGTCCCGCGGTCACGTATCAGGGTGTCACCCAGACATGGCATGAAACGCTGCTACGCTGCCGTGCCCAAGCGAGTGTGTTTGCGCAAGCAGGTATCGAACGTGGTGATCGAGTCGCCTATCTTGGGTTTAATTCGAATGTTTGCTTCGAGGGCTATTTCGCACCGCCTGCGATTGGCGCGGTTTTCGTTCCGCTTAATTTCCGTCTCGCTATTGGCGAGCTCATCGAATGTCTTGATGATTGCACCCCACGACTGTTGATCTGCGAGCCGGCTTTTTACAGTCAAGCACTCGCCTTGCTCGAAGCCTGTGCTAGCGTGAGCTGTGTGTTTGTGACCGGTAGCGCGCTCGACTTCGACAACGCGAAGCGACACGGCGTTGAGATAAACGGGGTTATCCAAAGCCTGCCCGATGAGATGCGTTCTCTCGAGGCAAGTATTGCCGAGATAATTGCAGGCGCAAGTTTTGCCGATATGCAACCAAGCTCGTTCGAAGAGACCTTAATTCTTTTTTACACAGGTGGTACCACCGGACGCTCGAAAGGAGTGATGCTCAGTAACAAGAACTTCCTGTGCAATACCTCAGGTTCGGTTCCGCTTTATAAAATGCAAGACGGCTGGTGTTTTCTTATCGTCGGCCCGCTGTTTCATATCGCAGCAGGTGCGCGCATTTTTAGCTGTGCGGTGCTTGGCGGTCACGCAATAATCTTGCCGAAGTTCGATGTGCCAGAGGTGTTAGAAAGCATCGCTAACTACCGTATTAATTCGGCAACCCTCGTGCCGACGATGTTTCAGATGCTGATCGATAACCCACTCTTTGCCACCGCTGATTTGTCTTCGATGCAGATGGTTGCCTCTGGCGCCGCACCGATGCCTATGGCCTTGCAGCATCGGGTGATAGAGGCGTTTGCGGGCATCAATCTTTATCAAACCTATGGCATGACCGAGGCGGCGCCCATCGTCACAAGTCTCGATTCGCAGTATCACGTCGTCAGCGGTCCGGGGTCTGAGAAACTCGGCTCGGTGGGTAGGCCAGCGCCGCATGTGCAGCTTCGCATTATTGACGAGCAGGGCACCGATCTCCCTCCGGGCGAAACGGGTGAGGTGCTCGCGCGCGGTGACAACATTATGACCGGATATTGGAATCTTCCCGAGCAAACCGCGGTCGCCTTAAAAGACGGCTGGTATCACACCGGCGATGCCGGCTATATCGACGCCGATGGGTTTTTGTTTTTAGAAGGTCGTGTGAAAGACATGATCGTAAGCGGCGGCGAGAATATTTACCCAATAGAGATCGAAAACGTGCTGTCGAGTCATCCTGCGGTTCATCAGTGCGCGGTGATCGGCGTGCCACATGAAACTTGGGGTGAGGCGGTACACGCCGTTATTTTACTCGACGACGCAGTCAGCGAGGCGCCGACTGAGCGCGAGTTGATTACGTATTGCCGAGAAAGAATCGCCACCTACAAATGCCCGGTAAGCGTGAGTTTTCGCAGCGAACCCATGCCTCTCTCACCGATTAATAAGATCCTCAAGACCGAGCTTCGCAAGCCTTTTTGGGAAGGCAGGTCGAGCGCACTCGTTTAGTCTTCAGGCAGCAGCATGAAGGACTATGGAGGGCATGAAGGAAAAAGCCAGTTAAGTCGCCCAGCCTCCCGCAAGAGGGATTAGCTGCCCAATCATGTGCGTGCAATTTTCACTGGCAAGGTAGGCGGCAAGCTCTGCAGTCTCGGCGGGCGCACCGACTTTGTTGGTCGGCACATTGCGTTTTAAGTGCTCAATGAATTTAGGCTGGTCGAGAATGTCGTCGGGATAGTAGGTGTCATTATTGACATAGTTCTGCGCGATCGCATTAACCTGAATGCCGCTGCGCGCAAGCTCCAGCCCGACCGCTTTTATAAACCCGTTTTGCGCCCCACGCGCAGCACAATAGGCGGCGTTATTGGCAATGCCTTTGAGAGGCGCTGCGCTTGTCACCGCAATTATTTTACCGCTTTTGCGCTCGAGCATTTGTGGAGTCACGGCTCGCACAAGATGCATAAGCGGATCAACCAAGCGCGCGAACAATCTGTGCCAATCGGCGTCGTCTATGGCGTCCACCGGGCCGGTCATCGGCGGCTCAGCGAGGTTGGCGACTAAAATATCTATGCGTCCCGCATCGAAGATCACACGCTCAACGTCAGCGGCGCTCGTGAGCGGCGAGACGCTCTCGACAACCTCGATGCCTATTTTTCTGAACTTCTCTGCGATTGCGCGTCCCATGTAGCGGTCGGCGCAGGTGATTAGTGCGCGGCGCTTAGGTGTTGCTTGCGCGCCCCTATCGGTAGTCGAATCCGTCATCGATCAGGTCCTGATTTTAAGTTCGCGTTGGTTAGCACTGCGCGATAGTTAGCACTGCGTGGTAGGGAGTGGGCTTAACTTTTTTCTTCATGCCCAGCGAGCAGATGCTGAACAAATTTCTCGAGCGTCTCATACGGCTGACAGCCGACCACAACGAGGTCGTTTGCGTAGAATGTCGGCACGCCTGTCACGCCCACGCCACGCGATCGCGCCCAGTCCTGATCGACTTTGGCTGAGAAGCTACGCTCGACTAGTACGGCTCGCGCTGCGAGGCCATCGAGTCCAACTGCCTCGGCGATTTCAATAAGCGCATCAACGTCGCTGATGTTCACCGCGTCGACAAAATACGCGCGATACAGCGCATCGTGTATTGCCTCACCTCCCGGCTGCGTGTCAGCCCAAGCACCGAGTTCCTGCGCGAGCCGGCTGTTATAGGTATGCGTGCGGTCTCCGTAGGGTAGACCGGCCTCGGCCATCAGATTTTTCAGCCTCTGGCGTATCGGCTCGATATCCCGTCCCGCGAACATTTCAGCCAATGAGCGCCCTTCGGCAGGCGTATCTGGGTGCAAGGGGAAATGCACCCAGCGCGTTTTGACAGGATAGTTTGCCTTTAGTTTTTCAATACTCACGGTACTGAGATAACACCAGGGTCAGACGTAGTCGGTGAAGACGTCGAGTTGAAGTGAGTTGGACATTAAGTGCTCCGATCGAGTTGCTAAGGATTTGGCGACTAATAACACAGACTCTATCAAACTCTTGCCAGAGTTGCCTCGGCTAGAGGCGCTTGATCTAGATCAATCAATTAGTAACCCATCTGTCGCATGAGTCCCCCTCACGCTCGTTTCGCCATGTGTCAGGCTTTTGTACCACTTGCCTCTTCGGCCAATTGCGCTAGACTCCAACGATCGCCTAATTCTAGGGACGCTGCTTCGGCGCGAGCGATTCGCCGGATGTCGGCAGCTTAGTACAACTCATCTGGTTGGAACACAGAGGAAAACCAGACAATAAACCAGACAATAAAAAGACGGAGAAAACGACCATGCGCAAACTTCTAACTGCCGGTGTCATCCTCGGCGTGACCGCAATGCAGCTCGCAGCGTTACCGACAGCGGCTGTCGCTCAATCTAGCGACGAGCCGCTCGCGATACTCGTTCCGGGTGGAGGCACCTATTCGCGGCCGATCACCACCGACTCCGATCTCGCTCAGCAGTTTTTCGACCAAGGCCTTCGCATGGCGTGGAGTTTCTACTTTCCTGAGTCGATCGCCTCCTATCAAGAAGCGACTCGCCTAGACCCCGACAGCCCCATGCCGTATTTCGGCCTGGCGCATGCGGCAGGTCCAAACCCTAACAGTCGCTATGCTGGCATGCCGGACGATCCCCAAGGCACGGGTCTGGATGCGATTCGTGAAGCGCTGCGGCGTATCGACAACGCGACACCGCGCGAGCAAGACATGATCCGCGCGCTTTTCGTGCTCTACAACAAAGACGCCATTATGGACACTCGCGAACGCGACTTCGCTTTTGTCGATGCCATGCGCAAGCTGCATGAAAAATACCCCAACGACCCCGACATCGGCGCGATGTTCGCCGCGGGCTTTATGAACACCACGCGTTGGGACTACTGGGAGAAAGACGGCACAGCGCGTCCGGGCACCGAAGAGGCGCAGTTTGCGCTCGAAGCGGCGATGCGCGCCGAACACGATCATCCGGGTGCAAATCACCTCTATATTCACCTGATGGAAGCGTCTGGTCAGCCAGAGCTTGCGATGCCGGCGGCGCAGAAGCTCGAATCTACCGTGCCTATTTCGGGTCATATGGTGCACATGCCTGGGCACATCTATTTAAGAGTGGGCGAATACGAGAAGGCGATCGACATTAATGAGCGTTCGCAGATTGTAGACCTCCAGTTTGCCGAACTTTGGGGTGACACTAATTTTCCCAATATTGGTACCTACCCACTGTCGCATAAAATGCATGCACCACACGCGTTAGATTTCGTGCGCTATGCGAGCATGTTGCAGGGCAGCTATGCGCAGGCATCCGAAGCGGCACAGCGCGGCGCGGCGAGCGTTGGTACTGCGCCCGAGGCGGTTAATCGCGGCGAAAAGCGCGTGGTTCACTCTTGGGTTGTCGACAAGGTCTTTGGCAAATGGGACAAGTTGCTCAGCAGTGAGCAGAGCCATAAAGGCACGCCTTATCTCGACGGCATGTGGAGCTATGTAACCGGCAGCGCCAATATCGCGAAGGGCAATCTCGCGGCAGCGGATGCGGCGCTCGTGCATATTCGTGAGATGGCGGTAGACCCTAAAGTAGACACCACCGGTGTGAGCCCAACCTCTGCTTCGCAGATCCTCACGCTCGCGGGCTTTGCCCTCGAGGGCGAGATTAAAGAAGCACGTGGCGATCTGGATGGTGCGATTGCCGCCTACGCGCGCGCAGTCGAAATCGAAGACACCAACAGCTACACCGAGCCACCAGACTGGTCGCAGTCTATGCGCCTCTACCTAGGTGCGGCGCAGCTCGATGCTGGGCAGGCGGCCGAAGCCGAGGCGACATTCCGTCAAGACCTCGAATGGAAGCAGCAGAGTGGCTGGTCGACGTTTGGCCTTCAGCAGGCAATCGAGGCGCAGGGGCGCAGCGCCGAAGCGGTGATCGTCAAGCGTCAGTTCGAGTCGTTCTGGCGTAACGCCGATGTGACTCTATCGAGAGCGCATCTCTAGAGTGAGATGCACCGCAATGTAAGAGTAAAAGGGCCTGTCAGTAAACCGATAGGCCCTTTTTTTTGGTTCTATCGAAGGTGCCGGCTCTCGTCCCGAATTGACTTGAACTCAGAACTCGGCAGCAACTCTGGCCAGCGAGATGAGTTCGCCAGATCAGTGATAATCGATTGAAACAGCTCAATATCCTGCACTGCGCCGCGTAAATCCCACTCAGGGCTCCACGCATCGCAGGTCTGGTGATAGCAGTTGCCGGTGTAGTCGGCGATCCACTTATCGCCTGCCGCGCGGCCGCCCTCGACCAGATCAGCACCGCCGGCTATTCCCATAATCAGGAGCACGGGAACGCCGCGCCTGGCGAGTGAGAAATGGTCGGCTCTAAAAAACAGGCCGTTTTCTGGCAGGTTCTCGGGTGTCACTGTGCGTCCCTGTAGTGCGGCGGCGTGCGCTAAGTCCTGCTCGAGTTCGCTCTGCCCCTCGCCGACCTGAATAACATCGCGAGCAAGGCCTGCGGTCTGCAGAATGTCTAGAGTGAAGTTCGCAACAGTAGTCTCGAGCGGGAACAGCGGTTGGGAGGCGTAGGCTTCGGAGCCGAGCAGTCCACTCTCCTCGGCGGTCCACGCGGCGAAGACTACGCTGCGCTCGGGTGACTTTCCGGTACTTAACACGCGGGCAAGTTCGATCACGCCTGCAATCCCGAGCGCATCGTCGTTAGCGCCGGGCCGCACGGTGCGTCCCTGCGAATCGGGTTCGCCAACACCATAAGCGTCCCAGTGCCCCGAAACCAGGATCGATTCCTCTGGGCGCGTCGATCCCTTTAATCGCGCCAGTACGTTCTGGCTCTGGACGACTTCCATTTCAATTTCGAGCGCTGCTGAAAGCGTGACCCCTTCGAGCTCAAACGCCTCAAAGTCTTCGGCGCGCGCGAGTTGTCGCTGCTCTTCGAGACTAAGCCCTGCGAGTGCAAACAGATCGCGTGCCGCGTCGTTGTGAAGCCACCCTTGGAGCAGCGGCGCGAGGCTGTCGGCAGGGCGCTCGATTGAGTAGTTCTCACCAGGGGAAGACGAGGCCACGTTCCAGCCATAGCCTGCGCCCGCGTCGTCGTGGACGACCAGAGCAGCGAGAGCGCCTCTGCGCGCTGCCTCTTCGAATTTGTAGGTCCAGCGCCCGTAGTAGGTCATTCGCTTGCCGCCGAAACGGCCTGCGACTGCTTCGCCAGCAACTGCTGTAAAATCAGGATCGTTGACTAAGAAGACGGCAAGCTTGCCGCGCAGATCTATGTTGCCAAAATCATCCCAGCTACGCTCCGGCGCGAAAGCGCCATGACCGACGAAGACTATGGGTGCGTCGTCGATGACCGCACGCTCAACCGCCCGAGTGCTGCTGAACTCTACCTCCGTTCCCTGAACTAGAGTGCGTGTGGCCCCATCTGTGTTGAGTCGCAGAACAGGGGCGTTGTCTGCCGGCGCCACAATCTGCGTATGAATCAGCGGCACAGACTGCGTCCATCCGCCTTGCTCGCCGGCTGGTTCGAGTCCTAACTCCGTAAAGCGCTCGATTAAATAGTTGACCGTCAGCGCCTCCCCCGGCCCGCCGGGCGCGCGGCCGTAAAATTCGTCCGATGCTAGTACCCTGACAGTCTCAGAAAGCCGCGCCGAATCGATCTGCGGACTTATCACAGTGTTTTTCAGGCTTTCTTGGCCATCTTGGCTTTCGTGGCAGCCGCCAAGAAGGCTCGCGAGACCGGAGAAGAGAAATAGGGCGAGGACGCGTTGGAAATGGGTGGTAAGCATAATGGGTCTCTGGGCGTGTTAACTTAGCGAAAGAGTGTAGAGTCGAGCGGCGCTTGAGTCGAGTGCGGCTAGCGGTCCTTTGCTACTAGCCTAATGTGATCTAGCGCGGTTGTGAGTCGTAACGTAAGCTTGTTCTCCACACTTTTCAATTCAAGACAGGCATACCGTGACCGACGCGATCAAAGACTTCCTTAAAGCCAATCCTAAGACGGTTGTCCTAACGGGCGCCGGTATCAGCCTCGCCTCGGGTATTCCTACCTATCGCGATAGCACGGGCAAATGGCAGCGTAACGACCCCATCCAGCACCGAGATTTTGTCGAGAAATCGGCCTCTAGGCAGCGCTACTGGGCGCGCAGCTATGCGGGATGGCCGGCTGTAGGACTCGCGAAACCCAATGCTGCACATCTTGCACTCGCCCAGTTAGAGGCGGCGGGTTATGGCTCGCTATTGGTTACCCAGAATGTAGACCGCCTGCATCAGCGTGCCGGCTCGCAAAAGGTTATCGACCTCCATGGCAGGCTCGACCGCGTGGTGTGTCTTAGCTGCGGCGAGAAGAGCGAACGCGCTCGCATGCAAGAGCGCATTGTTGCGAATAATCACACGCTGCCAAGCCCCGGCGCACTCGCGCCAGATGGCGACGCAGACGTGCCAGACGATATAATCAGCGAAATCAATGTGCCCGCCTGCGAGTCCTGCGGCGGCGTGCTCAAACCCGATGTCGTGTTCTTTGGCGATTCGGTGCCTCGCACAACAGTCGACGAAATCTTCGCAGCCATCGATGCCGCGGGCGCATTATTGGTTATCGGTAGCTCGCTAATGGTATATTCGGGCTTTAGGTTTTGTCGCCACGCCCATCAGGCGGGCTTCCCTCTAGCGTGTATCAATCCCGGCGCAACGCGTGCCGACGATTTGTTCACACTCAAGAGTGAAAGTGGATGCACCGAGCAGTTGCAGGCGTTGGCGGCAGGATTGGCAGGGGGGTAAAGCTGCTTCCCCCCAAAACAATAAAAACTAGCGCTCGCTTTAAGAGCACATACTTTATTAGCGCTCACGTTTCGAGCTTGCTAGGGGGAAAACGATGCACAGACCGACTTACTTCGCGGGCAATTCAAACAGTGATGGAGAGAATTGCGCTAAACGAGCACGACGTTTTTCATTAACCTCGATAGTAGCAACACTTGCTGCAGTCAGCTTGGGACTCGCCGGCACTACGCTCGCGCAAGACCATTTCAATGAGAAGGGTTCACCGGCTTCGGTGCATACCTCAGCATTACAGCAGGCGCTGCGTGACTCGCTTCCCTTCGAAGACGACCGCGATTTCGCAGAATCGCGTCGCGGCTTTATCGCTGAGCCGGCTTCTAAACAGATCCTGAATTCGCAAGGTGCGGTGGTCTGGGATAT
>ENA-OWPI01000822-OWPI01000822.1-marine-metagenome-genome-assembly--contig:-NODE-822-length-38544-cov-4.803572_pt1 | contig 38544 bp, 19 predicted proteins | sample MGYA00238138_ERZ651775 | MGnify/ENA primary metagenome ERZ651775 (study PRJEB26906, sample SAMN06265043) | marine metagenome | isolation source: Helgoland LTER site | place: Germany:Helgoland, sampling...
GCATGGCCCCGTAGTTCAATGGATAGAATAAGCGTTTCCTAAACGTTTGATCCGAGTTCGATTCTCGGCGGGGCTACCATATAGTGACATACAAGAGTTTAGCGGCCCTTGTTTTGTATTTTAAAGGGGCTTCGGCCACTTTTTTATTCTGTTTAGAGGTTTCTCTGTGTTTTTTTTGTATTGTTGAAAACAATAAGAAATTAAACTCATGAAACAAGTACATTTTCTAACTGCCCTTGCCGCTGTTATGTTGTTCGCATCGTGCAGTAATTCTGAAATGCTCATTCGGAAAACACAAAGAACAAATGCCATAACGGACGTAAACGCCACGGGGATGGTCATGCGACCGTTGATGGCGGATTTGGATGTCGATGTTGAGCGGAAGCAATTCGAATATTCAGGCGATGTGAAATTACCAATGGCTGATTTGCGGGAAAATGCAATTGCAGGATTTCAGCAAGCGCATCAGTGCGATTACGTCGTGGATGCGAGTTTCGAAACCTCCCGAAAATTGGTGAGGAACGTGGAGCGCGAGATCACGATTACCGTTTCGGGACTTCCAGCGCGTTACACCCGGATTTATCAAGTTGACTCTTTACCCAAATCCGTTTCGCAATACGCTCGTCTCATGAAAGATGTGCAGCGCGTGGATTACCTAAATGAAATCACGATCAAGGACAATCCGATTGGACTGGAATTCACAACGGGCAATTTCGTTGGGATGCAGGTCGACTTTCCTTTGAATCTAAACGGCTTTGAAACTCGAGGTTTTGTTGCGATTGATGGTTTTTTAGAAGATCAGTTGCCCAACGGTGTCGAGGTAACCATCAATTCGTCGAATAACGCTGAAACGTTCACTGATTTCGGATACATGGAGGCGGCGAATTCTTTGGCGCTGGGGCTCATGCATCAAATTCCCGCAACGAAGAACATCAATTTCCGTGCTGTCGGTGGCTTGAATTTGAATTCTTACGTGTTCTCCGATATTGCTGATGGCGGCACCTATTTCGGCGCTGCGTCCTTGCTCGGATTGCGAATCGGTGGCGGGCTGGATTTCAAAATTTTCCGATCCATAAGAGGCGTGGGAAAGATTCACAAGAATTTAAATGGCATTCGGTTCATCTCCAAGGTAGGATCGGGAGATCTTGATATCGAAAACTTCGAAATCGATGGTGCCAATGCTTGGAACGTGGGGCTCGGGTTGCGTTTTGAATTCTAATACTGCATGATTTCCGGTGCAACCGGACAAAATTGAAGACCGAGGGATTCGTCGTAGTGCGGGTTCCTCGGTTTATCTTTACGGCCGAAAAGCGCATCCATAGCTCAGTTGGTTAGAGCAGTGGACTCATAATCCATTGGTCGTAGGTTCAAGTCCTACTGGGCGCACTTCTTTCCTTCCTCTTCTCGGCGCTGGCTCCGGAAGCCTTGCGCTAACACATTCAGAGGCATGGCCCCGTAGTTCAATGGATAGAATAAGCGTTTCCTAAACGTTTGATCCGAGTTCGATTCTCGGCGGGGCTACAACGTTTTGACAGACAAGGGTTTAACGACCCTTTTTTTGTTTTTTAGAGAGACGCGATTTTCGGATTGCAGAACAATTGCAGAACAAATTCAACTGAAATACGTGGCTTCTTCTATGGTTCAGAACGGCAAATAGTCCCCTTTGTCAAGTTCAGGCTCTTGATCTGTGAAGTGGATGACCACGTCCATCGGCGGGACTTGTGGGATGCGGTTTTGAATGAGGGTGACGACGGATTTGACCTCGTAAAGAGTATCGTCTAAGGTCTAGTTCGGTTCGCTTTCGATGTGGACGGTGAGTTCCATGTTTCTTCTTTGTTTCATGAGTTGGTTGGTTTGTAGTGTTTGTTGATGAAAGCATGATGGCCTCCGATTTTGACGGATGGGATGTGGCAAGTCTGTGGGTTTATGACGGTCCTGTTATTGCAGATGTTATTGGGGGGTATTGGTTCAATGGAAATGCCCTCATCAGCTATGTGGACATCCAAGATGGATATGACATCAACTTCGAGGTCAATGGTGGATACTACCCTGAATCATATAGCTACAAGGTGGAAGATGAGGCGGGAAACCTCCTCGTCGACCAAGTGGAGCAGAATGTACCCGCAGAGAACATTTATGGTGTAGTCATCTGCTCTGAGTCGGGTATCGACGAGGAATCCGGACTGATGAAGGTTCGTTTCGTTCCGAACCCGGCTAAAGGATCCGTGATGCTCTCTGGCATCGCGGCAGATGTCAACTGGGAACTTACCGTCCGGACACTCCTCGGACAGGAGGTCCTGTTTCAGTACGGTCGGGGACAAAGCACGTTGGATTTGAGCCGCTTGACAGCGGGGACCTATCTCGGACAAATTCAGACTCAAGAAGGCGCCAGCCTAGTACTTCGTCTGGTTGTTGGGTAGCCGATTACTCCATCGGCCGTAGAATTAACCCATCCAATTTGCATATGTGATGGGCTACCGGAACTTTCTGCTAATCTTTGTCACACAGAAGATATAATGTGGGCAGCCTTTTTGAGTTCATTATGTTTCCTTTGAAACCGGTAACGCATCGGCTAAACTGCGTTTTAATGCAGTTTAGGTTTTGTTGGCAAACCGTTTTATTATTTTAAAATTTAATTTATACTTACACAATTCGAAACATTGAATCAATTGCAATAGTCCTTTTTCATTTCTTCAAATTCCTCATCAAATGTTATGTTATTATCAATATCGTTTATTGAATATGCACATTCCTTTTTTGAATTTAAGAAATAGATAGTTTTATTTTCATCTCCATATGACTCGGATTCCAAAAATAATTCGGTGCCATCATTAGAAGTTATAAATTCAAATGACTGATAGCCCCAATCGGACATACAACCATATGTATTCCCCTTGAGATTAAATGTTACATTTCCACTTAATTCATTTAGGTCAGCATTTACATTGCACTGTTCTAATTCTTGCCAAAAGACTAATCTTACCATTCCTTCTTCTACGACTGGGGTAGAATCAATCTCTTCGTAGCAAACCTCAATACTAAGGGCAGAATCAGTTTTGAAAGCAGATTCATCATAAACATAAAGTAATTGAGAACCTTCTAGTAATTTATTATTAATCAATTCTTTTAATTTTATTGATGTCAATTTGTCTAGATCTTCTTTTTTCAAATCATAAGTGCATATCATTATTTCTTTTATTCCTTTAATTTGTGACATAATATATTTGGTTTTAGTTATTATTTATGTTTGCCAACGTTTTGGCTAAACTGAGTTTTAATGCAGTTTGGTTTAGGTATTGTTGGCTGGCTTTGTCGTATAAAAATTCTGACATAATCTTTTGATTTAAGACTTTTAATTTACATCACAGCGCTTTCTCACCTGTTGATTTTTTCGCGTTAAAGTTTGATCAGCTTTTCCAATTCCTCATCAAACTCGTTCGACCTTTGTCCTGTTAGCTCTACTCAATGCGATTTAGGGTTTCCTTATCGGTTCACTGCTCCTTTTTTTTGCCAATAAGCAGGAATTTCGTCGTGTTCCGTGGCAATTGATTCGAAGGTCACAGATTCGCTTGAGAATTCCTGCCAATCCTCCATGGTCTGCGGATCGAAGCCATCAGGACAATGGTATACGTGAATGGGGCAGTGGACTTTACCTTGTTGATGATACTGCTCAATGAGATTCTCATGCTTGAGCAGGGTGCTCACCGCTTCAACACGCTCTTGGTCGTCCTCTGTGAGCTGTTCGACCAATGCAGTCAGGGCAGGCCGCAAAGTCGTGATGGATTCTGAAGGTAACGGCGCGAATTTTTGGGCGGGCTTGTCCCATATGACCAAGGATTCCACAATTGTTCCGGCTTGTTCTAGCCGTTTGATGACTTCGAACGCCACGATTCCTCCCATGGAATAGGCAACGACTTGCCCAATACTTCGGGGGAGTGGACCCATCGATTGATACGCGGCGAGTAATAAGTCAGCCAGCCCTTCGATACTATCGTACGGGGTTTGTTCGCCCAGTGATGCGGGGTAATTGAAGGCAATGCTGCGGTGGCCGTTAGGCTTGGGATAGGTATTGAACACCAACCCTAAGCCCATGATGGGCGGGAAGTACCAATCTTCTTTGGGTTCAGGGCCTTCGCCGGATTGCAATTCCCAGAACAGGTCCTGACGGCTAGTTGACAAGGCAGCATAACGTCCGATGGTCTCCCAGTTCGGCGTCCTGAAAAACGCTGCAGGGGGCACGTTCAAATCCTGCGTTTCCTTCAACGCTTTCAAGAACAAAAGCGCTTTCAGGCTCGTTCCGCCACCATGGAAGAAGTGGGAGTGTGTTGGATCGGGAACGTAAGTGTTCCAAAGTGCTCGCCAAGGAGCTTCTGACTCCTTCGCAAGCCCCATCATCTGTGCATTTGAAGCTTCATGCAAGCGGAACGGGGCAGGTACCACAGGGGATTCAGCAAGCTTGTTCAAAACGCGGCTAAACGCCTGACTAAGTTCCTGCACCACCGATTTTGAGAAATATCCGCTGTCGAATTCCCATCGAAGGAACACGTTTTCGTTGATGGTCTCCAGGTACAGGGTCAGCGGGAGTCGTGGCCGCGATGTACTGCTGCCAACTTGAACACCAGCGGCCAAGTTCACAGGATGTTGAACGACGAGTCCTACCTGATGAAACGCCGCGTGCCCGATGCCATCGGGGTACACTACATTCGCGTGTTGGTGTTCAAATAAATGCCTCAACGCCTCCTTTCCTCGGCCTGCGCGTTCCGCCCAGTTCCAAGCAATGCCTGTAGGAAAAGGAAAAGCTCGCATGTGCATGCCCACCGAAGGCACGCTTCGGGTATCCATCACCAAGGAGATCCATGGCATTTCAATCCCAGATTGATGGAGGGCCTCTCCCAACAAGAGTCCATAGACGACGGCACCCGAGACCTTCCAATGGGTCTGAAGGAGTCGACAGGCCTGCACAACGTCCTTATCCAAAGCTTCCACCCAATGCTGCTCCATCCTGTTCGCAGGTTTCCCCTTGAGGAGCGTTGGCAGGTTACCTAATTCAAAGTAGCCACGCCAATCTGCTCGTTTGGGACTGGGTGAAGGGACCACAGGTGCAGGTTCAATTTCTCTTCCCGATTGAATCGCTTGGTAGATAGAAGCCAAATGCTCGTCGGATCCGCCGTCAAAAACGAGATGGTGGGGATTGAAGTACAGGTGCATCTCTCCCTCAACTTGGAGGAGTTCAGCTTCAAATGCGGGCCCTTGGTGGAGCGGCAAGGACCGGAAGTAGGCATCCTTTCGAAAGGAGTCAAATTCGGAGCGCGTGAGCTCACGTTGGGCCAAGGAGTAATCATCCATGGCTACCCGATGCTGCATCAACGTCCCGTTCGCGGTGGTCTCGAAGCGCACAAACAGGTCTGGGCAGGATTTCAACGTAGCTTCTGCTATGGCCTTGAATTGCGATTCAGAAGTTGGAATGCGGACGAATTGAGGCAGGTTGTACAGGCTATCATCTTTGTCCATCATATCAACCCAAATGGCCTCTTGTGCGCGATTGGCCTGTCGGGAATTAGCATAGGTTTCTGTGGTTGGAACGCCGTCTTCGCGCTCTTGGATCAATGCTGCAAGGGATCCAAATGTTTCGCAAGCGAACACATGATAGACTTCCAATCGCCGTGCATCTTGCCGGTTCCATTCGCGGATAAAATGCATCGCGTCGAAACTAGAAAGTCCGAGCGCAAAGAAATTGTCCTCATGGGACGCCTTCCGACCAAATAGCCGATTGAACAAGTCCAACAAATCAGTGGATTGCGCGCCTCCCGTTTGTATCACTTGTGCTGCCGAGGCTTGCTCCGCTAAGGCATTCCGATCAATTTTACCGTTGGAAGTCATGGGCCACGACGGCACGCACAAAAACTGGGAAGGGAGGTAATACGCAGGGTGGTTTTTTAAAATGGATTCGCGGATGCGACGGATAGACCCGGGGTCTAACTCCTTTTCGCACGCCACGCCGAGTTCATGCGCATATCCATTGTGAAAGGCGAATGCAATCCAGTTGTATTCCGGAAGAATGGTTTGAAGAATGCTTTCAATGGCCTGTAATTCGAGGCGTTGTCCTCGGATTTTGACTTGATAATCTGCCCGTCCGTGGAAATGGAAGTTGCCGTATTCATCTAGCGCACCGCGATCAGCTGTCATCCAAATCACTCCGCTGTGACTCCAGCCCTCAGTTTGATAGTAGCCTTTACCAACGCTTGGCCCTCCGATGGCCAGCAATCCTTGTGCCCCAGTTGGCAGCGGATTGCCGGAAGCATCTGCAACGACCAACGTTGAATGCTGCATCGCCCTTCCAATGGGTACTGTGAGTCCTGTCGCGTAGGATCTCTCAGGATCCTGGGTGAAAAAGGAATTGTCAATGGTGGTTTCAGAAAGCCCATATGAACTGATCACCTGAACATCCGGACCAACACGTGTCTGCAACGCCTGCATCTCACCTATTTTCCATGCATCGGAGCCGACAATCAGCAGGCGAAGGTGCTGGGTGGTAAAAGGAGGTTCTTCCATCCACCAGCGCACCACCAGCGGGGTTGTTTCGAAAACGGTAATGCGGTGGGAGACTAATTGGCGCGCGATTTCTGCGGGGTCTTTGCGTTGAACGGCATTCAAAACCACCAACGCTGACCCTTGAAACAAGGAACGCCCGAGGTCGCCCAAAAACACATCGAACGAGAATGAAGCGGCTTGAAGCGATTTATCCTTGGGGGTTATGCCGTAATCGCCCGCCCAAGCTCCGATGGCGGCCTCGTAACCTGACCGTTTGACCCCGACTAGCTTGGGTTGACCCGTACTACCTGATGTGGCGATGGCGTAGGCTAAGTCCTTGGAGAAATCGCGGTGCGGGCGAATGGAAATATTGCCCGATGAGGTGGCGGCGTTTAAGGCTGGCTGCCCGCACAAGGATTCAATATGCGCAATGCGGTCAGGAGGGGTTTCCATGTCAATTGGGATGAATGGAATGCCCCGGGTGAGGCACGTCATAATGAGTGCGATGTGGTCAACGGTGCGCTCTGCGATGATGGGAAGGATTCCAGATCCAGACCATTCTAACCGTTCAAACCAGTCCGTCATTCGGGCATTCAATTCCTCAAATGTGAGGACCTCTCGCCCATCCATCAAAGCCTCCTCACTTCTAAATTCACGGACGATTCGCTCCCATTCAGTTGCCAGGGGTGGCGATACCGGAGTGACCACATTCGGCGGTCGGGATTCGACAGTGGATTGAAATAGTGCGTTGTGCAGAAAGCCTACGGCGTCAGCAGAAAAAAGGGCGGGATCAAATTCCCACTGAAACCAAGCTTCTTCGCCCGTATCGATGAAGTCAAGGGAGAGGTCGAATGCAGATCCGCGGATTTCAAAAGGAAGGGCCTTCACGTGGTCGTTGGTTGACCAACTGTTGTAGGTGTATGTGGTATTGAAAAACGGCGTGCCTTTGGTCTGTTTCTGCGTCTCGAGTTTGGCGATTTCCGAGAAAGGCTGACGGAATTTTTCAGAAATGGACCGCCATTGTGCCAAAATCTCAGTCGGATCATCATGCTGGACAGGAATCGGCAGCATATTGACCGACATCGCCTCCAACTGTTTTTCGTCCCACGCTTGGCGGGTGTTCACGACGACACCGGTCGCAAAATCTCCATCAGGAAAATACCGATACCACCCTTGCATCCACAAAATAAATCCAGCTTCAAAAGCCGAGCAATTGTGCGTTTTTTGCAATGTCCTGAGCGCTTGACGTTCCGCAGGTTCCAGTGCTTTCCGATAGCTGCAAGAGCGCGAGGGAGGCTGTAATCGGGTGAAGGGCAATTTGTGAATGCGCACTGATTGCAAGGCGGGTTTCCAAAAGGCGGTATCTACGGGTTCAGTGAGTGGTGTCAGTACGTCAAGGGCCGTGGTGGTTTTCGACTTAAAATCTGAGGCCAGGGTATCCAGCAGTTGTTGAACACCGAGACCATCAAGTAGTCCATGGAAGACATTCAAAGCGAACCAGGTCGTGTTGCCGTTTTCTGCGATGTACGCATGGGTGAGCGCGCTGAAGTCAGGAGCGGGAGCTCCATCTACTTGACGCACGAAGTCAGCGGCATCCTTAGCTTGGATCAGATGCAGGACGGGTGCAGATTGTGTCCAGCGATACGCGCCACCATCTGCGTGCACTCCAAGGGAAAAAGCAGGCTGAGCGCCAACCCACTTTTCCAATGCTTGGACGGTTGCCAAATCCGATGAAAGCTCAAAACCGGTGCGAATCCAATATGCGTCCTGAGAATCCGGATCGCTTTCTCCTAAGAAAAACATACGCGCAGCGGCCGAATGAACAGGTGTTCCCGGCTGGATGAGCTCCCTTGAGGGGTGCTTTGCAGCATCAACGGCACGGGCCAACTGAGGCAGTTCAGTCAGTGCGGAGCTCATTAAGATTTGGTCCAGGGACAGGCTCTGTTCCAAGGTCTTTTTGATGCGTCCTGCGAATTTTAGCGCATCCACGGAGTTCAATCCATTCGAATACCATCCCAGGTCTTCCCGTAAATCGCGTCCTGGAAACAAGTCTTGGAAAACGGATCGGAATTCAGGGGCCAGTGCAGCCTGAGTTGCGGCCGGTCGGATTTCAGCAAGACGAGCACTCAGGGCAGGAACATCGATTTTTCCGTTTTTATTCAGGGGAAATTCAGAGAGGGTTTCAATCACACCGGGAATGGCGAAAGCCGGCAAAGCGGAGCCGAGCCGGGCCTTAGGCGGAAAGGTTTGAACGCCATCCGCCATCACGAATGCGGCCAAAACTGGCGCATCGTAGATGACTGCCCAGTGAGATAGACCCGACCATTCCTCCAGTGCTCGTTCAATGCGTGTGAGTTGAATGCGCTGTCCGTGAATTTTGATCTGGTGGTCCATTCGACCCCTGAAAAACAGATTTCCCTCGTGATCCTTCCATCCCACGTCCCCCGTGCGGTAGGCCTTAATTCCATAAAGGGTGGTAAAGGCACCTGTGGTCATTCCCCCGGCATATCCAATACCGACTGCAGCCCCTGTGATGGCAATTTCCCCCTCTTGAAAGGCAGGCAATTCCTGTGAATGTCTCCCGATTATGATGTTCTGTGCATGGCTGAAGTCCGAACCTAAAGGCAATTTGTCTGCGGGGAATTGACCGTGATTTTCGAAACCTGCTGAAAAGACCGTGCATTCGGAAGGCCCGTAGTATTGGAACAATTTGGCAGTGGGAAACTTCGCATGCAGCAGACGCTGCAGGCGCTGAGGAACTTTATCTCCACCCGTCATCACGAACCGCTCAACGTCATCGGCTGATTTTCGTTCAATCCAACTTTCGAGCAGCACGGGTACGAGGTGGAAAACAGTAATGTCCGCAAAGACATCGTCCAAAGCGTCCTCAACAAGATCCTCTTTGCGGATGAATCGCATCTCCCAACCTTTCCACAACGGAAAAATCAATTCAGCGACCCCGACATCAAAAGCAGGATGAGCAACGGCCGCAAACACCTCATGTTCGCGCCAAGGCAGCTTGGCATCCCAAGCTGTGAAGAAGGCCAACAGGTTTTCCAATGACAACTGAACGACCTTAGGCTCACCGGTTGTCCCCGAAGTGCAAATGCACAACCGCGACAGAGAGTCAGATTTATCGGCTGCTGTTGGCCGTTCCGGTGCTTGCCAATCGAGGATGGAATTCAAGGGGAAGGCGCCGTCCAGTGACGCATCGATTTCGGCGCAAAAAATGGAATCAGGAGGTTTGATGTTTTGCAACGAGGCGATGAATTGGTCGGTCTCCCGTTCATTTACCGTGATCACTTCCACCTCCATTTTCCATGCTGCGCTGATGATCAAAGGCAAGTGCGGATGCTTGTCACCGTAGAACCAAATCCGACGTATTCCCATCGAGAATTGGGCGACGAGGTGGTCGTAAATCACTCGTTGACTGGGGGCAAGGTGCTGCTCAATTTGGACAAAGAACGAATCCGGTGTCAACAAGCCCTGTTGAGAGGGTCCTGCTGAAAAAGCTTGCGATAGGGAGACATCGGCGAGTCGCTCGGGCTCATCCGAAGTCAACCTTTTGAGGAATGCCCCAAACTTGGAGGACAGGCTTTCAATTTGTGCGAGCGAGTGTGTGCCAGCATGAAAGTGCCAATCAAGATGGTAATTTTCAGGCTCTGGAGTAACCGCAAGGCTCAAAGGAAACTCAGAATAATCATAGGAATGGATCAACTCAAAAGCCTGTTCGGCCGTATACAAAGCCTTGTTGAGCGGGTAGTTTTCAAAAGCAATCAAAAACGTGTAGCGCAATCTACTGAAGGTGGTATCCAAGGGATTTGCAAAGGGAAAAGCTGCGATTGCTCGCTCCCGTGCTTTGAATTGCTGCACCAATGCAGACATCGGCGCTTCACGATCCACCTCGAATTGACAAGGTAGCGTCTGGATGCCCAATCCAAAGTCATTGGGTAGACTGGACAACAAACCGGTTTGCTTCACCACACCGAACTGTACATGTGGTTCTTGCGTCCATTCAGATACGAAGCAAGCCCAAACGAAGTTCATCGCTTCTGCCGGGGTGAGCCCCCACTTTCTAGCCCATTTATCCAATCGAAGACGCGGAATGTCGCATGTTACGACCCCGTTCTCATTTACGTCTGAGGGGTGAGTTGTCAGGTCGGCGGTGGATGAAAACGGTTGAACGTATTCCGAATACGCCTGAATCGCAGCACCGTGGTCCAATTTGCTCCAGCCATCGTACCACTGCCGGTTGAGCTTTTCGGGCAAAAAGTGCTGCGGATGCTCGACCAATCGCATGAAATCACGCAATAATTGCTGCTTGCCCCACCCATCAAAGAGCAGGTGGTGATTGGTGATGGCGAGGATGTTACGCGACGTCGTTTCAATCCAATCAAACCGGATGCAAGGTTCTTTTTGAATGACAAATCCCATTTGTCTGATGCCTTGCAGCAGCTCGGTCTCAGTCCCGTCTGAAGCGGTATGCGTTTTGATGGTTGGATAGGTGGATTCGCTGCAAACCCAAACGGCTTGCTTCAGCCCCTCGTGGAGCACAACCGAACGAAACCCTTCGTAAGCGCCAATCAGCTTGGTCAGCGCTGTCTGGATGGCTGCCCAGTCCGTCCCGTTGACTTGAAATGCAAGTTGCTGGACATAGGTCCCCGGGTCGCGTTTGAGTGTAGCCGCCAGCATCATCTGTTGAGCGGGTAAGAGGGGTACTATGGAGCGCTGGCCCGGCATGATATAATCAGAGTTTTCCTAGTAAGTCACCGATGGCATCAAGGTCATCCGAATCAATGTCCGCGGATACGTAATCGGTTTGTTGATTCCGGAGTCCATCAAATGCAGCATCGAATGCCAGTCGAAACGTTTCAGCATCAAAGTTGGGGTGGGTCCGAAGCATCCATTTGAGTGTCCCCTCAGAAATCATGGCGTTGAGTTCCACCATGCTGAGGGCAGGATTTGATCCGGCGGACATAGGCCCCTGATCGATGGTCGAAGGGACGGCTATGCCTCCTCGGTTTTCGTCGAAGTTGCCCAAGAAGTTGAGCAGCACGGGGAAAGGGGGTTGTTGCCAATTTGATTGTGCCATGTAGGTCAACCCTGAAATTGGAAGTTGTTCAAACGCAGTGGAGATCGACTCAAGAAGGTTCTCCTTTCGGGGCCAATGATCTGAGAACATGGGATAAAATTGCGTGAACCAGCCCAGCGCTTCGGGCAGTTCAGGCACGCGGTCATAGCTCCGTCCATGCGTTTCGAAGAACACCGCGGTAGGTGGCAGGTTGAGGGATTGCCAGGCGTGGAGAAACAGATAGAGGAACTTCTCATTGACGGTTTGGCCAAATCCGGCTCCTCGGGTGAAGGTTTGTGTGGACGGGATGTCCCAGGTCCATTCCGTATAAGTCGATTCGTCAAATGTGAAAGATGGCCAGGATTGAAACGGATGCAGGGCGGTCGCACCATAAAAATCAGATGATTCGGAGCGCTTTTCCTCCCCGAGTTCTATGAATCGCTGGTGCACTTTGCCGAAGACTTCTGTCCCAAAGTGCTCTCCAGGCGTTCCTGCAAGTGCAGCTTGTAATTCGTCCAAAACAATCCGCCACGAATACCCGTCGCAATAGAAGTGATGGATGGAAATGAACAAGAAATGCTGACCACTGCATTCGAATACTGCCGCCCCTGCAACGGGACCTGCATCTAAATCAAACGAAGATTGAATGGAGGTGCAACGTTCGGTAATCTCAGCGTGGTTTTTGCAATGGAAGAGATCAATCACAGGGGGTGCACCGGGCCTCCACCCTTCCTGATACACTTGGGACAAGATGCTGAATTGACTCAACGTTTTACGCAGCACGTTCACCAATTCGTCTGCGCTGACAGGCATCAGGACCTCCAGTAGGATGGATTGATTGAAATGATGCTTGTTGCCTTGAAATGCGCCGCGGAACCATTGTTGGATGGGCGTCAGTTCGATCTGATGAACGCTCACTTTTGGGGCCATCCCTTTCGCAGTCAGATCGGTGACAAATTGCGACAAGTTGGGAGCGTTCAGTAACGCTGCTAGGTCGGCTTGGAGACCCAATGAACGGAGCTTGCCTACAATCCGCAATGCCGTAATGCTATCGCCGCCTTGCTCGATGAGGCTGTACGAGCCGTTGAGGTAACTGAATTCGGGTAAACTGGTTCTGATGAAGTGTTCGAAATCCCCAAATGATTGTTTCCTTGTAAACCCCCGGATAGCTGAAGCCAAATCTCCGCACATGACCACCTCGTCTGGTTGGCTCCAAATGGGCAGTTCATGGGCTAAAAACCCGGTGATGGACGCCCCAAGGGCTTCATTCCCTTCTGCGAATGCGATGATTCGATCGTCGATCACTTCACATGCAATTCGCTTCAGTGCACCTGAAAATTCAGCCACTTTTTGTTCTACCGCCGAATGTCGAATGCAGTTTCCAAACCGCTCAAACACTCGGCCATCCTCCAGATACGCTTGGCCTAGGCCATTGAGATGGCCGATCCATGCATCCAACATCTCTGCATTTTCCAATGCATCGAGACTGCATAAATACAATTGAAAAGATCCCTCGGGTTGGCGCTGCAAGAGGACAGGCACACCCATGCACTCCGACCAATCCGACACAATGCAAACGCTCCTTTCATCGACCCAGCGCATCGCTTCAGAGGGGATCGTTGGAACAACTGCTTCGCTTCCATGAAGATTCAAGTGGGCATTTATCAATTCACTCATGAGCGGAGTGACGGAGGTCGGCATGACGAGTTTATGCTCTCTTAGCAAGGCCAGGGCTCTTTCCCAATCCTCAGGTGCGATGCAGACCCCTTGAGAGGAGCACCAGCGCAGCGGCTTTGGAGCGGTAAGTTCGTTCGGAATGTGGTTGGCCTCTGGGAAGAACGAACGAACAACGTCCGATCCCAAAACCCAGCTTTTGCCGAGGATGGCTTCTATTTCACGGAGGTAATTGAGTTGCTTTGCAACTCGCTCCCAGCCTTCTTGGAGGAGGTGCGTGCAGCTCAGGTTGGCTCGCCATTGTTCGGGGCGATCCAACCACGCATCGACGGTGACTCTTGACAAAACAAAGTCACCAGCTGCCGGTGTCGCGTCATCACTCACCATTGAATGCAGGCGTTGGGCGTCCAATTTGCCATTGGATGATGTGGGGAATTGCGCTACGTTGATGAAACGCTGTGGAATCATGTACGCTGGCAACTCCGCTTCCAGTGCTCCGCGCAAATTCAAATCTGTGTCACCGGTTTCCACGAAACCAACCAATTGTTTGCCTCCGGAAAACTTGATGGCACAGACGTGGCAGGCAATGCCGAATGCACGTTCGATGACTTGGCGGATTTCTTGCACTTCGATCCGGTATCCATTGAGCTTTATTTGGTCATCGATGCGTGAAAGGAAGAGGAGCTTCCCGTCGTTCTGCATGCGCACGAGGTCACCGGTGCGGTAAGCGATCTCCTCTGGAATTTCGTTCAACCTGGTAAACGCGCGTTCGGTTTGTCCAGTGTCATTCAAGTAACCGGAGGCCAACGATTTACCCATCAGACAGAGTTCCCCGGCCACGCCACGTGGAACCAATTTGGTGTGTTCGTCGATTACGGCAACACCTACCCCTGCAATCGGCTGACCGATGAGTGGAGTTTCATGGCGATTTATCCTATGCGTTACGCACCCAACGGCGGCTTCCGTTGGCCCGTATTCATTGATAAGGCGATGCTCAGTCTGCGCAAGGCAGGTGTCCACATGGGCCGGCTGCAGGGGTTCACCACCGACAACAAGGGTTTTCGCCGTAGCCTCTTGAAACCACTTCTCATCAGCGAGTTGGATGTGTGATGGGGTCAGCTTTAAGACGCGGCACGCCTCGTCTTCCAGGCTGCGTTTGACGCTATCGTATGGGGAAGTTTCCTCCGAATGGAAAATGACTTCGCAACCTGCCAGCAAGCCTCCCAGCACCTCCGTTAACGTAAAATCAAAAGCCAAGGGTGTGAAAACATGAACTGTGCCGGGCTGCTCTGCGGAGAAGTAGGTATCAGCGCAATGTGCGAGGTAATTGCCAAGGGCGCCGTTGGATACTACGACGCCTTTGGGTTTGCCTGTGGAGCCCGATGTAAACAAGGCGTATGCAGGGTCTTGGGGGGGGCTCGGAGGTGATGGTTCCACAGCGCTTGGGGGTGTAGCACTCAAAAGCGACTGAATGAGCGGTTTATTCAGCGTCAAGGCAATACCCGCTTTTTCATAAACGTGTTGAATTCGGTTTGCCGGCCATTCGGAATCGATGGGAACGAAAGCTTTTCCTGACTTGAGCACTGCCAGCATGCTCACGAGGGCATTTACACTCTTTGGAAGTTGAATTCCGATGAATGTGCTTGCTTCAAAATCAGGGAGTGCCATCAGCCCTGCGGCTAGTTTGCGCACGTGCTCATCCAATACCGAAAACGTAAACGAGTATTCTGCGTCCCGGGCAGCGGCAGCATCGGGGTGGGCTTGAACGTTTCGGGCGAATTGTTCCAAGACAGAAACCGGAGCCGGATCGGGCGCATTTGGGACCAGGCTCAGCTGGGGTTCGACGGGTGTATTTGGGTGGCAGAGAAAGGAGCACAGGTCTTGCACGAATGCAGCACTGATGCAGGAGCGGTGCCGGATGCTGATGGTTTTATTTTCGGCTGGAGCCAGGATGAGGTCAAAACGGGCTGTATTATGCGTTGGCACCTGATCCAAAGCGACCAAGAGATTGGATGCGATGGATATCGAATCGGCGAATAAATCCGAATAACATTCTTTGAACTCCACCAAACCACGCTTCTGGATTTTGAAATCTTCGCTTGGCCTCGGGGTTGCAATCCACGGATAGACAATACCGTCTTTTGCAACTGCTATCTGGAACACATCATTCGACCAAATGCGCTTGCGCAAGAATTCAGAAACTTTCGAGATGAGGATTGCACCGGATTCGGAACAGTCTGGACAGGGTACTTCCTGGAAATCCGTCGCTGGAATGGTGAACGTGTCACGCCACACCGCAGCAGATTCAGAAAAAGCAAACCGGCTCCAATGGCGAATACCATCCGCGTAATTAGACGCCGCATCTTCGGTTGAAAAAGGTCGCTCATCGAATACGTCACCCCATGCGTTGGTTGCAATGCCCACGTCGCCTCCGAGGTTGCGAATCGAATCAAATTGCTTGGCATTGGGGACACCCAAAACCCAACCGGATGGTGCGATAGAATCTTGACTGGTTGTGCCTGGAAGCCGGTTGGATTCGATCAGGAGGTGGTAACTCTTTTCGAAGGTCTGGGTGAACGCGTCGATGAAGTCAGGTGCAATCCTTCGGGCATCGTAAACAAGGCGAATTTCGTAGGCTTCCTCTTTGGGAAAAACACAAAAAGTCAAGGGAAACCCTGTGATCTCTTGCACGTGAATCAGTTTTGCACGAAACCCCTCAATTTCGATGTCTTCATACGGGTAATTCTCGTAGACAAAAAGCAAATCCGACGCATTGCTTGCGGAATTTCCGTTTGATCGGGATGTTTGCATCAAGCGCTCCTGTTGGCTGGATTGCAGTTGCTCGAGGAAAGTAGAAACGGAGACTTCGCCCATTTCTGGAATGGGCACGGAAATGTTTTGGATGAACAAACCAACGGCTTCATCAATGTTCCCGGAAAGGCCATTCCTACCTGAACTGATGCCGTTTATGCATCGCTTGTCCGTGTCATTGAAATTACGCAAAGTCAGCATCAGTGCTCCCAAGGCAAAGATCTGCCGAGTGATGCCCCACGTTTCCATCCGTTGGTCCTCAATTTCCCGGTTCGCGGTGAGCTCAAATGATGTTTCTTCAAATCGTGCATGCCAATCAAAGGATGTAATTGGAAAACGAAACGGTCTGAAGCCCACGGATTCCGATGGGGTCTTTTCCTCGGGCAACGCTTCCTCGGTTCGAATCCAATCGAGTTGGTTGTTCGGTTGTAATCTGGGCGTGGTATCCCTTGAGGCAATGCGGGTCAAGAAGCTACGGATCAACACCCCAACGCTCCATCCGTCTAAAAGAACATGGTGGTGACTCCACAAAAGATATCGCTGCTCCCCGATGGAAATAAACGTCACCCGCAAAAGCGCGTTGTTGAAACCACTTTTCACGTCGTGTTGCAGTGCGGATTCAATGCTTTCAAATGCAGCATGAACCACTTCCATGGGTTCATCGGAAACGGATTGCACCCATGTGTCCGCCGCACCGTGAATTCGAACGCGGATTTGATCGTAGCTGCGCCAAACGGCGTCCAGACAGGATTCGAGAAATGCCACATCCGGTGATTCGTCAATTTCGAAAAGAAATTGCTCATGGTAGGCCCCGATGGACTGAAAGGATTGCGCGTGGTTCCATATTTTTCGCTGCATGTCGGATAGGGGGTATTCCTTTTCCCGTTGTGCAGCCTTGGGTTGATGCACAGCACCCATTCCGAATTGCCAGTGGGCCATGGTTTTCGCTGCCAAGAGTTTGCCTAAATCGACCACCGCCCCATGCTCTTTCATTTTCGCAAGCAATCGGATGGCTTGGATGGAATCGCCCCCGTTACCGTAAAAACTGGAACCCATGTCGAGGGCTTCGGCAAAGAGGGCGCTCCAAGCATTATCCAAAACAGCGAGCTTTTCAGCATCGAGTGCTTCCCCACTGGCCCGAAGGGAGTCCAATGCTTGCTTCCATTGAATGGAATGGGCTGATAGGGACGGTTCTTCTCGCAACAAAGCCTGCAATACATGAGACGCCGATTGCTCAAGCTCCTTCAGCCCGGCATGAAATGAAAATTGCAGAGAGGCTAGGTTCGATGTGAATGTTGCGACCATGGGACAGCTGCTGGGGACATGGCATTCAGCATCGGCAACGACCATCCCCAAAAATGCACTTTGGGGGAATTCATGCATGCAATTCAAATGTCCTTTGAGCGCGACGAGGAGTTCCTTAGCATCCGCTCGTGCACCCGAACCTGTGGTCATATCCAAAGGAATGTGGTGATGACCGTGCTGATAAGCCAAGGGCAAATCGAGGTCATTCGAGACGATGAAGTGCCTGAGGCTGCTGAGCAACAACACCTTTGCATTATTGGGGTTTCCTTTGCACAACGCCGCAAAACCTGCCGGCACATCGATTTCAAAGCGCAGGTGCTCCTTTGACACTTCAGGAAGTGCCGTGTGTCGATGCAGGGATGCTAAGTATGCGGCCGAAGAAGTGTCCAAGGTCAGGGTGTTTTCCGGACGATTTGAGCGATGTATTGATGGGACGTGGGGTCTTGGTGAAGCGTTTCTATGCGCCAAGCAGTCGGACCGAGCATCTTTTCCAGTTCTTCATGAGACGCGAAGAGGTAATCACTCCATGGAGTGGCGAATTTTTTGTAGCGAACCTTGACGCGCATTTGTCCACCCATGCGGCCTTGTCGGAGGTTGTTGGCTACATAATCCCGGGTATCCTCGTCGAGAAAACCCTCTCCGTACGGACTCATGGATTCCATGAAAATCACGGAATGGGCATGGGTATGAGCTTCCAATAGCTGCATGAAATGAGCAAAGAACCGCTCATTCTGCATCAAGCCGAGGTTGTTTCCCCAGAAAACGACTTGGTCGAAGACCAATTCTTTTCGAAGCTTTTCGAAGTGCCCCACATCGCATACTATCGTGTTTTTGATACCACGTAATTTGCACGTTTCGACGGCCAATGAAGAATTATCCATGGCATAAACTTCGCAGCCGTTCTCTTGAAAAAAGAGGGCGTGTTTGCCCCCACCGCATCCAACGTCCAAGACTTTACCCTTGATTTGGTGAGCCAACTGTTGTTGGGTTTGCGTCCAATCCTCCAAAGGTTCAAAATAGGCATTGCTATCCCCGTACATGGTGAATCGACCATCGTCCCGTTCCTCGATTTCGTACCCTGCATAGTGATTGCCCGTCTGATAACAGTCGTGGATATTATTACCGAAGGCATCTTCTTCGACTTCCAGACCCTTGATGAAAAGGTGCTCACTCATGATTTGATTTTCCAGAAAAGTTGGACGGAGTGTCGGTATGGCGCGTCAACGGAGAGCATGGATGTGGCGTGGGGAAAGTTGTTGTCGTTGAAGACGAGCTTATCGTATTCAGGGCTTTCTGCTCGAATCTCTCCGTCCTTTTTGTATAAAAACAGCCCGCCCCAATCGTTGTTCCACTCGGGGTTCAAGTAAAGTGAAGCGGCAAACCGCACGTCGTCATCGTTGTCTTTATCGCTGTGCCAAGGAATATAACTGAGCCGGTGCCAGACATAGGCTTGCGCATCGATTTCGATTTCTTGATCAGGGGCGACCAATCCGTTCTTGCGCATGGCTGCTATCAAGGTTTCAACATGCTCAGGTGAGAGGCTTCGAATTAAGACAACGCCACTGGGTGCTACGATTTCTTCTTGCCAACCGAGATTAGATCGCCAGATGTTGTCGTACATTTTTTTCTCGTTTTCCTTGAGAATTTGCTGAATGAATGCTGAACCGATAAAGTTGTGAATGATCTTCATGTGGCTTCTATTGGAAGAGAAAAGTATGAGATTCAACGGGTGTGACAGAATCCTGCCGCATACCGGGGATCGGATCTTGGGTCAAAAGGTCACGGCCGGTGATCGCGAGCTCCCCAATTCGATAATGGTTGACGCCTACAGCCCTCATCTGGTCGACCATGCTAAAAGATACCGAAGTTCCTAAACTCCGTGTGATATCAGCATTCAAACCCAACGATTTCCAACGCAATAAAAAGCGTTCAGCAGGGAGCGATGTACAATCAAGGTAGGCGCCAACATGGCGGCATGTGCCTTGATTCACCAGTTGGATAACACGTTCTTGTATGCAGCCTTCCCTCAATTCGTCGAGTTCAATCATTAGGCAGTCGCGGTTGGTAGACGGAGCGTGGGTCAGATTGACGTCCACCCAATCGTAAGGGCATGGTGCGCCATCGTAATTGAGCCACCAGGTTTCTGCACGAGGATGGTGGTTGCGGTAACTGAGCAGGACTTCGGGGATTGCGCTGGCTACACTGGTGCATGGCACGTTTTCCAGGCACTCAAAAACGTCAGTTGAAACCCGCTCGAAGCCTTTGATAACAAAAGTCCACGTCATCTCTTTTGAAGCGAAGAATTCATCCAAAAAGCAGATGTTCTCTGACAAACGGTCTGGATGGATTTTAATGGTTTCTAAGAGACTCATTGGGATTTTTAAAAATAAAACACAGATGCTCCTCAATCAAGAGCAATTAAGAAAGGTCGAGGAGATGGGCCAAATGCAGTAGTGAGTCCGATTGCGCCGCTTGGGACATCAATGAGATGCCAATGGGATGGGAAGATTCTTGGCTTGTGTGCCAGGGCATGACGACATGCGCAAGCCCCATTAGGGTGGCGATGGAGGCGATTTCCGAAGGCCCGGTTGTCAAGGCAACCACCACGGGATTTTGCGCCTGTTTGAATCGCTGTTGCCAATCATTTTGGAATGATAGAAGTTGCAAAAAGGCGGCTTGGTAAGTGCCGTCATCATCGTGCTCCGAATCCAAGGCCCGCTTGATCTCCTGAATATCTGGATGAAATGTGCCGAGCAATTGATTTTCACATTCGGCGAAAAAAGCGCTTCGTGATAGAGGCAATTTGGGTAAAACGTCCCGTTTAAATTCTGTTTTGCATACGATGTCAAAGGCAGTAAAGTGAGGTTCAATCGCTTGCGACAGCTGGGTTGTTTGAACGGGAATACCTGCATTTTCAAGCAGAGCAGTTAGCCGTTCGACAAGTGCTGCTGCCGCAGGTTGCTCTTCGAATGATGCAGCCTCCAACCATGCGCAAGTAGCTTGGTTTGCTTTGCGCTGTTGGAACAGGCACATTTTTGCATATTCGAGGTTGCACAAGGAATCGGAGAATAAGCCCACTTGGTCATAAGACGAGGATATGCCAATAATACCGGATGAGAGGAGGGCATCTTGTGCAGGCTTGAAGGCATACACGCCATTGCAGGCTGCGGGGTAAACAACGGATCCGTCGGTTTCTGTACCGATTGCGATGCTGCAAAATTGAGCGGCCGCGGCGACTGCTGAGCCGGAACTCGATCCTCCAACGGCATGCGCCTTGCCGAAAATGGATTGGGTTTGTCCTCCCAGCGAACTGAAGCCGGATTCCGTTGCATTTGAGACGTAATTGCAAAACTCGGAGAGGTTGGTTTTGCCTAGAATGACGGCTCCCTCGGCCTTCAGCCTTTTCACGATTTCGGCGTCTTCTGTTGTATGAAAATCTTTCAACAACACAGACCCGCAAGAGGTCGGCATGGCATCGTTGGTTGATATGTTGGCTTTGATTAATACGGGCACACCGTGAAGCGTTCCACTCAATTTTCCCTTAGAAGCCAATTCGGAGTCTAGGCGATGAGCGGCGTCAAGAGCTTCTGGGTTCAAATGGATCACCGATCTAAACGCGTTATCTTTTTGTTGAATCCGGTGCAAACATTCCTCAACAACGGTTTGGACGTCCAGAGCCTTGGATTCATAGCGGCTCAGCAAAGAAGGAATGTCAAGGGAGCCATTCCAATCTGTTTGATTCGAAGCGAGGGTGTTCACATAACCGGGTAAATCAAATTCAAAGGAAATTTCGCCATCGGCGCAAATGGCCAAAACATACTCCATTCCGTGCGATGCGGTCATGTGATACGTTTTAGTCCAGTCTGAAGCAGCCGGGGCAATGGTTGCAGGGTCAACGAGAAACCCCGTTCCATTTTTTTTCGCAGTTGCTTCCTTGAGCGAAAAGCCCAAGTACGCCTCTTGGGGATTGTGTTGCACCTTTTCCCACTCAGCCTTTGCATATGCGTGCTCTAAAAAAAGGTGCTCATCTTGATTTACTTTTTCGATGTCGATGCCGAATGGGATGGCACCAATACCGACAAATACCCATCCGTCTGCGTGGCTGATCGAGCAATGGAAGCCTTCTCGCAGGACAGGCTTCCCTGCATCGTTCTTTCGAAAACCCAATTCGATGAGGTCAGCACCCGCATGAATTTTGGCCAACCGATTTAATTCCAATCGGGCCGCGATGGATTCATTTCGGCGCCGCTCATCGGTAAATTGAAGCAAGTAATCTGTGTCAACTGGGGCATCGCATCCATGAAAGTCACTGATGCGACGAATGGACAGAAAAATGGCATTTTCCATCATGGCAATTCGGGCAACCTTTTGCCGGGATCGAGGATTTTTTTGAGCGCTTGATAGGCCGACGACTCCAATGAATCAGTCGATCGTTCGAATCGATTTCGGTGGATTTTCCCGATTCCATGTTCCCCTGACAAATGGCCGTCATACTGGCGGACTTTGGCATCAAATTCAGGAGTTTTTGCACGCCACTTTTCTTCATCACCATTGAAAAACAAGTGAATGTGGTAGTTTCCATCTCCTGCGTGACCAAATATCACGTGTTCAAATCCATTGCCATCCAACCAATCCTGTAACTCGTGCAATGCGATGGCGGCATGTTTCAGTGGAAAGCACACATCCAGGTCCAAGAATGCCTTGTAACCCTGAAGGCCGTATCCAATGTCAAATCGCTCGGCAAGGTCGCTGACTTTCGCCTCAGTGCTTCGCACACCTTTGGGCAAAGAGCCTGACCAAGCGGAAGGAAGGGCAGCCCACAGGACGTTTTCGCTCACCTTGGACGAAAATTGCAGTGCCTGTTGTTCAGCAATTTCAATGAGGTAGGAATCTGCTTTGACCAGGTTCGGGATTAGCTCAAAAAGCTGGAAAAAATCGTCGCTGGCGAAACGCTGGTAGTGCAGCGCAGGGAGCGCAGGAGCACATTTGAGGATGGCGTGTGTGATGATGCCCAAAGTCCCTTCAGCTCCTATGATGAGGGATTTCCAATCACAACCTTCGGACACTTTGGTGCAATAGCTTCCCAACTGATGGGTCTCGCCATTGGGCTGCATGATCTCCACTCCCAGGACCCATTGCGCCATCTTGCCGTATTTCAAGGACAGCGGTCCACCGCCATTGCATGCAATCATCCCACCAACAGTTGCTTTGTCCTTGCTGCCGGGGATGACAGGAAATTGCCAACCTTCCGATGACACTTCATCTTGGAGTGATTGCATTGTAACTCCTGCCTCTGCAATGATGACTCCCCCGCCTTTATCGTACCAAGAAATCCCATTGCATCGACTCAAGTCGATGTAGGTCTCATGGGCGTCGGGCACCGCACCTCCACTGACCCCAGTTCGTCCACCGCCAATGCGCAGGGAAAGGTTGGGCTGACTTCGCAAGTACGCCTGCAGTTCCCCTACGTTGCAGGGTTGGAAGATCGATTGAGGCGTTCCGGTTAATCCAGAGCAATCCGTTATGCTAGGGTTGGTCATCCGATTGAATTTCTAAGGACCGGAAGAGTTGACGAACGTTGTCCGTACCAAACCCCTTGTAATTGTTTATGCGTTGGATGAATTCATAAAATAAGGTGGGCCGGTCACCAATGGGTTCGGTGAATACCTGCAACAGCAGCTTGTCACCGTCTTTTTCACATAGAATTTGGTTTTCTTGCATCATCTGGATGGGGAGTTCGGGGAATTCTGCGCGTAAGTTTTGGTAATACCGGTCTGGGATTGAGATGAATTTCACGCCTCGCTCACGATACTCTCGGACCACGGCAATCAAATCATCCACCTCAAAGGCGATGTGTTGAATGCCGGTACCGAGGTTATGCTGGAGGAATACGTCGACCTGAGAGGATTTGGGCTTCTCCATCAGCGGCTCAACGATGACCTTGTTAAGGTTGATTTCAGGGGAATGCAATGAATGCATTTTCATGCCGGAACTCAGGGATTGAAAAAATTCTTCGCCAATTGTTTGGTTATGATCCAATGAAAGGATTTGGCACAAATAATCTTTCCAGAAGTCAGACTCATTCACGCAGACCACCGAAGCCAGATGATCAATGCTCAAAACCAGTCCATCTGGAGCTTTGCTAGCTTCATTGAGGGGTTGAAAACCGGGTAAAGGGCCATACATGGATGAGCGTTCAACGAATACAACCTCATTGTCGTCGAACAATTTGCAGCGAATCAGACGGGTCTTTTCATCCCTGCACACGTCGTTTTCGATGCGGCTCAGGAAAATTGCTTTGCGCTCTTGCAAGCTTTCCCAGGCGGTTTCGATATCGTCCACAAGGAGACCGAAGCGCTTGATTGAATTGCCATGCCGGTCAACGAATGAAACGACATCTTGCGTTGCAGGTTCCATCGCTGATGTGATGATTAAATTGGCTTTGCCGTTTCGCAACCAAAACGAAACCTCCATGCCATGAAGGCCTTTTTTTTCGCGCTTGCCGGCAATTTCAAACCCCAGCACCTGCTCGTGCCACCAGGCGACCATCTTGGCCATACCCACGTACAATTCCACAAAGTAGTAGCCAGAATTTTGTTCTATTTTCATCACTGAACGAATCTAAGGATTATGTCCAAAGCCCGCTGTAAATCAGCAGAAGAAATCTTAGCGACAGCTAGTCGGACTTGGTTTCGTACGTCGGGATCTTCACTAAATAGACTCATGGGACAGACAGCTACCCCCTTTTCTTCTAAAAGGCGAGCGCACCAATCGAAATCGGCTACGGGCTGACCCAGGTCGAGCTGGGCAAAAAATCCACCGGAAAAAACGCCTCCAGATGACCGCAGAACCGCACTGTTTTCGCGAAGTCGATCTTTGAGGAGCCCGAGGTGTGAACCCAACAGGAATTTTTGTTCGTGCAACCATCCGCCGACGACTGCTTGGGTCAATCCGGAATTGTTCAGGCTCATATTGGCCTTGAGCTTGCCAAAATCGGCAGCGATGCTGAGCGGCAAGTGAACCATTGCCGTCCGCAATCCTGGCGCAAGGATTTTGGAAAAAGACATGGCGTGAATAACCCGTTCCGGCTGCAAGGTGAAAAGGGCGGGGAGTCGTTCATCGAGGTGAAACTCTCGGTAGGTGGCGTCGTCGAAGATGTATAAATCCCGCTTCTCGGCCAACTCGATCAGTCGATGCCGTTCCTCCAAGTTGATTTGTTCGCCGGTTGGATTCGCAAAGTCGGCAGACAAATAGAGCAGGGAGCGTTCCGGCAAGAGGGCCACCTGGTCCAGCCAATGTTTGCCATTCAGCCATTCGATGCGATTTCCTGTCATGTGAACGGCGTCAACCAGACCGGGATAGTACGGGTCTCTGCACGCAATGGGCTGGCCTTGAAAGTGCAGCGCGGCAAGAGAAATAGCTTCTTGCACCCCGTTGGTGATCATCACGTGATCTACGCTGCTTCGGTGCCCTTCGTTGGTTGCAAATGCCTCTACAGCGAGGGATCGAATCAACCCTTCCGTGGCATGGTAGTTCAAAAGGGATGTTTGAGGATGTTCCGCTTCAAACTTTCGAACCAACCGATTGATGTCAAGGGCAGGATACAAATCCAATGGGGGTACACCCGCTCCTAAATTGAAGGGGGCGTCTGTTTCGGCGAGCCGATTGAGAAAGTGAATGCGATTCATTGATGAGTTGTGTATGAGCCGACTTTGAAAAGGAGTGATTTCACGGTGAAAGAAGGCTCATTTAAGGCCCAGAAGAGCGGTCTTAAGATCAGCGGTGAGATTGGCCATGTGGCCGTAATTTAAGGATGCAGCGGTGTCATCAGCACCATGGTAATTGGCATTTCGGAACATGGCGGTATCGGTGATCATGATGGCAGGAATACCGCGGCTCCAGTAACTGCGATGATCGGACCAATCCATCCCAGAAAAGGCAAAGGGGATCCAAAATTTCCTGTAAAATTTCGGGCGATGCGCCTGCAACGCTTGCAACAAAGGACCAGCTCTGTGCATCGATTTCCAATTGCCTACACCCATGAGGAAATCCCCGGTATTTCCATAGACCCACCGCAAAAATCCCAAGGGAAAATCCTGGCTTCCTTCACGATCTGAGAAATACCCGACCATCTCCAAGCAAACCATGAACCTGATTTTTTCAGGATCACAAGAAGCCGCGTGCACGAAGCTGCCCATTCCGTTTGTTCCGAAAAACGGAGGCTCCTCGCAGGCGTAGAAAATGACCTCCAGGTTGTAAGGGAACTCCTCACCCTTGTGGTCGTTTAAAAAGCCGAGCAGCACAGCAATGGCGCTGGCATTGTCATCTGCACCGGGGGTTTCTTCGAACGTGTCATAGTGTGCTCCGAGGATGATGTTTTCCGAACGCGCGCCCGCAATTCGCACGATGAAATTTCGGTACACCATACCGTCTTCACCGGTCCACTCCTGAATTTCCGGGTCAAAACCCGTTGATTGAATCATTTGTTGAATCGTCTCCATCGTCTCCACCCACCGGCTGCCAGAAGCATTGCGCAGTCCGGGAACCGCCAATCTTTCCACAATGTTCTTCAAGTACCCATCCATCAGAAATCAAATTCGTCAAACACTTCAGAAGCGGCAGGGGCGTCTTTGGATTCCAAAGCTTCGCCTGCCAGCACCCGATCGACCGAAACCAAGAATTTCTCGAACGTATCCTTGGCGGTGGCATTGGTTTGAGCGGTGTAATAAGATGCGGTCAACGTCGTCCCGCTAACGATGAACTGCCATTCATGAGGGTATTTTAAGTGCGTCGGTTGGCTGACTTCCAGCCTTTGCACCCAATCGCCATCGGGCATCATGGTCATGAAATTCGCTATGACATCCAAAGCCTCGTTCGATTCTGTGTCCCGTGCTATCCATCCTTCAAGAAGTTGGGCCGAGAGATTGAATTGCACAGGTCGCAGCTCCGTGAACATGCCCGGAAATCCAGGATGCCGGGTGACATCAGCCACTGCGATTTGGGATGACTGATGCGCGTGTGCAGCCAGAAATTGCCAAAAAACACTCTGGCTCAGGCGATGGCGTTCGCAAAGTGCAACGACCGCTTGCAGCTTGCCTGGGTCAAAAGAAGCGGTCAGTACCTGCGCAGCTTCTCCGGAAGTGCGGACATTGGTCGCTTGAGCATTGAAGGTAGGGTGCAGTATGGAGTTCAGAGGAAGACTCCGTTGTTGAAAACGGTCTTCGAAAACTGCTTTGAGGTTTCTCAGCAAGACTTCAACTCCCAGTCCATCGAGGAGCACGTGATGCCACTGGACTTCAATGGTGGTCTCGTTATGTTGAATAAAACGAACAAGAGCGCTACCGTAGGTTGATGTGTTCGGTGATATGGGTTGGAGAAAGGGTGACAGGTCGTTGGTCCGAACCCAAAAAGCATGCGCTAGATCTCTTGTTTCTTCCAGCATTGCGTTCAAATGAGGGTACTGGTCGAGCAGCAACCTGACGGCATCCTCCCATTGTTTTTTCGATAGGCGTTCTGACAAGGTGGCTTTGAAACCGAGCCAGAATGGCGAGTGACCATCCAAATTCTGACCGGCTTCGAGGATCAGAATGCCCCGCTGCAAATCGTGAACGGGGAAACGTTGAGGTAGGACTTGATTGGACTCCGGCAGGTTTTCCAAAAGCGACTCCATGGACTCCGGAGTGTTGTGAAGCAATAGGTCACGAATGGAGACGAATAGGTCGAGTTCTTTTTCGATCCATGCCTGCATTTTCATCAACAAGACGGAGTTTCCACCCACCGACTCGAATGATGAGTTGGCCTTGAACTGATCGTGTCCGAGCGCTTGCACCCATGCTCGGGTCGATTTCCATTGCGCATTGCTTTTGACCTCTGTTCGTCCGCTCGATGATGCCAATCGCAAAAGTGTCTTGCGATCAGCCTTTCCATTCTGGTTGATGGGCATTTCGTCCAGGCGATGCCAATGCTCAGGAACCATGTAATCAGGCAAACGCCGTCGACTTTCTTCTACGAGCAGATCTGTTGACAATTCGGTGACCACAAATCCGTGCAATGCCTCGTCTTTTGCCAGAACGCAACATTGTCTCATTTCTGTTATTTCCGAAAGCGTGCGCTCAACTTCCAGCGGTTCAACGCGGAACCCTCGAATCTTCAATTGACTGTCCTTGCGGCCAATGAATTCCAGCAATCCGTTCGGCCCGATGTACGCCCAATCTCCCGTTTTGTACCATCGTTTTCCGTCCCAGTGGGCGAATGCTTCTGCATTCAATTCAGGTGCATTGTGGTAACCGATTGCAACGGGAGCATCAGCGACCCAAATTTCTCCCGGGAGGCCTTCTCGGGTCGGATTCCCTTCAGAATCCATGAGTCGAATGGTGCAATTATCCAAAACCCTTCCAATGGGCGGTTGGGTGCTCAAGTTGGCGCCCGTGACTTCCAGCGCGGTCACTACATGGGTCTCAGTAGGGCCGTAATAATTGAGCAATGAAACCTTAGAACGCTGCACATAGTTTTTGAGGTTGGCGCTCAAAATCAGCGCCTCTCCTGTCGTGACAATGCGCTGAAGGGAGTCGCACTCATCAAAGTAGGTCGGGTCAACATCCAATACCGCATTCAATAGTCTTGCCGGAATCCACGCTTGTGTCGCAGCGTGTTTTTCGATGGCACCTCTAATGAGTTGTATGTCGAGTCTTGATGCAAGTGGCACTTCGACCAGACTAGCCCCCAAACTTATGGCCAATAGCACTTCGTGAAATGAAGCGTCGAAACCAAACGAAGACAACTGCAGAATCACATCCTTTTCACTCATGCCAAACGACGCACGATTCCATTGAATTAAGTTAATCAAGCAGTCGAGGGTTTGCACTACGACCTTCGGCACACCCGTTGATCCAGAGGTACTTAGAATAAAACCCGCGGAATTGGGAAATGTGTGCTTCGGGTATTTTGTGGTGACCAAAGCAACACCATCGGCATCGGTTCGGAGGATGAAACGAGCTGATACGGCTTGATACACGAATTCCTTCCGCTGTTCTGGATACCGTTTGTCGACGGGAGTTGGCACGCCACCGGCAAGCCATACGCCCAAGATGCAGCTTGCGAAATGGCGGGTGGACTCGACATCAATGCCTACGGCTTCTTTGTCTGTGAATCCCGCTTCTTGCAACCTGCTCGCCAATTGTTCCGCTGCTGCCCACAATTCGGTGTAGGTCACATGGAAGTCGGTTCCTTGAATGACAGGATGGTTCGAATTGCGTTTCAATAGGGCGAGAATGTGTTGCCCAGACAGGGAACGAACAGGTCCGATCAATGGAGGCTCTTTCGGAAATCTGGCTGCCATGTTAGACAGGGGCTCATGCCAATTCAAAGCTGCTACCCAGTGGGAGAATTGGGCCAAAACCGTATCAACTTGACTGCTGTTGTGGTGTGCGCTGTGGTGCATCACATGCCAATCAAATCCGCCGGATACGGGGTTAACCAAGGTGGTCCATGGTGCACCGGTTTGCTCTCGAAAACCCCCAATTCGCACCCCCATGGCCTCGAGTGCTTCATGGTCTACGGGGTAATTTTCGAAGACAAATAAATGGTCGTTGGAGAGGGCGCTGGTGGATGCGCCCAGTAGCTCCTCCTTATGCCGTTCGTCTTCTCTAAGGCGCTGGGTTGTCCAGCGCAACCGTTGATCCATCGTTTCGCTTTCGGTGAATTCAAAGAGAAAAGGGAGGGTGCGGACGTACATCCCCAACGCATCGATGTGTGCATCTGACCGCAGAGAAACCACGTTCCCAATGACCACTGTTGAGCTATCATATAGCGCGCATAAAAATGACGCCCACAAAGTGAAGCAAAATGCGTGCAACGATGCGCCTGCCTCTTGAACACGTTCAAAATCCGACATCGGGACAAAGAGGGTGCGCTTCAAGTAGCCCGCATCGGACGAGGCCTCGCGCGAAGGCAGAGGCGGAGGCAAGGCACTCGACTCAGCCGGGATATACTTGCTCGCCCAATAACTCCCCTGTTCTGAGTGCAGGTGCGTGGCACACGCGAGCTGCATAAATGCATCCTGCTCGGTGAGCGTTTCCTTGTTCAGCGCCTTGAGGATCTCCTTGCTAAAAACGCCAAGGGACCATCCATCTAAAATCAGATGATGGTGGGTCCAAACCAATCGGTGATGTTCTTCTCCAGGCAGCACCGCAATGCGCGTCAAGCCTTCCTTCAAATCAAAGCCGCGTGCAAAATCCTGTTGTAGGTAAGCGTCCCAGTTCTGGCCGCTGATTTCTGTGCAAATCACCGGGGCGTTTCGATCAATGCTTAGCAGGTATTCACCGGCTTGACGGTCGATACGTGCCGACAATAAAGGGTTGTGACGGCAAACCTGCTCGTACGCATCACGGATTTGTTCGAAATCATACGATGCTGGCAGCTCGTAGGTCAATTGCTCCGCGTACAACGAGGAATTATCAGACCGCAAGCAGTCAAACAAGATGCCTTCTTGAGCCTCCATCAGCGGTATCCAGAATTTGTCCGCTGTATGAGCAAACCCCAATTTCTGGTTGAATGCCGCAATCGCTGAATGTTGAAGCTTAGCATCCTCTTGCAGTTTGGCCGTCTGAAGCATGGAGATAGCCGTCGTTTCGAACAGGTCCCCGATAGCGATGGTCCGCTGGGCTTTCCGAAGTTTATTTACCAAGCGAATGGCCGTGATGCTGTCACCGCCATTCTGGATGAAGGACCGCTCAGTTAAAATGTTGTTGCCGAGAATTTCTCGCATGGCTTCGAGAATAGCAGGATCTCTTGAAGTCATCGCTCCTGGAGCGGATGACTCGGTCAACTGACGAAGGAGCGCGTTTTCATCGATTTTTCCGCTGGCGTTGAGCGGAAAGGCATCGACCGCATAAAACCGCTGGGGAATTGCATAGTCGGCAAGCCTTCCCTTGAAGAATATTGGATCGAATCCATCCGATGCTCCTTTGTAAAAGGCAACGAGTTGGTCGTGATGAAGCGCGGCGATGAATTGACAAGCGGGAGCTGCTTGCTGCAATTGGAATTCAATTTCTCCCAATTCGATTCGGTAGCCTCTGATTTTTACTTGCCGATCCTTGCGGCCTAAGTAATAGGTTTCTTCACCAATCTGCCAACCTAAATCTCCCGTTCGATAAAATCGCGTTGTGTGGGCGGCACCGAATTTCTCACGGGTCAATTCGGGCTTTCCATGATACCCGTTGCATACCCCTAAACCGAAAACGTGCATTTCGCCAATGAACCCTTTCGGAACGGGCTTGCTAGCCTCATTTACACATTGCAAAACATAGCCGGGTATGGTCCTTCCAATGTTGCTTTGGGGTTCTTGAGCTACGGATTTTGCAGTGACATGAACGGTAGTTTCGGTGATTCCGTACATGTTCGTCAGGCTGCATTCCGGGTACCGGTTCTTCCACGGAACGAGGCGCTCCGCATGCAATTTATCGCCGCCGAAAATCACGTGCCGAACCTTATAAAGTCCAGTTCCCGTTTCGTCGACGAGCATCAAATTATCAAAGGCCTTCGGCGTTTGGTTCAAGACCGTGATTCCATGCTCCGAGAGCATATCGTAAAAGGCGAAGGTGTCCTGAATGGTCTCACGAGCAGGGATGTAGAGCTGTCCTCCTGATAACAGACAGCCCCAAATTTCCCAGGTCGAAAAATCGAACCCATAACTGTGCGCCATCACCCAGCGATCGCTGGGTGCGAATTCAAAGATCGGCTGGGTGCCTTCAAAAAGATTCGCGAGATTCTCGTGGTTGACGGCGCACCCTTTGGGTTGGCCTGTTGTTCCCGAGGTGTAAATTAAGTTGACCGTTTCCGTCGGCTTTGGACGATGCACTTCGAAATCAGCCGCCACGTGTTGAGCGGTATCGGTTGGATGAACCACTTGTTGAACGGGCAATTCGGGTAAATCCGATATGACGCATTCGATGCCTGCATCCGCAAGAATATATTCCCAGCGCTCCCGGGTGACCGTCGGATCGAGAGGAACGTAAATCCCTCCCCGTTTCAGAATGGCAAGAAACGCCAATGGGATGGCGGTAGAATATGTAACATGTACCCCAACTCGGTCCCCTGGACGGATGTCGAGCCGCGCTGCCAAGGCCTCCGCACGGTCGTCCAATCCTTCATAGGTCCATTCATTTCCATTCCCGTCCTTCACTGCCGGGAGGGCTCCAAAATTGGAAACACTGGCCGCCCAACGATCCATCAAGTTGCCAGGGTCGGGCGATTGAAATTCAGGTAACCGCTGCGCCGGGCTTGGATTGTGCAGAAACGCTCTGAACGATTCGAAAATCTGCTGTGCTGCTTGGGCATCTACTTTCCCCAAATTCCAGCAGAACACCAAATCCACGTGGTTTTGTGCAGGCTGAATGACCAGTGTTAGGGGGTAGTGTGGAGTCGACCAAAAAAGTGACTCGTGTTCTGATTGGAGGGAGGGCTCCACGACCCATACATGGTCAAAACATTGCGAAGGTACGTGCCGGTTGACCCATTCGTCTGCTTTGGCAATTCGTGCATTCCGCACTGCTTTGAGTTGTGCCAGATCTGTGGCCCCGTGAAAAGCTAATGGCCACGTTTGTACAAAGTAACCAAGCGCTTGTTGCGCTTCAACCGAGTTGTCACGCGCAGACAGGACCTCTCCGATGACAACTTCGTCGCTTCCCGATGCCTGCTGGATGAATTCCACCCACTTTAACATCACTTCCTCGTAGTTGCGACCCCCGTATTGGCAGGTTAGCCTGAGAAAACCGGAAGACTTTTGGGCGGCCGGAGGCAGCAGTGGTTCAATTGTAAAAGTCGGCACCGTTTCAAGGAAACTTGGCCCGGCCGAGGGATTGGGCTGCCAATTTTGCACTGGGAAACGCCGATTGACATCCAGCATGCTCAGCACCATCTGGACCGAAATTCCATCGAACAACAAGTGGTGATAGGCCACACCCAAGTACGTGTCGGTTCCATGCGTGAAAGCAATCACGCGAAACAACGGAGGGCTTTGGACATCAATCGTCGGCACTCGGGAGACGAGCCCGGCCATTGCTGTTTTGGTATCCTGCTCGCCTTGCAGATTGATTACTTCGATCGGGTAGAAAGCCTTTTTGAATCGAATCCGAACTGGCTGATCGTTCTGGTACACATAACAATCCCTAAACCGAGGCACAGCATCGATCCAGCGTTCAATGTCCTCAACTTCTATGCGCTCGCCTTCAATTTTGATGACAGCGTACTCTACATAGCTCGATGTTGCCCCATCTGCTTGAAAGACGAGCAAGCTGTCTTCAATGGGGTTGGTTTTCGTAACCCGCTCAATATCTGATTTGACAAATTTCATCTGCCTTACCGCTCTCTATGCTTGATTTAATGCATCCAAAAATTCTCCCCAATCACCGTCTTCAACGTCATTTGCTGGTGATTTGGGTTCAAGGGGTTGTGTAGATGCGGGTACGCTATGCTCCAACAAGTGATTCAAGGTAGGGCGTTCTAGCCATTTGCGAGGGGACAGAATGTACCCGTTGATATTCCATAGGTTGCAAAAGGAGAGAAAATCGATGCTGTTCCACCCAGCGAAAATGAGTAAATCATTTCCACCATGGTAAGGCTTTCCGAATTCGATCAATAATTTCTGAAGCGCCAATTCGATTTCGCTGTCGCTCGCTTCCCAAGGCTCACTGGCAAAGGTGTCGAGTTTAACGGATTCCAACACCCCTTCATGGTCCATTTTCCCATTCTGGTTCACGGGCCAGTGGTGATGCGAGAGAATCACATCCGGTAGATGATGCCGGGCAAAAACCGGCCGCAGCCACTGTTGTAAGGCTTCTTCATTCAGTTCTGAATCATGCAGTAAAATGGCAACACCTCCCTTCGCTATCAGAAGCGCTCGATGAACTCGGGGGTTAGATTCAACGAACTGCTCGATAGCTTTTGCGGGGATTCGGCGGCCGTTAACTTTGATGAAGTCGTCGCGCATTCGACCTCGGACGATGAGTCCAAATTTAGGATGCACCATCGCTCTATCGCCTGTTCGGTAACGACGTTGCCCCGATGAATCTACCTGAAAACGCGGGTTTTCTCTTAAGGAGTGCGCAACGCAAGGCCCGGTTATTTCCAATTCACCCCAAACTCCAAAAGGCACCGATTCCCCTTGCGAATTGATGACGGTAAAATGCTGATTGCCCAGGGGAAACCCCAACGGATATGTTCCCGCATGCTCACAAAGATTGGTCAATGCCGAGTCGATGCTGACCTCTGTTAATCCATAACTATTAACTATGCGCACGCCTGAAGCGCCCAAATCGATGAGGTTTTTGTGCAGCTTTGGACTCATGGCCTCGGATCCACAAATGAGGCATTGCAGTGTGGGGGCGGTTCGAAGAGAAGGCAGCACCAAATTCAAAAAGGAGGGGGTGGATTCAAGGTGCGTGACACCATGTGATTGAATCAGACGCAGGATTTGTTCTGGGGCGAGTCGCTCCGATTCGGTGGCGAGAACAAGGGTTCCTCCCAACATCAAACTTCGAAACACATCCCCAAAGAATACATCGAACCGTTGGTCAGCAAGACACAGGTGAACGGATTCCTTGGAAATTCCCAGGCGAGATTCCCATGCCGGCAATAAACTCTCAATCCCAGATTTTTCGATCAGCAGGGGTTTCGGCGTTCCGGTACTCCCCGAGGTCTCCGCTAAATACAACCAATCACCTTGGGGACATTTGGTCAGTTGGCTGGACGTAAAGCTCACCGGAAGGTTCATTTTCCACGCGCTCAGCATGCGGATGATGCTTTTGACAGAACGATCAGGGTTGAGCGAGACATACGGCTGCTCTTCGGACGCTTGCGCCTTCAGCTGCTCCCGCAAGGCACCATATGTGATACGTGTTCCATCTACAATCAAGGCTGCTTTATTGTCCGCAGCGTTATCGAATCTGGACCAAAAAGGGTAGCCGTGGACTTCTCCACGCAGTTGAGCGGCTTCCAAGCAAGAAGAGGGGCGTAAAGGAAATTCGCGCAGGGTTTGCAAAAAATGAACGATTACAGCACGCCAAAAGCACACATCTGCCAAGTCCGTTCGAACATCAAAGGATATCTGGAGGTGTTCTTGTCCAAATTCAAGGATGTGCACACCAAGGACCGTCTCGTCTGCTGCTGTTGGCAGGAACTGAACTTGGGAGGTCGGGAATTCAGAATCGATTTGGTAGGATTCTTTTTGGTAGGAGAAGAGCACATTGAACGCGCCATTTCGCTCATGTTGCCTCATCCATTCTAGCAATGGGAAAGACTGGTGCCTGAATAAATGACGAACGCGCCGTTCCACATCATTCCATTCGCCTGGTTTTGCATGCGCCAGCGGAAGGAAATTCACCTGGCTGGAAAAGTCTGCCTTGGCCTGCCGACTCCCTCGGTTTCGGAGCGCCATGCCGAGCTGGAGGGGGATTTCAAGGTGACTCTCGCAGCGGTTCAGAACCTGCTGAAGGCATCCTAGCAAAGCAGTTGACAACGTGATGCCCGTTCCTTTTGCAGCATGTTCCAATTGTTCCTTGCGGCGGGATGGAATAGATAATGTGATCCGTTCTACGCTTCCCAAGCCGACATCTTCAATGACTTTGATGACCCCCAAATCCGGTGCAGGGATTGCTTTCAGTTTATGCAACGACGGCATAGAGGGCATGCTCAGAGGATTTCCGGCCAAATGCGCAGTCAAATCAGTCCAGAACAACTGGAAACTGTGGCCATCAGCCCAAGCATGATGAATGGCGACGTCCAAGGTCGTCTGTCCATCTAATTCATGAATGAAACACCGCCATGGCTTCTTCAGCGAAACCTCCAAAATTTCCGGGGGATGTGATGCGAGTGTACCTTGCCAGCAATCGGCCAATTCCCAGCACTTGAATTGTTCGTCTAACTTGAGGAAAGGCCAATAGGAATTGTTGAGAACCACAACAACGGCGCTTTGCAACCTGTCAATTCCAATCGAAGGAAAAGACGCCCGACCGTGAAGGATGTTGTTGATGGAAGTACCAAGCGCCAGATCTTGTTGAATAAATAATTCTTGGTACGGATTGACGTCCATTGCATAGGTGATCATGGCTCGGAGATCGCTGCAAGATATTTTCCCACGGGGAATTTTCCTAAAATAAAATCCGCTTGAGCCCCATGAATCTAGCGATTTTTTTGTTACTTCCTTCCGGATTCAATTCGGTAAATCGTACTTAAAGAAAAACGAATGAGAACAGCAGAATTTCATTTTGGAGGAAAGAAGTGGAGCGCGGGGTTTTCCAAATTGGAGCGCGAGGACCTTTACGGAAGATCAGACGTGGAGAGTTTTGACCGCAAGGGACATCGCTGCACTATGGCGACGCTGGTGGATGGGAGGCACGTTTTGCCCTCGGGGTCAACCTCCTTGTTGAAGCTCAATTCGAAAGGCAAGATGGTCAGCAACTCGGAACTGGTAGGGATGAACGAGGAAGGTGAAATGGTTCCCAAAGAACCCAGTGTTTATAGTGGTCCGGTGCATTTGAGGGAAGGAGATCTGGATGATTATTTGGCCATGGGCGTTAAGGCTGTCTACGTTCTTGAGTCGGAGGATGCGAATCCTTTTGGTGCGGACTTGGATAAAGGCAAGGTGTTGCAATTCCGATTCAACTACCGGGAGGATTATGAATCAGATGATGCATTTCTATTGGGGAATGGCACGCACAGCTTCATTGTCACGGGTCAAATTGCAGATTTGGAATACCTCTACCAACATCAGATGGAATCACCTGCAGATGACGGACCGGATGTGAGCGAAGAGGATGATTTGATGGATTTCTCCATGTTTTAATTGAACTGAATGGCACGATTTATTCACTTTGTTGACGACCAACAACGGGACGCGGAAGTCACGTTCACATCATTGAACCCCAAACCAAAAGTGCGGTTGGTGTTGCCCAACGGCTCTGAACCCGTTAATTTCCGGGTCATCAAAGGAACCGCTGACACAGCGGTGGAGGCGCTTTGTGACCGGCTGGTCGGTCCGGCTAAACCGAAAAAAGACGCTGCGGATTTGATGCGAGAAATCGAGTTGGCGGATCACTTGATCAAGGGGGATCCTGAGGTGGACCTGGAATTGCACGGGAAATTCATCTCAGACTCCGCAAGAGTCTTTGTGGATCAGGAATCGAAGCCGGTGTTTCACCTGAAGCAACGAGAACAAATATTTGATGCTCAGGGTGAGCTGGTGGAGGAACGCACGCCGAAGGTTTTTTTGGCCAACATCTCCGAGACAGATATGGTCCGGTGGAGTGGCAAGATGATCCCCAAAAAGGACTTGGCCAAACAAGTACTCTTCACGAAAAAATACCAAGTCAAACACATCAATGGTTTGACATTCAGTTTTTTATATGACTTAGCGAAGACGTTGGATGAAAAACAAGCGCTCATGCCTGTCGGCACGGGTTCAAAAGGAAATCAGCCGCTGGTGATGAGTGATGGGGGCAAACCTTACCGTGCATTTCTTGAGGGCCGAGTGCGCGGAGAAGCTTACTGCCTCCTTATGCACTTGACGGATCAGGAATTGAAAGCACCCAAAGAAAACAAGTCTTGATGAAAGCGAAGGAACACTACAAGAATAAGGTCGCCTCCCGTTACATTCCACTGGAGGTCAGCAGAGTGGGCTTGAAAATGCTCCAAAGTGATGCGATGTACCTCTCGGTCAAAATAGACGGGCACCTCGCTTTTTTGGTTTCAAATGGAAAGTCATGTTACCTCGAAAACGCTGGAGGCAGGCGCTGGGATGATTTACCGCTGTTGGATGAAGCGGCGAAAAAATTGAACGGGGTCAGTTGCATCATTGCTGGGGAGATGTACGTGAAGTCTGATGGTCGTTCTTATGGTTTTGAAGTTCCTTCAGCGCTATCGAAGTCTCCAAACTTGCTCAGTTTTGGGGCGTTTGATATCGTCGAAAATAAGGAGATGGCCGAAGCACCCACATGGGAGTGGAGATTCAAGACGTTGGAAAACTGGTTGGGAACGGACGGCATGGTGCACTTGATTCCACAGCAACAGAGTTCAACCCGTGCGGATATCGGACCGTTTTTCAACCAGGCTGTCATGAATGGGGAAGCCGAAGGCGTCGTGGTGCGCCATGAACTCGGTCCCACTTACAAGATCAAACCAATAATGGATGTGGACTTGGTGGTCCTCGGCTATTGTGCAGGTTTTGGAGATGAACAGGATTGTTTGAGGGAACTTTTGGTGGGGTTGGCGCTTGAAAAGGACGCTTATCAAATTGTAGGGCAAGTAGGGAATGGCCTCACGCTCCAAGAGCGAAAAGCCATGCTCAAAACACTCGAACAAGCACCCGTGGATTCGGAGTACATGGAAGTTTCGGGAAACAATGTGGTGTTCACCATGATTCCTCCGAAACATGTCGTTCAAGTGAAGTGCCTGGACATTTTAGCGGAGACCTCCAAAGGATTGATCCGGAAGGCTCAATTGAAATGGAATGGTAAAGGGTTTGAACACCTCGGAAAGGCACATTCTGTGAGCCTTGTGGCTCCTGTGATTGAAGGCTTACGCGGGGATAAATCAGCGAACTCAAAAGATGCGGGATTAAACCAAGTCAACCGCTGGCTGGATGCGAAGTCCAAGAGCCCCGTGATGGTCAAAACAGAATCGAGTAAGGTGTTGCGTCGCGAGGTGTATGTCAAGGAGACCAAAGGTATTCGGGCGGTGCGAAAATTTTTAGCTTGGAAAACCAACAAGGAGGACACCGGGGAATGGCCTGCATTCGTCTTTTCTTTAACGGATTTCAGTCCGACGCGGAAAGAATCATTGAAGAAATCGCTCTCTATCGCTTCTTCCGAAAAGGAAATCATAGCAATATTCGAAGAGGAATTGAAGGAGAACGTAAAGCGGGGTTGGAAACCAGCGTGAGCGAATACGCAGCCGGAATCACAAGCGAAAATCTTTCGAACGCTTGATGATCGAGTTGCTCCGCTCAGAACTTGCTCTTTTCTGTATGGTCCCAGAGGATCCGGTCTCGGTGATGATGACTTTTTTGTTCGGTGCCGCTTGAGGCTGCTTAGAACTTGCGTTTTCCAGTGTGGTCCCAGAGGCCCCAAAACGCCCCAACACTGCCTTCAGCTCCCACC
>ENA-OWPI01000825-OWPI01000825.1-marine-metagenome-genome-assembly--contig:-NODE-825-length-38471-cov-3.657785_pt1 | contig 38471 bp, 37 predicted proteins | sample MGYA00238138_ERZ651775 | MGnify/ENA primary metagenome ERZ651775 (study PRJEB26906, sample SAMN06265043) | marine metagenome | isolation source: Helgoland LTER site | place: Germany:Helgoland, sampling...
GATCTTTGAGATAGACAACTCTGACACCCAGACATTTTCAGGCATGCCAAAGCCCGTGGGAGCGGTTGATCTGAAGCTCGTCGGCGGCAACGGCCTCATCGACAAGCTCGTCGCCATGGGCCTGCTCCCCGAAGATCAGGCCATGGGCGCACGCATGATGATGGGCCTCTTTACCATCCCAAGTGGGACACCCGACACCCTAACCTCAAAGATCAAGGTGAATGATCAAGGCCACGTCCTCGCAAACGGCCAGCGCCTGCGCTGACGCACGCTAAAATTGATCCTAACAAGGCGCGCCCCTGTATAGCTTGCAACAGCAACTGACAGGGGCAAGCAAATGCCTGACAAACCCGTCCTCATTATGGGCAGCGCCCCAAATGTCACCGCCTGCGCCGCTTGGCCAAGCTCGCGCTTTTCAGCCATCGTAGCGATCAACAATGCATGGCAAGTCCGCCCCGATTGGACTCACCATATCGCCCCGGATGATTTCCCTCTCGATCGCGCGCCCAAAGCGCTTGAAACAGGCCAGATACGGGTGACTTCCTCCTCCTATGTCCCCGCCAACAACCGCTACGGCGGTATTCTCTATGCGGGCGGCACAATGGCCTTCACGGCGGGCTACTGGGCCCTTGCCACTCTAAAGCCCTCTGCCATGATCTTTGTCGGTTGTGATATGATCTACCCACAAGACAAGCGCACACACTTCTACGGCACAGGCACAGCCGATCCCCTGCGGGATGATATTTCACTGCGCAATCTTGAGGCAAAATCAGCCCGCCTCATGCTCCACGCCGCCGCCCAAGGCTGCGTCTGCCTGCGCGCCGACACGCCCGAAAGCCGCCTGCTTTTTCCAATTAAAACACCCGAAGCCCTCGAAGAAACGGCCTCTCTGCCAGATGCCAAAGCCTTCAACTTCGTGAAAGCCCAAGAAAAAGAACTCGCCTATCATGTTGCCTCAGGCCGCTACTGGGAAAGCGAAACACCTTTCTCTCCCGCAAAGCTCGATGCCATCGATGATCTCTGGCTCGCCGCCCTCGCAGCCTGAGAAACGCAGTCGTGACTTGAACGCACCCTGCTTATGGCGCACAACAGTCTCATGAAAAACACGCTTGAAGCTCTCGCCCAATCCGCTCTCGCCGCCGCGCTCAAAGCTGGCGCAGACAGCGCCGATGTGATCACCCTGGAGGGCCGCTCTGTCTCTCTCGATATTCGCCAAGGCAAGCTGGAACAAGCCGAGCGCGCCGAAGGCACAGATCTTGGCCTGCGCGTCATGGTCGGACAACGCCAGGCAATGGTCTCCTCTTCTGACACACGGCCCGAGGCGATCGCCCAAGTCGCCGAGCGCGCCGTTGCCATGGCGCATGAAGCGCCCGAAGATCCCTATATCGGCCTTGCCGCGCACGAAGAGCTGGCCACATCGTGGGACATCTCCGCATTCGAGCTTTATGACGACACACCCGAGCCAAGCCCCGAAGCGCTCCAAGAAGACGCGCGCCACGCCGAAGCGTCCGCCCTCGCCAACCCGGGTGTTTCTCAGGTTCAATCGGCCAGCGCGAGCTATTCCCAAACCACAGTCCAGCTCGCCACAAGCACGGGCTTCTCTGGTGGCTACCAACGCTCTTCACGCTCGCTCTCTTGCGTGGCCATCGCGGGCACAGGCCTTGGCATGGAGCGCGATTATGATGGCGACGGCCGTATCTTTCAGGCTGATCTGCGCTCCGCTGATGAGATCGGAGCACTCGCTGCCGCCCGCGCCGTCGAGCGGCTCAACCCTAAAAAGCCCAAGACAGGCAGCTACCCGATCCTCTTTGACGAGCGTATCTCAAGCACGCTCGTGGGCCACCTGCTCGCCGCCGTCAACGGCGCTATGGTGGCGCGCGGCTCCTCGTGGCTGCGGGACGCTCTGGGCGAAGAGGTCCTCCCCAAACACCTTTCAATCGTAGAAGACCCACACCGCCCCCGCACCTCTGCGTCGCGCCCGTTTGACGCCGAGGGTCTGCCCACAGCCCCTCGCCACATCGTCCGCGACGGCGTGCTTGAGGGCTGGACACTTGACCTCGCCAACGCGCGTAAGCTCGGGATGAAAAGCACAGCCAACGCCGCACGAGGCACAGGCAGCGCGCCCTCGCCAAGCGTCTGGAACATTGCTCTCACCCAAGGCACGCAAACACACGCCGAGCTTCTGCGCGACATGGGCACAGGCTTCCTCGTCACCTCGCTGATCGGCTCCACAATCAACCCGAACACAGGCGACTATTCCCGAGGCGCATCAGGATTCTGGGTCGAAAACGGCGAAATCACCCATGCCGTCAACGAAGTCACAATCGCAGGTAATCTGCGCGATATGCTGCGCACCATCGTCCCCGCCAATGATGCCCGCACACATCTCTCGCGCGTTGTGCCCTCCCTGCTCCTAGAAGGCCTGACTCTTGCAGGATCCTGACCTAGAGCTGCTCATAAAAGCCGCGCAAAGCTCAGGCGAAATCGCCACAGGCTTTGCCATGGACCGCCTCAAAAAGTGGGACAAAGACGAAGGCGCAGGCCCCGTCACAGAAGCAGACCTCGCCGTCAACGCCTACCTAGAAGATACACTTCAAGCCGCACGCCCGGACTATGGCTGGCTGTCTGAAGAAACCGAAGATTCAGAGGCGCGCCTCAAAAAATCGCGCGCTTTCGTAATTGATCCCATAGACGGAACCCGCAGCTTCATCGAGGGCTCAACAACATGGGCGCATTCCATCGCCGTGGTGGAAGACGGCCGGCCCATCGCCGCCGTGGTCTATTTGCCCTTGCGTCAAAAACTCTATTCTGCCGCCCTTGGCCAAGGCGCAACGCTCAATGGTAAAACCATCATGGCGTCCCGGCGCAGCAAACTTGAAGGGTCCGAGCTTCTGGCCGCCCGCCCCGCCTTTGAGCCACATCACTGGAAAAGCGCACCCCCTGATCTCAAGCGCGCTTACCGCCCATCACTGGCCTACCGCCTCGCACTGGTTGCCGAAGGCCGCTATGACGGGATGCTCACCCTACGCCGCTCTTGGGAATGGGATATCGCAGCTGGCGCCCTCCTCATCACAGAAGCTGGCGCACAGGTCACCGACAGAAAAGGCGCAGACCTGCGCTTTAATAAAAGTGATCCCGCCTCAAACGGAGTTGTCGCTTCAAGCGCAAATATTCACGCCGAGCTGATCAAAGCTCTAGCCTGACCCGTTCTTCTTCTTTTCAAAAATATCCCGGGGAGCGCGAGGGGCTGGCCCCTCGCACCGGTCGGATTTTCGCACAGCGAAAATTCGAGCCTATAGACCCGCCTCAACAATTGCTTTCGCCAACAAAGGCACAGTCTCTTTGTTCAAACCGGCAATATTCATACGGCTGTCAGGGATCATATAAATGCCGTTCTTCTCACGCATGAGTTCAACCATATCTGGCCCTGTTCCAAGCAGAGAAAACATCCCGCGATGTTCACGCAAAAAGTTGAAACGGTCCGAGTTGGTGAGCCGTGCCAGTTCGCCCGCAAGCTGCTCGCGCAGACCGAGCATTCCAAGGCGTACCTCTTCCAGCTCACTCATCCACTCCGCTTTCAGCGCATCATCGTTCAGGATCATGCTGACAAGCCGCGCGCCGTGATCAGGCGGAAAGCTGTAGTTCTGACGGTTGAGAAAGGCGAGGTTCTCCTGCGTCAGCGGCGTTTTGGCAGCGTCTTGTGAGACACACATCAAAAGCCCGGTGCGTTCGCGGTAGATCCCAAAGTTCTTGGAGCAGCTCGCCGCAATCAAACACTCGGGCACGCTCGACGCAACAAGCCGTGTCGCCGCCGCATCTTCCTCCAGCCCGTCACCAAAGCCTTGGTATGCAATATCCACCATCGGGATCGCGCCCTTGGCATTCATCACCTCAATAACGGCTCCGAACTGTTCCAAAGTCAGGTTTGCGCCCGTCGGGTTGTGGCAGCAACCGTGCAACAGCACGATATCGCCTGCGCGCAGCCCGTCCAGGTCCGCCATCATACCGTCAAAGTCCACAGAGCGTGTCTCGGCGTCAAAATAGCGATACTGCACACATTCCAGCCCGACATAGTCCAAGATGCTGATGTGGTTCGGCCATGTCGGATTGCTCACAAAGACTCGCGCCTCAGGTGTCGCCATCTTGATCATTTCAAACGCCTGCCTGACAGCACCTGTGCCGCCCGGTGTCGCCGCTGCACCAATGTTTTCGCGCGCCACTGCGTCGCCCAAGACCAGCTTGATCATCGCATCCGCATAAGCAGGGTCGCCCACAAGCCCGACATAGGCCTTGGTTTCTTGCTCTTCCCAGAGCTTATGCTCCGCCTGCTTGATCGCTCGCATCACAGGCGTAACGCCCAGCGCGTTTTTGTACACACCAACACCAAGATCAATCTTGTTGGGTCGCGGGTCAGCCCTAAATTTGGCCATCACTTGCATGATCTTGTCGACAGGTTGGTTTTTTAGGCTCGAAAACATCAGACTTCTCCCGTTTTCACTGGCAGCGTTCCAAACGCGCCCCACTCGGCCCATGAGCCATCATATACTGCGTGGTCTGTCTTGCCGATCCGCTCGAGCGCGAGTGAGAGGATCGCCGCTGTGATCCCCGATCCGCAAGAGGTGATCACAGGCTTGCTGAGGTCGACGCCCGCCGCTTCAAAAACACTGCGCAGCTCGTCTGGTGACTTCAACGTTTTCTGCTCTGTCAAAAGCTCGCCAAACGGAACGTTCTTTGAGTTCGGAATATGCCCGCCGCGCAGCCCCGCGCGTGGCTCTGGCTCTGTCCCCGCAAAGCGCCCGCGCGAGCGCGCGTCAACGATCTCGTAATCGCCAAGTTTGCTCGCCGAAGAGACCTGCGTCACATCCTTCACCAGATGGTTTTGAACGCGCACTGTCATATGCCTGTCGCGCACCATTGGCGGAAGGTCTTCGGTATTGCGGCCTTCAGCCACCCACTTGGGCAAGCCGCCATCCAGCACCGCAATATTCTCCTGTCCCATGAGCTTGAAGAGCCACCAAACCCGCGGCGCCGAACTCACGCCCACTTGGTCATAAACAACAACCTGATGCCCGTCGCCGACACCCATGGCACGCATCCGGCTCATAAACTTCTCAACCGGCGGAACCATATGCGGCAGCTCGCTACGATGATCGCTGATTTCATCAATATCAAAGAACCGTGCACCTGGAATATGCGCCGCATTATAGCCTGCCACAGCATCAAGCTCGACATGTGGCAAAACCCAGGTTGCATCCAGAATCCTCAGATCAGGATTTTTCAAATGTGCGGCCAGCCACTCTGTGCTCACCAACGTCTTGGGATCATCTTGCGCCATCTTCACCCTCATCTTTCATCTTCCAAATCTCTAGCGCGCAAGGTCAAAAGGAGCAAGGCCGAGCACAGTTTCCTGCACCCGGCCCTCATTTTGTTTCTCTGAAAAGAGACTTATTTGTTCATCATGTTGCGCACGACACCAACAATCGCCAGCACAGCGCCACCACCAACGCCGCCACCGGCAACTTGGCCAATGATCGCGCCAATATCGAGGCCTGCCGCTTCGCCAGCAACACCCGCCATGTCAGGCGCGCCCAACATACCAAGGATGGAGCCGCCAAGCCCGCCGCCCACAACGCCCGCCAGCGAGTTGATCAGCGTACCTTGGTTGAGGTTCTTCAAAACGCCGCCGGCAACGTTGCCGCCCACAGCACCTGAAATCAAACCGATAATGAGTTCCATACGAAAGTCCTTCCCTACCCTTTAAAGTCCAAGCAATTCACTCTGCTTTGGTGGGGTCAGACTAGCGCAAAGACTGAAAAGTTCAGAATGGGAAATACCACACGGATTTCCCATGTTAGGGCGGCTCAGTCGCCGTGGCGCAAGAGGCGTTGTTTCTGGCGGCCCCAATCGCGCTTGGCGTCAGAGGCGCGCTTGTCGTGGTTCTTCTTGCCCTTGGCGATCCCGATCTTGAGCTTCACCATGCCCCGATGGTTGAAATACATCACCAGTGGAACAAGCGTCATACCCTTGCGGTTGGTCGCGCTCCAGAGGTTGGCAAGTTCCTTACGGCTGACCAGAAGTTTGCGGCGGCGGCGTTCTTCGTGCTTGAACTGTCGTGCCTGTTTGTAGGGCGCAATATAGCCGTTCACGAGCCAGAGTTCGCCGTCTTCCACAGTCGCGTAGCTTTCGGCAATATTCGAGCCACCCTCGCGGAGCGACTTCACTTCCGATCCCTCAAGCATGATCCCGCATTCGAGATCATCCTCGATCGCATAATCATAGCGCGCCCGCCGGTTCTCGGCGATCACCTTGTAGTTCGGATCAGATTTTCCATTGCCTTGTGCCATGATCGCCAGATAATCACCTGCGCCGCAAAAGTCGAGAGCGCTTGATGCCCGCTCACAGGATCCGCCTTTACAAAGCGCTGATCCTGCCGATGCCTGAACATTTCGTTAAAATATTTATTTTTGTGTTAACGGGAGTGAAAACCTGATTCAGCCGGTGCACGGGTTGTGCACGCAGTGTGCACGGGTTTCACCCCCCCGAAATCACGAATTAACCTGACCGTCCGCTGCGTTCATATCTACGATTTCTGCATCGTCGATTTCGGCGATCGCCTCCTCCGGTTTATCCTCGATCGCGCCGACAATCAGCGGCAACATCGCAGCGCTCGAAAGGGCCTGCACTTCGCTCTGTGGCGGGCGCTTCCAAGACAGCGTATCGAGTGCGCCGCAATTGTCACAAGTCGGCGTCCACTCTGCATGAATATGCTGGCAGTTATCACAGACCCACTGTGGTCCGCGCGGTGCGCTCAAAGCTCTGGCAAGCCAGCCTTTGACCACAGTGTCAGACGCTCCCTCGCCCCGCTCGACAGCCGCCATGATGGTCAGCGCACGAGCGTCGGCCTGTGTCTCCACAAGGTCGCCCAGAGCGCGCCGCGCATCAGGGAAGTTTTCGGCCGCAATGTTCAGCTCGGCGAGCAGCATTTTTGTCTCGGGATCATTCGGGTTGGTCTTCGTCAAAGCACGGAAGCGCTTGATACGTTTGTCTGGTGTTTCGTCAGGAACAATTTCAGCAAATGCGCCCGCAAGGTCAGGGTGTGGGCGCGCAGCCCAAGCCTTAGAAATAACGCGCGCCGCGTATCTTGGCTTGCCCTGCTGAATATAGCTTTTCGCCGCCATAACAGCCGCAGGAATTAGGTCTGGCGAAAGCTTGTTGGCTTCAATCGCGCGCTCTTGCCCGTCAATGCCACTGTCCTCAGACAGCACGCCTTTCGCCTCACTCAGCGCCAATACAGCATCACGACGCTTATGGACATCACGCGGCAAAGAGCCGTGCTTTAGCTTGGCTTTCAGTGTTTCGCGCGCACCCTTCCAATCAGCCCCTTGAGCCTGAAGTTTAAGGAGCACATCCTGTGTTTCTTCATGTGCGGGCTTAAGGGCAAACGCCGTCTTCGCCAGCGCAAGCGCTTTATCCGTATCGCCTGCAGCTAGGCGTTGTTTCATGATACCACGCACGCCAACAAACCGCGTACGATCCTCCGTGAGAAGCCGCTTGTAAGCCTCCTCGGCCTTGCCTTTGTCTCCCGCCATTTCCGCAGCTTGCGCTGTCAAAAGATCGGTAAGATCAGGTCGGTCGAGATACTTGTTTGCTCTCGCTGCCTTGGCCATCGCCAGACGCCCCTCACCAGAGGCTAGCGCCAACATTCCATCCGCCAAAGCCTGAAAGCCCTTGCGCTCTCGGTTGCGATCAAAATACCGCGAAATCGCAGTTTCATCCCCATTGAGAAAACGGAATGTTGCCAGCAAAAGGCCCATCAGCTTTAGGAAAATCCAAACCGCAATAACAAGCAAAACCAATGCGATAACAGCTTGCAATGGCGTCAGGCTATATTCCTGCCCCGCTATAGCGATGCGGATACCGCCCTCCAGGGCAAGCAATTCAAGTGCGCCAAAACTGGCCCCCGCGATAAGGGCAAAAAACAGAAAAATCTTTATCAATGACCAAAGCATGTCTTTACCCTCAATTCGTATTCATCGTCTGGTTCAGCGCCTCAGCAGCCTCTGTCGCAGCTTGCCGCGCTTTCGCCGAATCTAGCCAGTCCTGAAGCGGCGCTTGGGCCTCTTCAGGCAGGCCTTCTGCCTCAGCCATAACATCTCCCAAGCGGCCTTCACGCGCCGCAGCTTCCATCCGTGAAAGCACAGCGTCAGGGTCGGTGCCCTCGCGCGGCTCAAGCGAACGTGCGCCCAGTTGTGACTTCAAGAAAGCGCCAAAACCTCCGCTCTCGCTGCCCTCTGCGGTTCTTGCCGCAGCCAAAGCCTCTCGCGCAGCCTCTGGAAAGTCCGCGCTCAGCCCCGCAACCGTGGGCACACCCGCCGCTTGCGCGACAAGAGCTTCAGGCACATTCACACCCGTCGCACTCAGGCTCTCGATAGCCTCCGCAAAGCCCGATCCCGTCTCAAGCGATGTCAAAATTTGACTCATCGCAGAGCGCCGCAAAGCCTCTTGCGCAGTCATCTCTGCCGAGGCCCGCTTGGCTTCCGCTTCAGCCGTCATCGCGCCAATCTCCGCGCGCAACTCATCCATCTCACGCTGATACGCCTCGACCGCGACGGGCGACGCATTGGCGACCGGTGCTTTTTCCAAGGCGTCAAGGCGCACACCAAGCTCGGCAATCGCCTCAACAGAGGCTTTCAACGTCGCGATCTCGCCTGCGAGCCCAGAGACCTGCCCACTCACATCGGTAACACGCGCTTCGAGCGCCTCATTCGCGCCGGCATCGGCCAGCTCGGCTTTCATGGTGGCAATCTCTTGGCTCTGCGCTTCAAGCTTTTGCGCCAATGCTTCCGTCGGGTTTTCGCCCTGCGAGGGCAGCCAAGCGGCTGGCAAATTAGGCAATAAGTACAGCGCAGATCCAAATCCGATCCCAGCAGCGACAACACCACCAAGAACCATCGGCACAAACCCTCCCTTGCGTACAACTGTGGTCTGCTGGGTAGAGGGTTGCGTCTCTGCTAAAGTTGCTTCTGGCTCAATCGCATCTACGATTTCTTCAGACGGCTCTTCCAGAGTTTCAAGCGCGGGCTCTATAGCCTCGACCTCCTCTGCAGATGTCTCAACATCCGCCGCCTCGATCACTGCGTCTTCAGTCTCGGGTTTGGCCTCTAGGGTTGGTCTTTTGGATTTAGTTGTCTTACGTGCCACGGCGCACGGCCCTCCCGAATCTCACCAGATTTACTATACCAAACCGAGCTTAGACGCCCCTTGCACGAGCCTCAAGCAATCAAACCTTATCAATAAGCTTCAAGGTCGCGGCAACCATACCCTGCGCATCAGGCGTTTCGGCCGTTTCGGCCGCTATAGAAGGCAGTTCCCCCGCCGCTTTCGCCGCCTCGCTGATATATGCGGCATATAGCCCATCAGGCCGCACTGCCTCGGCCGCGAAGGCGCGCACACTGCGCTGCGAAAAGAGCGGTACAACCACAGGCCGACCGCTTGCCAGTGCACCTTTTGCGGCGGCACTCAGCCCAACGCTCGGCTGATCATAAACAATTACACGCGTCACATGGCCAAAATCTGCCACAAGATCCGCTGTCGCATGGACACCGCGAACCTGCAAAAGGCTACGTTCTTCCTGCCCCAAAACAGGCTTCAAACGCTCAAGATCAGGCGCAATCTGCAAAACATCAAATCCAGCGGCATGAGCACACTCACCTGTCGCAACACCGATACAATATGCCTGCGCAGGTGCGCCACCCGCCGCAATGTAGCCCTTTACCCCATGCGTAGAGCTAAAAATAAGCACTTCTGCCTGCGGCAAGACCTTGGGCTTGAGATACACAATCTCCATAATCGGGCTTATCATTATCTCAAGATCAGGCCGCTCAGCCCAAAGCATCGCCGCAAAGCGCTCCGCCGCCGCACGCGGGCGTGTCAGAAGAACGAGAGGCAAACTTGTTTTAACCATGGCTAAGGTGTTACCTGCAGCAAAGCACCCATGCAATGAAAAGACCCATGCAAAAGACACTGACCCTTCTCGGTATAGAAAGCAGCTGTGACGACACAGCCGCAGCCGTAGTGCGCGGCACATCGGGCGCAGCGTCAGTGCTTTCTTCGGTGGTCGAAGGCCAGACAAGCCTGCATGCCGACTTCGGCGGAGTCGTTCCCGAGATCGCCGCGCGCGCGCATGCCGAAAGGCTCGATGGCTGCGTGGCTCAAGCGCTCACTCATGCTGGTCTGAAACTCGCCGATATTGACGCAATCGCCGTTACAGCTGGACCTGGCCTCATCGGCGGAGTTATGTCTGGCGTGGCGCTTGCCAAGGGCCTCTCCGCTGGCTCAGGAAAGCCCTTGCTCGGCGTCAATCACCTTGCTGGCCATGCACTCACACCGCGCCTCACAGACGCACCAAGTTACCCTTACCTCATGCTGCTGGTTTCAGGCGGACATTGCCAATTTCTCGTCGTGCGCGGCCCCCAAGATTTCACCCGTCTCGGCGGCACAATTGATGACGCCCCAGGCGAAGCATTTGACAAAACCGCGCGTCTCCTTGGCTTGCCCCAGCCCGGCGGACCCATTGTCGAAACCGAAGCGTTGAAAGGCGACCCAAAGCGCTTCCGCCTGCCCCGCCCTCTGCTTGACCGCGCAGGATGTGATATGTCTTTTTCTGGACTCAAAACAGCACTTCTGCGCGCACGTGATGCTATCGTTGCCGAGAAAGACGGGATCACGCGCCAAGACCGCGCTGATCTCTGCGCTGGCTTTCAGGCTGCAGTTAGCGATGTCATGGCCGAAAAGGCTCGTCGCGCCATGGCGCTCTACAGTGAGCTGGGCCCTATTCAGCCTGTACTCACCGTCGCAGGCGGTGTTGCCGCCAACAAGAGCATCCGCGCCGCGCTAGAAACTGTTGCCGCAGAGTTTGGCGCCCAGTTCCTCAGCCCACCTCTTGCGCTCTGCACAGACAATGCCGCAATGATCGCCTACGCGGGCCTTGAGCTTTTTGAAATGGGCCAGCAAGATGACCTAACACTTGCCGCACGCCCGCGCTGGCCGCTTGATACAAGTAGCCCTTCAATGCTCGGCTCAGGCAAGAAAGGAGCCAAAGCATGATCACCATTCTAGGCGCAGGCGCTTTTGGCACATCCTTGGCGATCTCGCTCGCGCGCACAGGCCAGCCTGTGACCCTCTGGGCGCGCAAGGGCGGGGCCGATATGCAAGCAAGCCGCCAGAATGCACGCCGGCTGCCAAAAGCTCCCTTCCCGGAGAGCCTCACCGTCATTGAAGCGCTGTCAGACATTTCTCATGACGGACCAGTCATTCTCGCCGTGCCAATGCAAAAGCTGCGGCACTTTTTGACCGAAAACGCAGAGCCCTTAGCAGACCGCACCTTGATCGCTGCCTGCAAAGGCCTTGATCTTGAGACACACTTCGGTCCCGTCGAGACAATCCGCGCCTGCCTTCCTCGTGCCAACGCAGCCCTGCTTACAGGACCAAGCTTTGCGGCCGATATTGCGCGCGGCCTACCAACCGCGCTCACCCTTGCTTGCGAAACCACACAACTTGGCAAAACATTGCAACTGGCCCTCACGACACCCAATTTACGCATCTATCGCACCACCGACACAACAGGCGCAGAGCTTGGTGGGGCTTTAAAAAACGTGATCGCCATCGCCTGCGGAGCCTGCATCGGAAAGGGTATGGGCGACAGCGCCCGCGCCGCCTTGATGACCCGTGGCTTTGCCGAAATGCAGCGCTTGGCCCTTCGCCGTGGCGCGCAACCCGATACGCTCACAGGCCTCTCGGGCTTCGGTGATCTCGCTCTCACCTGCACATCTGAACTCTCGCGCAACTATCGTTTCGGCCTCGCTCTGGGCCGCGAAGAGCCCTTCGATACATCTGTCACAGTCGAAGGCGTACCCACAGCCAACGCCGTTGTTGCATGGGCCGAAGAACTTCAAATCGACATGCCTATTTGTACAGCCGTTGCAGCCCTCAGCAACGGTGACTATAGCGTTTCCGAAGCTCTACAAACGCTCCTTTCACGCCCACTCAAGGAAGAATAACATGCTCATCGCCCTTATCTGCACAGACAAAAAAGGCGGGCTCGATACCCGCAAAGCCAACCGCGACGCTCACCTTGGCTACATTGCCGAGACAGACGTTGTCGCCATGGCTGGGCCCCTTCTTGACGAGGCTGGCGAAATGGCCGGTTCCCTCGTGATCCTCGATGTGGCCGATGCCTCCGCCGCACAAAGCTGGGCTGACAATGATCCCTACGCCAAAGCGGGCCTCTTCTCTGACGTGCGCATCCAGCCTTGGAAAAAAGTAATCGGCTAATGCGCTATTGGCTCTTCAAATCAGAGCCCGACACATGGGGCTGGCCTGCCCAAGTCGCCAAGGGCGACGCAGGCGAGGAATGGGACGGTGTGCGCAACTACCAAGCGCGCAACTTCATGCGCGAAATGCGTCTGGGCGATCTTGGTTTCTTCTATCATTCTCAGTCTGACAAAGCTGTCGTCGGGATTATTGAAGTGATCAAAGAAGCTCACCCGGATAGCAGCACAGAAGACCCCCGGTGGGAGTGTGTCGATATCAAAGCGCTGCGCCCCTTTTTGCAGCCCGTCACACTCGCGATGATCAAATCTGATCCGCGCCTTGCCGAGATGCCACTTGTCAAAAGTCCGCGTCTTTCAGTTCAGCCCGTCGCCAAAGATGAATGGGACATCATCTGCGCGATGGGTAATACGAAAAGCTAAAATGAAAAGAGGGTTCAAGCTGGACAAACTCTAGCTGAACCCTCTTTCTCCCCACGTGCTCCCGAACCACCACACGCGAATATCAATCTGGGTTCGGCCGTACTGACTCGAACAAGTTATGATTATCGCAAGTTTGGCGCAGACCCAAACCCCAACTGTCTAAAACATAACTCAAATAGCAAACGCCCGCCAAATTGGCAGGCGTTATCTTCTCTGGCGTGTCTGCTTAATTGTAGACAGACTCTTTGCCAAAATGCTTGGTCAGCATGTAGTACACAACAGCGCGATACTTGTTCCGCTCTGATTTCCCATATGTCTCCAAGACAGAGTCGATGGCTTCCATAAGCTTGGGGCTGTCTGCCAATCCAAGCTTTTTCATCAAGAAGTTCACTTTCACAGTCTCAAGTTCGCTCGCTTGCGACCCTGCCACTGTTGAGGCATCTGCGTTATAAATCGCGGGTCCGCACCCAATAGTCACCTTTGTCAAAAGGTCCATGTCTGGCGTCATGCCGCATTTGTTTTTCAGATCGTCCGCGTACTTTGCGATCAAATCGTCTCTCTTACCCATCGTAATCTCCCACCAGTTATTTTCACTACAGTCGTAGGGCCCCGATCAGGGCGCTGAAAAAAGCCTAGCGCGCCTCTCGCTTATAAAAAAGAAAAATCTGGGGGAAAGGCGGCCCTCTGTTCCCCTACAGTTCCCGTACCGAGCACATCTTGATTTCAAAACGTTCCCTCACCATCTCAACTCCAAGACGCGTAAAAGTTTGTCTTTTTTGATAGGGTCACAGATGAAAAAGAAGGTTTATACCAAACCAGGCAGCGCCTCCCTCACAATGCCTTGCGGGAACACAGTTGATCTCGCCCGCCCTCGCAGCGACGGTATCATGACTGATCAAGAGCTTGCGTTCTGCCGCGCCAAAGGCGTGTCTCTCGCCTATGATCCTGTACAGATCGGATGGATTTCCGCTTTGGCAGAAGATGACTTTTCGCCCATATTTCGTAAAAACGAGCGCACCCCGCGCAACGCGGTCGCCTATAAGCCTCAGGTTAATGCGCTGCACCCTCAGTACAGCCTAAGACCCTGGAGCAGTGGTGATTTGCCTGTCTACATGTCCCTCCTAGATGATCCTGACGTCTGGACCTACATGACAGAGGAATACCCTGACCCGCTCACAGAAGAAGAGGCCGCCGCTTTAATCGAGCTGTCCAATGCGAGCAATCATCATCAGGTGTTTGCAGTGTTGCGCGATGCCAAACCAGTGGGGCAAGTGCGCCTTCTGTTTGATGTCGATCCGCTCAATCCTGCCACAGCAGAAATCAGTTATTGGCTTGGCCGTGAGCACTGGGGAAAGGGTATTGGCTCCGACATCGTTCGCCTCTTCACAAAGCGCTGCTTTGCAGACAACATCGGGATCACCAAGCTGATCGCTCGCGTCCATCGCAACAACGGCGCCTCAAGCGCGATCCTTACAAAGGCGGGTTACCTGCTCCAAGGCCATGACCCAAAAGACCAAGGCTGGACCCTCTTCGCCAAGCAACGCACCACATAAAAAAGCCCCACGAGTCTCAAGACGTCGCGGGGCTTAAGTGTCTCGTTCTGTAACGCTTAGTATCGGTAGTGCTCGGGCTTGAACGGCCCTTCTGTGCTCACACCAATATAGTCAGCTTGCTCTTTGTCGAGTTTTGAGAGCTTCACGCCGATACGATCGAGGTGCAGACGCGCAACTTTTTCGTCCAGATGCTTGGGCAAAATGTAAACACCGGGCTGATACTCTTCGCCTTTCAGCCAAAGTTCCATTTGCGCCAAAACTTGGTTTGTGAACGAAGCAGACATCACAAACGAAGGATGTCCCGTCGCATTGCCAAGATTCAAAAGGCGGCCCTCAGACAGGAGGATCAGACGGTTACCGTTGGGCATCTCGATCATATCGACCTGCTCTTTGATATTGGTCCACTTGTGGTTCTTCAGGCTGGCAACTTGAATCTCGTTGTCAAAGTGGCCGATGTTCCCGACAATCGCCATGTCCTTCATTTCGCGCATATGCTCGATGCGGATCACGTCTTTGTTGCCTGTTGTGGTCACAAAGATATCAGCAGTGGCCACAACATCTTCCAATGTCGTCACCTGATAGCCGTCCATGGCAGCTTGAAGCGCACAGATCGGATCAACTTCTGTCACAATCACACGCGCACCAGCGCCGCTCAGGCTTGCCGCAGAGCCTTTGCCAACATCGCCATAGCCCATAACAACCGCTACTTTACCCGCCATCATCGTGTCGGTCGCGCGGCGGATACCGTCAACAAGGCTCTCTTTACAGCCGTATTTGTTATCAAACTTTGACTTGGTTACAGAGTCGTTCACGTTGATCGCAGGGAAAGGCAGCTGGCCTTTTTTGTGCAGATCATAGAGGCGGTGAACGCCAGTTGTTGTCTCTTCTGAGACGCCCTTAATCGCATCACGTGTTTTGGCGAACCAGCCAGGTGTTTCGGCCATGCGCTTCTTGATTTGCGCCTTGATCACTTCTTCTTCTTCAGACGTTGGAACCGCAAGCACATCCTCGCCCGCTTCCATACGTGCGCCGAGCAGCACATAAAGTGTCGCGTCGCCGCCATCATCAAGGATCATATTCGCGCCCTCGGGGAACATGAACGAGCGGTCAAGATAGTCCCAATGCTCCTCAAGTGACTGGCCCTTGATCGCAAACACAGGCACACCAGATTGTGCAATAGCCGCTGCCGCATGATCTTGTGTTGAGAAAATATTGCATGATGCCCAGCGGACATCCGCGCCAAGCTCGACCAGCGTTTCAATCAAAACAGCTGTTTGAATTGTCATATGAAGCGAACCAACAATACGCGCACCCTTGAGCGGCTTGTCTTCGCCATACTCCTTGCGCAGAGCCATAAGCCCCGGCATCTCAGTTTCTGCAATATTGAGCTCTTTGCGGCCGAAGTCCGCAAGCGCGATGTCTTTTACAATGTAGTCTTTGGACATAGGGATACCTGTATTAAGCCAATTTGGCTTGGCGGTATCACTTTATCCGAAATTGCGCAATCTTGCGCAGACCTCAGCTGGTCTGCCCTGACACTTTTGTGAGCGTGGATTGGCCTTGCCAGTCTGTTCCAATGGCCAAAATACAGGACTGTCCTGTTGTGTCAGTGCTGATCACTGTAAATGTACCCGTCTCAGGCGACGCCCATACCTCGACAACAGCTGCTTCGCCATGAAGCCCGCCGCCTGCAAGGTTTTCGTGATAATCGCCTTTGAGACGCTCCACCATCACATCCCGTGTGGTGCAGCTGTCCGCATATGCCGGAAGCGACGTCAGGATCGCTGCACAGCCCAGAAAAAGCGCAAACATGCGCCGTGTGTAAATTCGCTCGATCATGCCAAGCTCCTCGATGCTACTCTCAATGTTAGGCCTATTGATTGGCCCTTTGGGTCAGTTTTTCCCGACCACATCCTTACAATACGAATTAAATGTGGCAAGAAAAGGGCGCAGTCATCCACAGGGGTCGAAAAATGGCAAAATCAGCACCAAAACAAGCCCGCGCCTGGCAGCGGATGCTCTCGGGCCGCAGGCTTGATCTGCTTGATCCCACTCCGATGGACATCGAGATCGAAGATATCGCTCACGGCCTCGCCTTTGTTGCGCGTTGGAATGGCCAGACTCAGGGTGATTTCGCCTATTCTGTCGCCGAACATTCCCTACTCGTCGAGGCGCTCTTTGCTCGGATCGTGCCCGCCGCCGAGCCCAAGTGGAAGCTTGCAGCCCTCCTGCATGACGCTCCTGAATATGTGATCGGGGACATGATCTCCCCTGTAAAAAACGCTGTTGGCCCCGGCTATGAGGACCTTGACGAGCGCCTCACGGCTGCCATTCACATTCGCTTCGGCTTGCCTGCCAAAACACCACCCCTCATCAAAAAACAGATCAAAAAGGCCGACAGGCTATCCGCTTGGCTTGAGGCCACTCAGATCGCAGGCTTCTCAGTGGCAGAATCCGACAAGCTTTTCGGAAAGCCTGACCCTGCTTTGCTTGAAGGCCTCAGTATTTCGTTGCGCCCGCCCGTTGAGGTCCGCGAAGACTTCACTGCGCGGCACAAAACGCTGCTTGCCGAGATCGGCTGATGCACATTCGCCCTGCCAGCGCTGTTGATGCCCGTAGTCTTTCCGAGCTGCTCAACGAGATCATTGCTTTGGGAGGTACAACCGCACTTAAGACGCTTACAAAAGCGGATATGATCACGTGGATCGTCTCTAATCCCGCCCAATATGCCTTTTTGATGGCCGAAGACGAACGCGGCGACGCCCTTGGCTTCCAAGCCATTGGCCCGCGAAAAAGCTTGCCGCCCGAAGCCTGCGATATCGCAACATTCACGCGCTCTGGAAAGGCCCAGCTGGGCATTGGATCGGCCCTTTTCAGCGCCACAGAAAAGAAAGCTAAAGCCCTCGGCTATCGCTGGATCAACGCAACCATCCTGAACCAAAACACAGGTGGGCAGGCCTATTACCAGTCTCGAGGGTTTGAGCCCTATCAGTACACATCAGAGCGTGTTTTTATGCGCTTTCTCCTGCACTGATCAGGTCTAGCTCGGCCTCTGTGAGCGGCCCCCAAGCAACGCCTCGCTTGATAAACCCGTGCCGCTTCAAGAGCCTGCCAATCATTTCAAAGTCAAGCGCACTGATCGCGCGCTTCTTGCCAAGGCTTACTTCTGCTCCTTCCGAAAGAGCGTTAATCGTGAGTGGCTTGGCGCCCATAAACGCAGCCATGTGCCGCCTAAGAGAGCGGCTCGCCACGCGTTCGCGCCGCAGGATAACAGCGGCCTTCTGCTCCGGACGCGCCACCATCGCAAACAAATGAAGCGCCGACCCATCAAGCGCCACAACCCGTCGCGCCGCCTTGTAGCGGGAGATCTGCTCTTCCAGCCCGTGTTCTTCTGGCCAGAAGACAGTATAGCCTGCCTCCTCCATCCGCGCATCCAGCAGCTCTTCGCCAAGAAAACCGCCCTTGTCCACGGGTTGAAGCGAGCGCGAGATAAACAAATCTCTCGGTCCCTCAGCTGCAACATCGCGGGCAAACTCTGCCGCGACATAGCGGCGGAACACTCGCGTGCCAGAAGCAATTTTCCCAAGACCAAAGCCCTGCCCCGGAACAACAAGCGCCTCGATATCCGTGACTGCGCTCACCACACGCACAGGAACATCTCCAATCAAAAGGCGCAGATAGTCCTTTGCAAAAGGGAGCAGCTCGGCCTGCCCCCGAGTTACAAAAACAATCCCCTCAATCTCGTCGCGGTATTTTCGCACAGCCCAAAGCCGGGCAATGCTTTGCATCTGGAAATGTCCAAAATGGTGGTAAAGCACCCCGCCCCAAAGCCACTTGCCCGCGAGCTGCGCCTCGGCTTCTACTGGCAGGTTTGGGGCATAGGTGATCAGCTCATCGCGCCGCCATGTCGCGGCCATAGGCAAGAGCGCGCCCTCGCTGTCGAAAACACCTGTGTAAAGAATACGGCCATCAAGCTCTTGCGGCGGCACAACGCGCGCGCGCTCGTACTCTCGGACAGATTGGGACCAGCCACCCTTGGGGTTCGGCGGATCTATCGCCTCAGCGCTCACCTATTTGGGGCTGCGCTTGGCCAGAATGCGTTGAAGCGTGCGGCGGTGCATATTCAGCCGCCGTGCAGTTTCGCTCACATTGCGGTCACACAACTCATACACTCGCTGGATATGCTCCCAGCGCACACGGTCCGCACTCATCGGATTTTCGGGCGGTGGCGGCAATTCTCCACCATTGGCCAAAAGCGCATTTGTAATATCTCGCGCATCTGCAGGCTTGCTCAGGTAATCGGTCGCGCCGATCTTTACAGCCGCCACAGCCGTGGCAATCGCACCATAGCCTGTCAGCACAACAACGCGGCTATCGGGGCGCTTCTCGCGGATCACTTCAACCACATCGAGGCCGTTTCCGTCCTCTAGGCGCAAATCACAAACTGCATAAGCAGGGGGGCGCGCAGTCGCGATCGCTTTTCCAGCAACAACAGACCCAGCGGTCTCGACTTCAAACCCGCGTTTTTCCATGGCCTTGGCCAAACGGCGCAAAAACGGCTCGTCATCATCAACAAGCAACAGGGATTTGTCTTCCCCGATATCAAGAGGCTCTTCCGACACGTGGCAACACTCCCCCATTTGCGCTGAAACAAGTCTTAGCTTGCCCCTTGCCCGCCGTCAAACAAACCTACCGTCACTTTACAGCTTATCTACAAAGCACTGCACCCGATCAGCCATCTGCTCGGGGCTTTCATCGCGCTTAAAAAAGTCGATAAAACCCTGCTCTGGAGTCACAAGGTAGGTGAAAGTCGAATGGTCCACGAGATAAAACTCGTCGCCTTCTTCTGGGTCTTGCTTCTTGAAATAGGTGCGATACGCCATGCTTGCCGCCTTTACCTGCTCAGCAGAGCCCGTCAGCCCGAGCATTTCAGGGTGCATCACATCCGTAAATTCGGCCAATGACTCAGGCGTGTCTCGCTCAGGATCAATCGAAATAAACGCCGTGCCCACATCATATCCGCGCTCTTCAAGAAGCACAGCCGCCTCGCCGTTGCGAGAGGTGTCGAGCGGGCAGACATCTGGGCAGAACGTATAACCAAAATAAAGCAGCGTCGGCTTCGTAATAACGTCTTTATCCGTTACGGTCTTGCCCGTCTCGTCCACAAGCTCGAATGGCCCGCCAATTGCAGATGTACCGCCCGCGACAGCGCCAATGCGGCATTCCGCAAATTTGTCGCCCGAACCACCAGCAAAATATGTGTATCCAAAGGTTCCAATCAGGAGGGCTCCAGCGGCTGCGGCCGCTCCAATCGCCAAATTCCGTGACATAGGTCTTCCTTTCTTGCTGCATTCTTAGCATGCTCGCGTTTCTACTCTCTCATTTAGGCGGCCAAACACAACATGCAATCGGACAATACGCCTCAACCATCCCCCGCCTATCCACTGCCTGAGGGCTTGCGCCGCGGAAGCTATATTCGCTTGCGGACAATCATCTGGCTCAGATGGGCTGCCGTCTTTGGCCAACTCGCCGCGCTTTTTGTGGCAGAGAGCTATTATAACCTGCGCCTTGAAGTTAGCCTGTTTTATCTCGTGATCGGGGCCTCGGTGCTGGCAAACCTGATTGCAATGTTTGTGTTCCCTCAAAACCGCCGTCTTTCGGAGCCGGAAAACTTCTTTATGGTTCTGTTTGATTTGTTGCAGCTCGGCGCGCTGCTTTTTCTTGCAGGCGGACTAAACAATCCGTTTTCCGTTCTGATTGTCGGGCCCGTCGCCGTCTCGGCCGCGGTGCTCTCTACGCGAAGCACAATCAGTCTCGGGCTGATCACTGTCCTGATAGCCTCCGTCCTCAGCCAGTTCTATTACCCCCTGCGCACAGACCAAGGCTATATATTGCGTATTCCCGAGATATTTATCTTCGGCACATGGGCCGCCGTTATCATCGCTGTAACCTTTCTGGGCGTCTACGTCCGTCGCATTGCGCTAGATGCCAATGCCATGTCGGAGGCCTTTCAGGCAGCACAGCTCGCCCTCTCCCGCGAACAAAAATTGACAGACCTTGGCGGTGTTGTCGCCGCCGCCGCACATGAGCTCGGCACCCCTCTGGCGACAATCAAGCTCACCAGCTCCGAGTTGCTCGACGAGTTCCCTGAAGGCAGCGAGCTGCGGGACGACATCCAACTGATCGTAGACCAAACTGATAGGTGTCGCGATATTCTGCGCTCAATGGGGCGCGCTGGCAAAGACGACATCTACATGCGCCAAGCCCCCGTCACCACTGTGGTACAAGATGCGGCCAGCCCACACATCGGCCGCGGCCGCGACATTCACTTCCATGAAGAAAGCGCCGACGGAACGCCCCAACCCGAAATTTACCGAAAACCTGAAATTATCCATGGCCTGCGCAACCTCGTCCAGAATGCTGTCGATTTTTCTCGCACCAATGTCTGGGTCGAAACGATTTGGAGCGCCGATAGCATCACCGTCAGAATTCAGGACGACGGCGGCGGCTTCCCCCCTGGAATGATCGGACGCATCGGTGATCCTTTCATGCGGCGACGCACTAATTCACAAGATCGCGCCCGCAAAACCGCCTACGAAGGCATGGGCCTTGGCCTCTTTATTGCCAAGACATTGTTGGAGCGGTCCGGCGCAGAACTCAACTTTGCCAACGGCCCAAGCCACAGCCAGCAGACAGACTCAGAGTCACACCGTTCGGGCGCACTTGTTATTGTGCGCTGGAAAAATGACGATATCGCAATTGACAAAAGCGAGGGCCGCACACCCCTCGGCGCCAATCGACCAATCGAGATTTAAATAAAGTTAACTATTATTTAAGAAAATTTGCCCCAGAATAAGGCACGTATTGGGAATGTAACGATGTTTTCGGAAACTGTAGATTTACTCGTGGTCCTCATTGCAGGCTTAGTCACAGCTGCAGTGATATTTTCAGCCGTTTATCTTGGGAATATTTTTTTCAAACCAAAAGTTTCGCTCCCGTCCCGCTATGCCGAGAGTCCATGGATGCGCTTTTCTGGCCAGTCCTGTATCTCCGCCAGCCGCACTGCACTCGAGATTGTACAAAGCGATGACGCACAATCGATCGTGTGGGAGCAAGCCCGCGATGCCCTGAAAGTCCGCTTTGCCGAGCTGCCTAGGATATTGCCAGATCCGTTTGATGAAACTGCCCAAGAGAGTTATGCCTCCAGGTTTCCAGATGACAGCGGCATGCTACACATCGATGGAGATGGAGAAGCCCTTACCATCACAATCACAAACGAAGCGCCGCTCAGCCCCGTCGACAAACACCGCGAGTTGTCGCACCGTGCCGAGCTCGAAATACGCGAAAACGCAATAGACAAACTCACACATCCGATGTGGGCCATGTCAAAAGGCCAAGTCATCTGGTCCAACAAAGCCTTTCGCACACTCCAAAGGGCAAAAGCCAGCACAGGCAGTGAAATCAAAGAAGTCTTTCATTTTGATACGCTGCGCGCTCTGAGCGGTCAGAGCCAAAGAGTTTCCATCTCCGTTGGATCTTCTCAAAGCGAAGCGCACTGGTTTGATATCTCGAGCGTGGAAGTCTCCGAGGATGTGCTCTTGAATTGCGCCGTCAATGTTGACGGGCTGATCGCTGCCGAGACCGCCCAACGCAAATTCGTTCAGACGCTCGCCAAGACATTTGCCCAGCTTTCTACAGGCCTCGCCATTTTTGATCGTGATAGGCGTCTCGTCCTCTTCAATCCCGCGCTGATTGATCTGACATCTCTTGCGCCTCACTTCCTCTCGGCCCAGCCCAATTTGCAGAGCTTCTTTGACCGCCTCCGCGACAACAGGATCATGCCCGAGCCGAAAGACTATTCCTCTTGGCGCCGCCAAATCGCCGATCTCGTGGTAAAGTCCTCTGACGGCCGCTATCAAGAGACATGGCGCTTGCCCAATGGCCTCACCTACCGCATCGTCGGGCGCCCCCATCCCGACGGCGCAATCGCGATCTTGATCGAGGACATCAGCGTTGAGGTCTCTCTCACCCAACGCTTCAAAGGCCAACTCGAGCTGCGCAATATTGCCATGGAAGCAATGGACGATGCTTTGGTATGCTTTGAATCCGATGGGACAATTCTGTTCTGGAGCAGGGCCTTTGCGCGCTTTCTCGGCCTCCCAGATACTGAGCAAGCTGCGAGCTACACTCTTGGAAACATCATTCAGCTCTGGAAAGACAAGCTCGAGCCAGGTGCAATACGCGATACGCTATCAGCCCGCATGCGCCACGGAAGCGAGCGACAAGGCAGCCTCACCCTTCTCAGTGGCGAAAAACTCGACTACGATCTGCGTGTCCACGAAGGCAATGCAACCATCGTCACCCTGCACACAGCTGCCCTCATGAAGCGTGATCTGCCGCCGGCAATCGTAGCCGCAGAAGCAAGCTAAAAGCCCTTGCAGCGCCGTGCTCCAGAGGCCATCTTCGGCCCATGGCGCAATTTGAACATACCGTAGTTTTAGGCAGCGAAAGCGCCACCTCCCACTTTGCAGCGGCCCTTGGTGCGCGTCTTTCTGCGGGGGATACTGTTCTACTCGAAGGCGGCATTGGCGCAGGCAAAACCCACCTCGCCCGCGCATTGATCCTCTCGCGTCTGAGCGTGCACGAAGATGTACCATCACCGACATTTACCTTGGTGCAAACGTACGAAGCAGACAACGGCCTCGAGATTTGGCACGCCGATCTTTACCGCCTGACCGACCCGTCTGAACTTGAAGAGCTCGGGCTCACTGAAGCTTTTGAAGAGGCTGTCTGCCTCATCGAATGGCCTGACCGCCTTGGCAGCCTGCGCCCCGCCACTTCACTCACGCTCAGGCTTGACCTAACAGCGCAGGAGGGCGAAAGAGTGCTGCATATGTCCGGCCCCGAACGCTGGTCTTTCCTCAAAGAATTGAGCTTCACATGACTGAGCGCTACAATCTTTCTACAGATTTTCTTGCCGCTGCGGGCTGGAGCGATGCCGTCCGCGCCCCCCTTGCTGGCGATGCATCCAACCGTCGCTACGAGCGCTTACAGGCCGCCGACGGATCTCCCGCTGTCCTGATGGATGCTCCTCCCGAAAAAGGGGAAGACGTTCGTCCGTTCGTGGCCATCGCAGAATATCTTACAAGCCTCGGCCTCTCGGCCCCACACATCCTTGCCGCCGATCCAGAGCATGGCTTTCTACTCCTTGAAGACCTCGGAGACGATCTTTTCGCCCGCGTCGTGCTCAGTGCGCCAGCACTGGAAACAGAGCTCTACACCGCTGCGACAGATGTGCTCCTCGCCTTACACAGCCATACGCCGCCACAAAGCCTCGCACCCTATGATGCACCCGTAATGGCCGATATGGCCGCTCTCGCTTACCGCTGGTATGGCGCACAAGAGACGGGCAGCATGGCCGCGCAGTCGGAGGCATTTCACACCGCCTTTCAGGCCCTTCTAAATGCACATATCCCTGACCAAACGGTGCTGATCCAGCGCGACTATCACGCCGAAAATCTTCTCTGGCTCCCCACGCGCATTGGCCCTGCCCGCGTCGGCCTGCTTGATTTTCAAGACGCGATGCTGGGTCACCCCGCTTATGACCTCGTCTCACTGCTGCAAGATGCTCGACGCGATGTCCCGCCCGCAATCGAACAGAAAATGCTCGCCCACTACATCAACGAAAGCAGGCATGATGAAACAGAATTCCATGCCGCCTATGCCCTTCTCGGTGCACAGCGCAACCTGCGCATTATCGGCGTCTTTGCGCGGCTCTCGCTCTTGGCGGGCAAGCCTCATTACGTTGATTTCATCCCCCGTGTCTGGGACTATCTAATGCGCGATCTGGAGCACCCTTTGCTGTCAGACATACGCACACAACTTCTCGCCGATTTGCCCGCGCCTTCCGAAGCGCTCCTCACAGAATTGAAGGCCAAATGCGGAACACTCCAAACGCTCTGATGATCTTTGCCGCAGGTTTCGGCACTCGTATGGGCGCGCTCACAGCGCACCAGCCAAAACCGATGGTCAAAGTCGCTGGCAAACCGCTGATCGATCATACTCTCGCGCTCGCCGCGCCACTGGGTCTCAAAACGGTGGTCAATCTGCACTACCTCCCGCATATCCTTGAGCAGCATCTCGCAGACAGCGGTGTCACAACACTCACAGAAGCCCCCGACATCTTGGAAACAGGCGGGGGCTTGCGAAATGCACAAACTCATCTCGGCAGCGGCCCCGCTTTCACGCTCAATTCTGATGCGCTCTGGCGCGGCCCCAATCCACTCAGCGCTTTGCAGGCCGCATGGGATTCAGACAAAATGGATGCGCTCCTCCTCTTGATACCGCGCGAAAATGCGCTCGGTCACAAAGGCATGGGCGACTTTATTCTAAGCAAAACAGGCCAGATCACACGCGGCGCAGGCCTTGTTTATTCGGGCGCACAGATCATCAAGCCAGAGTTGACAGAAGAGATCAACGAGCGCGCTTTTTCACTCAATCTTGTTTGGGACAAGCTCCTCGCCTCTGGGCGCCTTTTTGGGCTGCCCTATTCTGGCCAGTGGTGCGATGTCGGCTCCCCTGAAGGCATCACACGGGCCGAAAGGATGCTCAATGACACCCCTGTTTAATGGTTCCGGGTTTCCCCAACTCTTCGGCACTCCTCTTGGCGCAGACTTTCCCCGTGCGCTTGTTGATGCCCTACAAACTGCCTATGCCGACAAACCGCCCGAGGCTTTGGCACGCGTACATCTTGTTCTCAACACCCGCCGCATGGCGCGCCGCGTAACTGAGTTGTTTGACGAGGGCAACGCGCTCCTGCTGCCACGCATCTCGCTTATTTCTGACTTCGCCACCCTCGATCCGCACTACCCACTGCCCGCGTCAGAACCAGCCTTGCAGACCAAGCTGGCGCTCTCAGTCCTAATTCGCTCGCTGATCGAAGCAGAGACCAAAACAAAAGATCACACAGCCATCGCGCCCCGCGAAGCGGCCTTTGATCTGGCCGAAAGCCTCACCGCACTTATGAGCGAGATGCACGAAGAAGGCGTTGCGCCCGATGCCGTCGCGGCGCTGGATGTCACAGACCAATCAGGCCATTGGGAGCGCGCTCAAGCCTTCCTCAAGATCGTGCAAACTTACGCCTTAAGCCGCGACGGGCTAACAACAGCCCAACGCAGCCGCAAGATCACAGAAGCGCTCGTTGCTCGTTGGTCCGAAAGGCCGCCAAAGGACCCGATCATCATTGCTGGCTCCACAGGCTCACGTGGGCTCACAGCCACCCTCATGCGCGCGGTTTCAAAGCTTCCACAAGGTGCTGTCGTTCTTCCGGGCTTTGACTTTGCTTTCGCCGCAGAAGCTTGGCCGCGCCTCCCCGATGGGGCCATGTCTGAAGATCATCCACAATACCGTTTTCAAGCGCTTCTCGCAGCCCTTGAGCTTGCGCCGAAAGACGTAAAGCAATGGCCTGCAGGTACGGCGCCATCAGAGGCACGCAACAGACTTCTCTCCCTCGCCCTACGCCCCGCACCTGTCACAGACCAGTGGATCGAAAACCGCTCCGAAGCCGCACTTATCGCTGAAGAAGCGACAAGCGGGATCACGCTCCTTGAGGCCAACTCCCAGCGGGACGAAGCTCTCGCCATCGCTCTACGCCTACGCCAAGCGGCAGAAGACGGCCAGCAAGCCGCCCTAATCACCCCTGATCGCGGCCTTTCACGCCAAGTTACAGCGGCACTTGCCCGTTGGAACATCACGCCTGATGACAGTGCTGGTGAGCCGTTGCATCTCTCCCCCGTCGGTCGTTTTCTGCGTCATGTACAAGAGGTGCTCAGCCCCCGCGCCCTTACGGCAGAAGCCCTCATAACACTTCTCAAGCATCCGCTCTGTAACGCCATCGAAGAGCGCGGCACACACCTGCGATATACCCGCGAGCTTGAGCTCCACATTCGCCGCAAGGGCGTGCCCCAGCCCGGCACAGACACGCTTCTGGCCTTCGCTACCGCCCATAAAGACGAAGCTGCACGCCTCTGGGCCGCTTGGGTGTCCGAAGCGTTTTTTGGCCTCAGTGTAGTGGGCGAGCAGCCTTTGGAGGTGCTCATCAAAACACATCTAGAAACAGCGGAAGCTCTCGCGCGCGGCCCCTCAACAGCAGAAACACCGCTCTGGAAAAAAGATGACGGCGCAGAAGCACAAAAGCTTTTCAACAGCCTGCTCGCCTGCGCCCCTGCTGGCGGTGAGATGACGCACTATGACTACGTCAATCTGATTGATTCCTCACTCTCCTCAGGCGAAGTCCGCCGCAGCGAAGCAACACATTCTGGCGTGCTCATCTGGGGCACGCTTGAGGCCCGTGTGCAGGGCGTTGATCTCCTTATTCTTGCTGGGCTCAACGAGGGCAGCTGGCCCGAAGCTCCCGCGCCCGACCCTTGGCTCAATCGCGCCATGCGCGCCAAGCTTGGCCTGCTTCTGCCTGAGCGGCGAATTGGCCTCTCCGCTCATGACTTTCAGCAAGCAATTGCTGCAAAAGAGGTCTGGCTCACTCGGGCCTATAAATCGGATGATGCCGAAACAGTTCCCTCTCGCTGGGTCATTCGCCTGACCAATTTGCTAACAGGGCTTTCTCAAGAACGAGGCACTAAGGCCCTTGGCGACATGCAGGCGCGCGCCAAACCTTGGCTCACACGCGCCAAGCAAATTGATGCTCCTTTGGCCCTGGTCCCACAAGCCCAGCGCCCTGCGCCAGTGCCCCCTCTCACAAATCGGCCGCGCACACTCTCAATCACCAAAATTCAAACGCTCATCCGCGATCCATATGCGATTTACGCACGCCATATCCTCAAGCTCAATCCGCTCAATCCCTTGCAAAAAATGCCCGACGCACTCCTACGCGGCACAATTCTGCACACAGTCATGGAAGACTTCATCAAGGCGGCCAGCGTCGACCCCTCGCAACGCAATCGTGCCACTCTCAGCGCACTGGCCCGAGATATCCTTGAACGCGACGTCCCTTGGCCCGCAGCACGCCTTATCTGGCGTGCCCGCTTTGAAAAAGTCATAGATAGTCTTCTCAAGGAAGAGGCCGAGCGCGCAAAAAACGGACAATTCCTCAAGGCCGAGGCCGAAGGGCAGCTCGAATTGAAAGACATCGGCTTCTCCCTCAAGGGCAAGGCCGACAGGTTTGACCTTCTCAATGACCAAACACTCGCGATCTATGATTACAAGACGGGCAAGCCCTCTGGCACTGAAGTCCGCAAGAGTTTTGACAAGCAGCTCCCGCTGACTGCGGCAATGGCGGCGGAGGGCGCCTTCAAGGATATTCCAGCCACAGCCATTGGCAGGATTGGTTACATCGGCCTGGGTTCGGATTGCGGCGAGTTCCTTCTAAAGCCCGAGGAATACGACACAGCAAATATTCTCGCCGAATTCAGAAAGCTTATCCTAGCGTTCCTATCTCCAGACAAAGGCTACCCCTCTCGCCGCGCAGTTCAGAAAGAAAGCTTCGCAGGTGACTATGATCACCTCGCCCGCTTCGGCGAATGGAGCAGCACTGACGACCCTGTAAAAGAGGTGCTGACATGAGCGCTCGCCCGAATGACGCAACCATCGCCCAGATTGATGCAGCGCGGCCGGACGCCTCTACATGGCTTTCCGCTAACGCAGGCTCTGGCAAAACCCGCGTGCTCACAGACCGCGTCGCACGACTTCTGCTTGAGGATGTCGACCCGCAAAATATCCTCTGCCTGACCTATACCAAGGCCGCCGCCTCCGAGATGCAAAACCGCCTGCTCAAGCGCCTAGGCACATGGGCGATGAAGTCTAACACGGAGCTAGAACAAGAGCTGGCCGAGCTTGGCGCAGCCGTTGGTGCTGATCCCAGCTACTACAAAAATGCCCGCCGCCTCTTCGCCAAAGCGATCGAAACACCGGGCGGCCTGCGCATCCAGACGATCCACTCCTTTTGCGCCTCACTGCTCCGTCGCTTTCCGCTTGAAGCGGGCGTCACCCCCCAGTTTACCGAACTAGATGATCGCTCATCCGCCCAGCTGCGCGAGCAAGTCGCCGATGACCTTGCCACCTCATCTGAGGGCAAGCTTCTACTCGATATGATCGCCCACCTCGGTGGCAATGAATTTGAAAAATTCACGGCAAGTATCGTCTCTAATAAAGAAAAATTCGCCAGAGAGCTGACAGAAGGCGAAATCAAGAAGCTACTTGGGCTTCCTGAGACAGCAGATCAAAACTACCCGTCAAACTTGGCGTTAACAGGCGAAGAAAAAATCCTCGTTGAGGACTTGCTTACAATACGCCCAAGCGTCAGCGGTTCCTACCAAGGCTTCATTGATAATCTGAAATCGGCTGTCAATTTGCCCAATCCGACTGACGCAACCGCTGCGCTTTATGAGCTTTGTCTCTATCAATCGAGCGAAAAGAACGGCGCATATTCAAAATGGGCCTCCAAGTCTCGTAACTTTCCGCAAAGCAATCACAAGAAAGCCGTGGAAACCTTTGAGCCCTTCATAGAAGGCGTTCACGCGCTCATGGACCGCGTTCATCTCGCCAAAAACGCTGAGCTTTCCCTCGCCGCCGCTCAAAGCACTCTTGCGCTTCACGCCTTCGCTCGGGCCTTTCTTGCGCGCTATGACGCAACAAAACAATCACGTGGCTGGCTCGATTTTGATGATCTCATTCTCAAAACAAAAGCACTTCTAACCAATCCACAGGTCGCCGAATGGGTGCTCTATCGCCTCGATGGCGGGATTGATCATATCCTTGTTGATGAGGCGCAAGATACATCTCCAGAGCAATGGGCAGTGATCGAAGAGCTCGCTCGCGAGATCACATCGGGCCAAGGCGCACAGGCCGAAAAGCCTCGCACCATCTTTGTCGTTGGTGACAAAAAGCAATCGATCTATTCGTTCCAAGGCGCTGACGCGGCCGAGTTTGGGCGCATGCAAAACCTCTTCCAGGACAAGCTTTCGCTCCACGATAAGCCACTGCATAGCCGCAACCTCGCGTATTCCTTCCGCTCCGCCTCAGCCATTCTGAACACGGTCGATGCCGTTTTTGAGGAGCAAGACAGCGCAGCTTTTGAAGCAGACGCACGCCATATCGCTTTTCATGAAACAATGCCGGGTCGCGTCGATATCTGGCCAATCGTTGAAAAAAGCGACAAGGCAGAAGATCCGCTTTGGTATGATCCGCTTGATATCCTGACCCCGGATGATCCTGTCTCAGTGCTCGCTGCCAAAATCGCGAGCAGCATCAAGCAAATGATAGACAGCAATGCGCTGATCCCGACAAAGCATACAGACGGCATATGGCAAGCCCGCCCCATACACGAAGGCGATGTGCTTATTTTGCTCCAGCGTCGCTCTGAGCTCTTCCACGAAATCATTCGTGCCTGCAAATTGGCAGGGCTTGAAGTCGCGGGGGCTGACAGGCTGCGCATCGGTGAGCAAATCGCCGTCAAAGATATCACCGCCTTACTCAAGTTTCTTGCAACCCAAGAAGACGACCTTTCACTTGCCGCTGTTCTGCGCTCGCCACTCTTTGGCTGGTCTGAACAGGAGCTCTTTACGCTGGCTGCAAATCGCAAAGGCTATCTCTGGGAAGCGCTGCGCAGTGAAACAGTGACACATTCCGCAACTCTCGAAATACTCAACGACCTTCGTCGCGTCACCGATTTTTTGCGCCCCTATGATCTCATTGAGCGCATTCTGACGCGCCATAAAGGCCGCCAGAACATCCTCGCACGGCTTGGATACGAAGCCGAAGACGCACTCGACGCCTTTCTCACGCAAGCTCTGAATTACGAACGCGCTTCTGTCCCCTCCCTGACAGGTTTTCTCAGCTGGCTCGAGAGCGACGACCCCGAGATCAAGCGACAGACCGAAGCTGCTGGCAAGCGCATCCGCGTGATGACAGTTCACGGCTCAAAAGGGCTGGAAGCGCCCATCGTCATTATGCCCGACACCGCCGATCGAAAAAATGAGTTCAGAGGTCAAATCGTCGGCGTCGAAGGCACAGCACTTTATAAACAAAGCAAAGACGACTCTCCCGCCGTTCTTCAGGACGCCGTGGATCAGCAGATCGCCGCGCAACAGGCAGAAAGAGAACGGCTGCTTTACGTCTCAATGACTCGAGCCGAAAAATGGCTGATCATCGCCGCCGCTGGCGAAGCCAAAAGTGGTGGCAACAGCTGGTATGAATCAGTCTCTAATGCCGCCGAAAAGCTTCCATTTGAGCCAGTGAGTCATGATGGCCAGATTATCCAGCGCCTAGAGTCAGGCGACTGGACTGCGCTTATAGACCACTCTCAGTCTGACCTGCCCCAAGATGCCCAAATCCCCCTTGAGCCCCAGTTCACGAAGTCCGCACCCGACGGACCCTCACGCCCTCAAACATGTTCTGCCTCAAAACTCCCTGGCGCCAAAGCCCTTGCTGGCAGTGATGGCCTTGATGAGACTGCGGCAATGCGCTTCGGGACAAAGGTTCATTTGCTGCTAGAGCATCTGCCAAGCGTCGCGCCTGCCGAGCGCTTCACATTGGCCCAAGGCCTGCTGTCTGGTTATGATGAAAAAGAAGAAAATGTAGCGGTTTGCGCAGAAGTAGAGACTGTTTTGTCAAACAAAGCTCTCGCGCCCCTCTTCGCAGAAAATGCACTCTCTGAAGTCGCCTTGAGCGCACCCAGCGCCACTTTGGGCAAGCGCTTGCATGGCATTATCGACAAACTCGTCCTCTCCGGGGACCGTGTTCTCGCTGTTGACTTCAAGACAAATGCGACCGTCCCAGAAGCGCCGCAAGACACGCCTCTCGGTATCCTGCGCCAGATGGGCGCCTACAGTGAAGCCCTTGCCCTCATATACCCCAACCGCAAGATTGAAACGGCCATTCTCTGGACCAAAACGGCCAGTTTGATGACGCTTCCTCAGGATATTGTGATGAAGGCCTATCAGGACACTACATATCTTGACGATCTGCCACCCACTACCTAGGTTCTGATCAAGCGAACCCAATCCCATTAGGAGAGAACCAATGGCCACTGTTGCTGTCACCGACGACACATTCGACGCCGAAGTCAAAAATTCCGATATCCCCGTTGTGGTGGATTTCTGGGCCGAATGGTGCGGCCCGTGCAAACAGATCGGCCCGTCACTGGAAGAGCTCTCTGCTGAAATGGAAGGCAAAGTCAAAATCGTGAAAGTCGACGTTGACTCAAATCCAAACTCAGCCGCAGCCATGGGCGTACGCGGCATTCCTGCGCTTTTCGTTTTCAAAGGCGGCGAGCCTGTGGCCAACCTCTCAGGCGCACGCCCGAAAGCACAGCTCCAAAGCTGGATCGAAGACGCGATCTAAACAGCGAGCCAGATTTCTAAAGAAAGCCCCGCCCTGGAGCGGGGTTTTTTATGCAATCCACCCAGCGGTCCGAAAGCGCGAGGCGATCTGAGCCTCCGCCTCATCCCGGCCTGCATTGATCGACATTTCTTGCCAGAACCACCAAAGATATCGCTCAAAATCGGGCCGCATTTCGGCCACCCGTCCAAGCGCCTCTTCGACGCCCAAGTCATGCACATTCGCCGCGATATGGTGAAAATCAATTTTACCAAACAGCGCAGCAGGCTTGCCGAAAAAATACCCGAAAAACGCCGCGCCCGAGTTCTGGCTAACAACATAGTCGCAGGCAGGCAAATATCGCTCCATCTGCCCCATCACAACAGTCACACGCTCGAACCTGTGCTCAAACTTCTCGAGCGCATCAATGTCGCTGACCGAATAGAGCTCCTTCGGGTGCATCCCGATTACAACAGGCCGCTCGCTGTCCGCGTCCAAAACCGCCTCGATCATCTCAAGAGGCGAGGCCGCCTGAAAAGAGCGCCGCTCCGAGATCCGCCCCTGCAGCGGCACATAAACATACCCCTCACGGCTGGAAGCAGCTTCGCCAAACATCCGCTTGCGCCAGTTGCTTGTGAACTGAGCGGCCTTGAAGCCGTTCACGGTTTCAGGATCAAACACCGCGCGCGCCACATCCCATTCCCAGCGCTTGTCACTCGCCTCAATCGCCCAAAACGGATAGGCATAAACGCGGCGCATAACGAGCGTATCTGCAGTCATTGGCTCCCACATATGCACCAACGCATGCCCCGAAAAGGGCTCGTTCCGCCGCGCCTCATCGGCAAAAGAAACATCAAGCCCGCCCCTACGGAGCACGCGCTCTACTTTGCCCAAAAAGTTATGCTGCCCAGCCTCGGCGCTGGCTTTCATCTCAGGCTCAAGAAAGATCGTCACACATTCGCTCATGCCAAAGTGCTAGCCCCGCAATCATCTCCAAACAAGCCAAACCTTGTGCTCATGCCTCCAAGCCGCCATATATTCTGACAAGTTGAAGGAGGCACCAATGGCGCAATCAGATTTTCCCGGTTGGCACGGAACAACAATCGTCGCCGTCAAAAAAGATGGAGAAGTCGTCATTGCTGGCGACGGTCAGGTGAGCCTCGGCCAAACCGTCATCAAAGGAACTGCCCGCAAGGTTCGCCGCATTTCCCCGGGCGGGCACGATGTCCTCGTCGGCTTCGCAGGCAGCACTGCTGACGCCTTTACACTTCTGGAGCGCCTCGAAGCCAAGCTCGAAGCCACTCCAGGCCAACTTGTCCGCGCCTGCGTCGAGCTCGCCAAAGACTGGCGCACCGACAAATACCTGCAAAAGCTTGAGGCCATGCTTCTCGTTTCTGATGGCCGCGAGCTCTTTGTCATCACAGGCGCTGGTGATGTGCTTGAGCCAGAGCACAATGTCGCCGCGATCGGCTCGGGCGGAAACTTCGCTCTCGCCGCCGCCCGCGCCCAGATGGATACCAAGAAATCCGCAGAAGAAGTCGCCCGCACAGCCATGGCCATCGCGTCCGATATTTGCGTCTACACAAACGGAAACCTGACCGTAGAAACCATCAAAGGCTAATACCTTCTTCTTTTCCTAAATATCCTGGGGTGAATTGGCCGAAGGCCAAGAGGGGCAAAGCCCCTGCCCCGGGCGGCGCCAAAGGCGGCGCAAACCCTTCTAAAAGCGAGACCCAAAATGACAGACCTAACCCCCCGTGAAATCGTCTCCGAGCTGGACCGCTTCATCATTGGTCAGGCCGATGCCAAGCGCGCAGTCGCCGTGGCGCTGCGCTCTCGCTGGCGGCGCAAGCAACTGTCTGATGATCTGCGCGATGAGGTTTATCCGAAGAATATCCTGATGATCGGCCCGACAGGTGTCGGCAAAACCGAGATTTCCCGCCGCCTCGCCAAGCTGGCCCGCGCACCCTTCATAAAGGTCGAGGCGACAAAGTTTACGGAGGTCGGCTATGTGGGCCGCGATGTCGAGCAGATCATCCGCGATCTTGTTGATACCGCTATTCTCCAAACCCGCGAACAGATGCGCGAAGACGTTAAGGCGCGCGCACATTCCGCCGCGCAAGAGCGCGTGATCACGGCCATCGCCGGCGAAGATGCCCGCGAAGGTACGCGTGAAATGTTCCGTAAAAAGCTCCAATCAGGTGAGCTGGACGACACAATCATCGAGCTTGATATCGCCGATACCTCAAACCCGATGGGCGGTATGTTCGACATCCCCGGCCAGCCTGGAAGTCAGCCCGGCATGATGAACCTCGGCGAGATATTCGGCAAAGCCATGGGCGGACGCACGACCCGCAAAAAGCTTACAGTCGCAGAAAGCTACGGCGTCCTCATTTCAGAGGAAGCTGACAAGCTGCTTGATGACGAACAGGTCACAAAAGCCGCGCTTGAAAGCGTCGAGCAAAACGGAATTGTCTTTCTCGACGAGATCGACAAAGTCGCAACCCGTCAGGATTCCCGTGGCGGCGATGTTTCCCGCGAGGGCGTCCAGCGTGACCTGCTTCCGCTGATCGAAGGCACAACCGTAAGCACCAAACACGGCGCCATCAAAACAGATCATATCCTGTTCATTGCCTCGGGTGCCTTCCATATCGCAAAGCCCTCTGATCTCTTGCCGGAGCTTCAAGGCCGGCTTCCCATTCGCGTGGAACTGCGCGCACTGACCGAGGATGATTTCGTGCGCATTCTCACAGAAACAGACAATGCCCTCACGCTGCAATACTCTGCTCTCATGGCAACAGAAGAAGTCACTGTGACTTTCACAGAAGACGGGATCAAAGCCCTCGCCAAGATCGCCGCCGAGGTAAACGCCACGGTCGAAAATATCGGGGCGCGCCGCCTCTACACCGTGCTCGAGCGGGTCTTTGAAGAGCTCAGTTTCTCAGCGCCCGACCGCGCGGGCGACGCTGTCACAGTCGATGCTTCATTCGTAGATAAACACCTTGGCGAGCTGCTGAAATCATCTGATTTGTCAGGCTATGTCCTGTAGCGCGCGTATTTACTGCATAAGCCCACGCTAGATCGTAATTCTATCGCATAAAATCGTATATTTATGCTGAACTTTGCGCATTTACCGCATTCCACATGGGCTATCTTCCCTGCCAGCGCACAGGAGAAGTAGCACATGCAGGTCGAAACCTACGTCTATCAGAACATCGCACAGTCTCTCAAAGACCACGGCGTCGAGACAATCTTCGGCCTTATGGGCGACGCCAATCTCTTCATGGTCGACAGCTTTGTCCGCGACTGTTGTGGCCGTTTTGTGCCCGCTGCACACGAGGGCAGCTCTGTGCTCATGGCCCTCGCCTATACCCATGTCGCAGGCAAGGTCGGCGTCGCCACCGTGACACACGGCCCAGCCCTGACAAACTGCATGACAGCCCTCACAGAAGGTGCCCGCGGTCATATCCCCATGGTCCTCCTTGCTGGCGACACCCCCGTCGCCAACCCGCGCCACCTCCAGAGCATTGACCAGCGCGAGGTCGTCAAAGCGACAGGCGCAGGCTTTGAGCAAATGCGCACGCCCGAGACAGTCGCGATGGATGTCGCCCGCGCCTTCTACCGCGCCCAAGTCGAGCGACGTCCCATTGTGCTCAATATGCCCGCCGATTTCATGTGGCGAGAGGCGGCTCATACGCCCAGCGTTCTAGATGTCTTCACAGCGCCGGGCGGTGTTGCCGAAGGCGAAATTCTCGACAACGCCATCGGCATGATCGCCTCTGCGCGCCGCCCGCTTATCCTCGCTGGTGCGGGCGCAGTAAAAGCCCGTGAAGAGATCATCAAACTGGCTGACCGCCTTGAAGCCCCCCTCGCCACCACGCTCAAAGCCAAGGGCCTTTTCAAAGATCACCCTTACAACATCGATATCTTCGGCACGCTCTCAACACCTGCGGCCTACGAGCTGATTGCCCAGTCCGATTGCATCATTTGCTTCGGCGCGTCCTTGCATGACTTCACGACAGATCAGGGCAAGCTCATGAAAGACAAACGCATCGTTCAGATTGACGTCACGCCCACAGCCATAGGCGGCGGCCTTCACCCCGACGCCGCCCTCGTGGCCGACGCTGGCCTCACCGCAGAGACAATTCTCTACTGGCTGAACGAAGCCGAAATACCCGCAAGCGGCTTCACCCGAGATCTTGATATCGCGAAGCTCACAGAGCACCCGATCGGCCCGAACAAGACAGCCGAGGGCTGCGTCAACTATATCCATGCGCTTGAACGCCTCGAAGAAGTGCTTCCCAAAGACCGCCTTCTCGTCACAGACGGAGGCCGCTTCATGACAGAGGTCTGGGTCCGCCTCTCTGTCCAGGGCCCCCAAAGCTTCGTCGCAACAACAAACTTCGGATCCATCGGCATCGGCCTTCAAGAAGCCATCGGAGCAGGCGTGGCAGCACCCGAGAAACCTGTCGTTATGTTTACAGGCGATGGCGGTTTTATGATGGGCGGCATTAACGAGTTCAACACAGCCGTCCGTCTCGGCCTCGACCTCATCGTGATCGTGGCCAATGACTCCGCCTATGGCGCCGAACATATCCAGTTCATTGACCGCAAAATGGATCCCTCCCTGACAGAGTTCCACTGGCCAAGCTTCGCCGAAATCGGGGCCTCGCTCGGGGGCCAAGGCTACACCGTGCGCAACAACGCAGAACTAGAAGAAGCCCTCGCAGCGATCCCAAACCGCACAGGCCCGATGATGATCGAGCTGAAGCTCGACCCCCACGACGTCCCACGCATGAGGATCTAATGCGCCTCGCCTTAAACTTGCATCGCCAATACCCTGCCAGGCTGCGCATTCTCGGGACATTGGCGATACATATGTTTCAGGTTAAAGGCGAGACGCTTTAGATAATTTCGTCCTCATCAAACAGCGCTGCCTCTTCAAGCTGCGTGGTAATATCGTCCATCGCTGCTTCGGCAACATCCGTTGATTTCACGGCAGCGATATGAAAGAGCGCATCGCCCTCGTGCACCACAGGCATGACAGCGCGGCCCACAATGATCCCGCTATACTTGGTGGCAACTTCGATTTCCCTCTCGCCAAACGGGTCCGCGATCGCAGCGACAATATCACCCTCCTGCACCACATCCCCTTCGGCCTTAAACGTTCTCAAAAGGCCCCCCGCTGGCGCGCGCATCCAGTGGCTGTCAGAGCACAAAAGCGACCGCGCTTTTGGCTTGGCGATCCCCGCAGTCGGCAAAAGCCCAACCTCGCTCAAAACGCGCATGATCCCGGCAAGCCCCGCCCGCACGGACATCTCGTCAAAGCGCATCCCCTCGCCCGCCTCGTATAGCAGAACGTCAACACCCTTTTTCTTCGCCTCCTGCCTGAGGCTTCCCTCACGCAACGCGCTGGTCAGAATAACAGGCGCACCAAAAACTTGCGCCAATCGCATGGTCTCACGGTTGCTTGCCGAAACGCGCACTTGCGGCAGGTTCACACGGTGAATAGCCGCCGAGTGCAAATCGATCCCGAGCGAGGAGCGCTCGACAATCTCGGTCATGAAAATATCCGCAAGCCGCGAGGCAAGGGAGCCATGTGGCGAGCCGGGAAAACAGCGGTTGAGGTCGCGCCTGTCGGGCAAATACCGCGAGTGGTTGAGAAAACCAAAGGTGTTCACAATCGGCACAACAAGCAGTGTCCCGCTCAGCTTCTTGAGGGTCTTCGCGCGCAAGAGCCGACGGACAATCTCAACCCCGATCACCTCGTCGCCATGAATCCCAGCGCTGACAAAAACAGTCGGCCCGTCCTTCTTCCCGTGCACCACATGCGCCGACAGCGTCACAGGCGTGTGGTCTGAAAGCGTGCTGACAGGAATATTCACCGTCCGCCGCTCCCCCGCCAAAACGACTTCCCCCGCAATCTCGAACCCCTGCCGCTTGGTCATAATCTGCCCCTCAAAACCCTCACAAACGGTGTCGCAGGTTTTGAAGTGAAGTCAATTCAATGGATGGGGACAAAGCTTCGACCTGCATCAGATTTCAGGACAACTCACTCAGCCCAAAGATGAGTTGAAAATCCATTTTGCAATTCCGATTCTCGAGGATTAATATCCTTATGTTGTTTTACAACAAGGTATCAGTATGAAGTTCCGTTTTTCACTTCTTTTGGCCCTAACGGCCACACTCGCCGCTTGCGGCGCTCCCCGCCCCGTTACAGACGTGAACAAGGTTCGCAACTCCAAACATGCGGTCAAACTCATCAACGAAGTCGACTACGGCATCAAAACAACAACAACCACAGGCGCGGCAAGCGGTGCGAAGAACACAGGGTTCAACACCAAGTTTTTCAACATGGGCTTTAGCGGAACCGAAGTTAATGTGCCGATGACCGTGACTGTTGATCTGGGCAACTCACCAGCAGCACAAAAAATTCGCGCCGAAAAAACACCCGTCTATACATATGTGCGCCCGCGCTATGAACTGAGCATCCATAACAACAAGAGCAAGCGCGAATACAAAAAAGAACGTCGCTTCAATCTTCCGAACACATCTCTGTGCGACGGATATTATGTGATCCTTCATCCGGGAAATAACTACAAAAGAAGCTGGTCACTGAACGAAAAAGTTGAGATCCGTGAAAAATCAACCGGTATCGACGCAAGCATCTGGGGCAATAGTCTTGGCTCCTCGGATTGGGAGGCCCGCGCTATCTCCGATAACCATACAACAAAATCTTGGATTCAGCTCGCTCCGTTCCGCAAGGATATTGACCGCAAATACACCAAGACCTGCTATCCAGACAAAGCCACTCGCGCCGCTTGGAAGAACTGAT
>ENA-OWPI01000829-OWPI01000829.1-marine-metagenome-genome-assembly--contig:-NODE-829-length-38338-cov-3.366326_pt1 | contig 38338 bp, 39 predicted proteins | sample MGYA00238138_ERZ651775 | MGnify/ENA primary metagenome ERZ651775 (study PRJEB26906, sample SAMN06265043) | marine metagenome | isolation source: Helgoland LTER site | place: Germany:Helgoland, sampling...
TTAACAGTCGATAGTGTAACTGCTGGCTTAATTCCTCTAGTGTGCGATGATGCACCAAATCGATTAATTATGTGTGCAGGAGCTGGTGGATATGCTGCAACTAAAGTTTTTGAAACTCCAGGCATACATTTAGGGCCAAATGAGCAAACTGCTGAAAATGTTATGGCTAATTTGGATAAAATCTGTGATAGCTCTGATCAAGAGGAATATACATCAGGTGGTCAGCAAACAATGAAGTTTGTAGGCAATGCTGCTAAAAACTTAGGTATTAGTTAAGAGCAAGCTATAAGCTTTAAATTTATATTACTTTGCAAGCTTCTTGTAGCCATATCAAAGTGCTACCGGATAGGCTTGGAGAAATTTTATCGTAAACAGTTTTATGGTACTTATTTATATAAGCTTTCTCTTGCTCATTAAGAATTGTTTTATCAATTAAACTTGAATGAATTGGAGCCAATGTTAGTGTTTTAAAGCTTAACATTTTTCTTTCACCATTAATGTTTGATATTGGCTTAGTTACATACTGTAAGTTTTCAATTCTTATCCCATAAGCTCCTTTTTTATAATATCCAGGCTCGTTAGATAAGATCATTCCTGGCTCTAATGCTACATCATTTGGTGCCTTAGAAATTCTTTGTGGTCCCTCATGAACGCCCAAATATAAACCTACACCGTGTCCAGTTCCATGATCATAATCTAAACCATTTTGCCATAATGGCATTCTCGCTAAGGCATCTAAATTGCTTCCTGTAGTTCCTTCTGGAAAATACGCCGTTGCAAGTGCTATATGACCTTTAAGTACAAGGGTAAACCTGTGCCGCATTTCAGCAGATGGCTTTCCTATAGGAACTGTTCTTGTGACATCAGTTGTACCATCTTCATATTGTGCACCGCTATCGATTAAATAAAGTGTTCCTGGGGACAAAGTTTTCGACGTCTCTTCGCTAACTCGGTAGTGAACTATTGCTCCGTTAGAACCTGCGCCTGATATACTTTCAAAACTTAAATCTTTTAATAATGTTGTTTCGTGTCTAAATTCTTCAAGTTTCTTTGCGGCACTTATTTCAGTTTCTTTTCCTGATTGTGCTTGTGTATCTAACCAGTGCAGAAACCGTATAAGGGGCACTGCATCCCGTTTATGAGCGTTTATAGTGCTTTGTATCTCTGTTGTGTTTTTACATGCTTTTGGAAGGGATATTGGATCTTGTGTTTCAATTATGATTGCTTTGCTATCGCTTAAGGTGTCAAAGAACCATGATGATGCTGTGGAAGGGTCAAGTAAGACCTTGCTTCCTTTAAGAAGTTTAAGTTCATTTTCAATGCTAGTTTCATCGTAAACTACGACGTTTTTACCCAAATAGTTTTGTACATCGGTCGTCAGCTTATTACTATCTACAAAGAGTTGAACTTTACCTTTTTTATCAATGATAGCAGTGGAAAGTATTAATGGTGTACACATCACATCAGCCCCTCTGATATTCAGTAACCATGCAATTGAAGATGGAGAGGTTATCAATGCTACATCAGCATGTTTATTACTAATTAATTTAGCTATTCTAATGCATTTGTGATGATGAGATTCTCCAGCATGCTCTATAGGGTGTATTGTGATTTTAGAGGTGGGTTTTTCGGGTCGATTTTCCCAGCTATTATCTAGTGGATTATTATGGATAGCCATTAGTTTAGCTTTTGAATATTTTTTTAATTTTTTTAATGCATTGGGTGTATGTAATTTGGGATCATATCCAATAATATGGGTAGCCTTAGTGTTTGCTTCTAACCAACTTTTCAGTCCGTCATTTTCTAGTTTTTCATAGCTAAAAAGTTTATTGTCTACCTGACTTTTTACTTGCAAAGTGTACCTTCCATCAACAAATATGGCTGCTGAATTCTGCATTATTATTGCAGCGCCAGCTGACCCTGTAAAACCACTTACCCACATTAATCTTTCATTGCATTCGGGTAGGTATTCATTTTGATATTCATCTTCATGAGGTACTAGAAATCCATCTAATTTTAACTTTTTTAACGTGTCCCGTAGTTTAGGAAGGTTTTTTCTTCCATATTCTGGGCCACCACGTGTTTGAAAGTTTTGTATCATATATTTAATCAATCTTTATTTTAACGAAATCCTTCATTAGAAGCTTTTAGTACCTCTATTTGTTATTGGAAAGCAAAATAATAAAATCGATAAATAGTAATATATAATTAGATGGCGACGGTTGGTTTGATAGCAAATCAAAATTCATATACTGTAGAGATTTAAAAAATTTAAGATCTATGCAAATATGCATACCTTTATATGCATTCTTGTATGTTCACTTTTATCATTAATTTCTTAATTAAAAAATATAATAAATTTAATTATTGGAGAAAATAATGACTACCGATTTTTCTGGTTCAGAATTAGTTAATATCGAAATACAATTGCAAAATAAGGAAGATGTATTCTTGAGTAAAGGCTATCAAAAAGCTATGTTAAATATAATTGGCAGACGAAATGCTCGCCGTAATAGAAGGGCAAATCGAGCTATTTAGTTTTTCTACCCACTATAGTCGTCCAACCAGAGATAGAAGATTTTTTTTCAATCTCTAGGCCCAAATTTTTAAAAGCTACTGATACAAGATTGTATTGTTCATCTAAAATACCAGAAAGGATGATTTTTCCTTCGATGCATAAGATTTCCATAATATCTTGTGATAAGCTAATTATCGGACCTGCTAGTATGTTAACAAATACTAAGTCAAAAGTATCTTTTTGAAGTTTTGAACTTTTTACTCCATTTATTTTATAGCAGTTTACTATTCTAGAAACATTATTGATATGGGCATTATGTAAAGTTACTTGAACAGCATCAGTATCAATGTCAGTAGCGATAATGTTTGTTTTTAATGCTTTTGCCGCAGCGATCGCAAGAATTCCAGCTCCACAACCTAAATCAAGTACTCTGGTTGGAATAAAACCTTCTTCTAATAACTTATCAAATTCTATCAAACACCCTTTTGTTGTACCATGATGACCTGTTCCAAAAGCAAGGCCTGCATTGATTTCTATAGGCCATTTGATATTTTTAGGTATAAGTTTCTTGTCATGTGAGCCATAGATCAAAAATCTGCCAGCTTGCACTGGCGATAAGCCACTCTGGCTTTTTTTAACCCAGTCTATGTTTGGTAGCTGCTCTATCATTGTTTCTATGGAACTGCTCAATGATAATGATAAAAGTGCTTGTTCCGCTTGCTGTTGCGTTGAGTACAGTGCTTGGACTTGCATAGTGTCAGGTCCCTCTTCAAATAAAGATACTGCCAATGCTGACATTTCCATTGAAAAACCTAAAGTATCAGATACGTCAAAAGCTATTTGATTGATTGCACGAATATAAAGTGCGAAAGGCGCTTCATTACTCATTATGCACGGTCTACAAAGCTATCTAGTACTTTCTTCTGACCCGCCTTCTCAAAATAAACATTAAGTTTATTTCCATCAAGAGTTTGTATTTTCCCATAACCAAATTTTTGATGAAAAATACGTTCTCCTATTTCAAATTTTTTATTAGAATGCTTATCTAACCTTTTGCTATAGTTCCCCTCAACTTGCTTACTTTGTACAGTATTTGATTTATGAGTTTTATAACGTTTCCAGCCAGGAGAGTTATAGCGTCTACTTCCAGAAGATAGAAACTCTAAAGTACTTTCTATTTTTGTCTCAACAAAAGTGTTGTTATCGTAGTAACCAGTATCTGAGCTGGCTGATACATTTTCAGGTGGTAGCTCATCAATAAACCTAGAGGGAAGTGATGATTGCCATGATCCGTAAATTTGTCTATTTGCAGCAAAATATATTTTTGCACGCTCTTGCGCTCTCGTGATTCCAACGTATGCCAATCTGCGTTCTTCCTCTAACCCTTCCGTGCCTGTCTCATCCATAGATCTTTGGCTGGGGAAAGTACCTTCTTCCCAGCCTGGAAGGAGAACTAAGGGAAACTCAAGTCCCTTGGCGGAATGTAATGTCATTATTGATACTTCTTCTTCTTGGTCATTTTTCTCAACATCTAATACAAGACTTACATGTTCAAGGTATGTATCTATTGAGTCAAAGTCTCTCATTGCTTGTATAAGTTCTTTTAAGTTTTCTAGCCTGCTAGAAGATTTTGCATCTTTATTATTTAACCACATTTGAGTGTATCCAGATTCATCTAATACTATTTCAGTAACATTTATATGATTTGATGTGATTAAATTTCCTCGCCATCTATCTAGATCTTTTGTAAAACTACGTAATGCAGTTCGTGCTTTACCTCTTATTTCATCTGTTTTGATTACTTCACGAGTTGCTTCTTCAAGACTTATATTCATTTTTCGAGCTATTATTTGCAATTTTTGGATAGTTTTACTTCCAATACCGCGTTTAGGAATATTTACTATTCGTTCAAAAGCTAAGTCATCTGTATCTGATTTTAAAACTCTTATGTAAGCGTGTGCATCCCGAATTTCCTGCCTTTCAAAAAATCTTGGTCCACCTATGACTCGATAGGGCATTCCTATTTGAATAAACCGTTCTTCAAAGCTTCGCATTTGTCTTGAGGCTCTAACAAGTATGGCCACTTCATTATAGTCGCGTCCATCTCTCTTCCAGTCTTCAATGACACTTGATATTAATCGCGCCTCAGCTGCTGCATCCCAAACTCCTGTTACTGTTACTTTGTGGCCACCCATATCTTCTGTCCATAGGGTTTTTCCAAGACGACTTTTATTTGTTGATATTAACCCGGAAGCTGCCCCTAAAATATGTTCAGTTGAGCGATAGTTACGTTCGAGTTTAATAACTTTGGCTCCAATAAATTCTTTTTCAAAACGTAATATATTATCAACTTCAGCTCCTCGCCATCCATATATTGATTGATCGTCATCGCCGACTACACATATATTGTGTGAGCCTTGCGCTAGTAGCCTTAGCCAAAGGTATTGGCAGATATTAGTATCTTGATATTCATCCACCAAAATATATTTAAACTTTTCATGATATTTTTTTAAAATATCCAAATTTTCTTTGAATAATTCAAGATTAAGTAAAAGAAGGTCACCAAAATCGCATGCGTTCAAAACTTTTAAACGTGATTGATAAATTTCATAAATTTTTTTTCCTTTTCCTTCAGCAAATTTATAATTATTTTGAGAGTTTAGTTTTTCAGGCATCCATCCTTTATTTTTCCAGCTATCGATAAGACTGGCCATATAACGGGGAGTCCATTTTTTATCATCAATATTTTCTGCTTTTATAATTTGCTTTAACAGACGAATTTGGTCATCCGTGTCAAGAATTGTAAAATTAGGTTTTAGTCCTACCAATTCCGCATTAATTCGTAAAATTTTTGCTGCAATAGAATGAAAGGTCCCCATCCATGGTAAACCCTCTATGCTGTGTCCTATGTAGTCACCAACACGATTCTTCATTTCTCTAGCTGCTTTATTTGTAAAGGTTACAGAAAGAATTTGGGATGGAAATGCCATTCGATTCTGAAGAATATATGCAATTCTTGATGTTAGAACTCTGGTTTTACCTGTGCCAGCACCGGCTAAAACTAATACTGGACCATCGGTGTTTAAAACAGCTTCTTTTTGTGCAGGGTTGAGGTCCTCAAGGTAGTTTTTATTTTTGAAGTTCAAATGTGCGGATGCTTGCGCGGATATGCTGCCTAAGTTTTTAGTATTTTTCATATTTTTCTAAACTTATTGACGAGTACCTAATTTTCAAGACAGAATCATTGAACTTAACTCATTAAACATAACTAAAACAATTCCACTATACTATATGAAGTTGTATAGTTAATTAATAAGAATTTTAATGCGTAATTTTTAAAATTTATATATTAATAGATATTTTTGAAATTAAATTTTGTGATAATGCTTTAGCGTCTGGACATTAGCAGCCAAACACGAAGATAAGATGCTAAATTTTGTTTTACTTCTGTCGAGCTTCTTTTATCATCTAGTTCGCTAATAAATGAAGCAAAAGACTTACCACTTTTGGTTACCTCAGAGTCTAATACCTCCCAAAACTCAGTTTCTAAAGATAATGAGGTTCGGTGCCCGTGTATTGATAGAGATCTTTTCTCCATAGGATTTTATTCCTAGTTGATTTATTTGGATTATATTATTTCGGATTTATCATTAATTCAGGCCGAACTATCTTATCAAATTCTTTTTCATCGATAAAACCTAATTGCATAGCCTCTTCCTTTAAAGTTGTACCATTTTTGTGAGCTGCTTTTGCTACTTTAGTAGCATTATCATAACCTATAGTAGGTGCTAATGCTGTTACTAACATAAGTGAAGAATTTAAAAGTTCATTTATACGAACCTCATTTGCTATTATCCCTACAATACACTTTTTAGTGAAGCAATTAACACTATCCGACATTATTTTTATAGATTGTAACATATTGTAAGCCATTACAGGTTTATAGACGTTAAGCTCAAAGTGCCCTTGAGATCCAGACATAGATATAGTTGTATTGTTACCCATAACTTGAAGGCAGACCATAGTTAGTGCTTCACATTGCGTGGGGTTTACTTTTCCTGGCATTATGGAAGAGCCTGGCTCATTAGCAGGTAATGATATTTCACCTAATCCGGAACGAGGACCTGATGCTAAAAACCTAATATCATTTGCTATTTTAAAAAGTGAAACCGCAACTGTGTTTATAGCTCCGTGTGCAGCAACATAGGCATCATTTCCTGCTAGAGCCTCAAATTTATTTTCTGCTGTATAAAAAGGTAAATTTGTAAAATTTGATACTTCTTTGGCGAAACACTCAGCAAATTTTGGTTTAGCATTCAAGCCTGTGCCTACAGCTGTTCCTCCTTGGGCCAGAGGGTAAAGTTCGTTAAGTGATGCTTTAACGCGTTTTATTCCATTCTTTATCTGCGTGGCGTAACCAGAAAATTCCTGCCCAAGCGTAATAGGTGTCGCATCTTGTGTATGTGTTCTTCCAATTTTAATAATCTCTGAAAATTCGTTTGATTTTTTATTCAACTCCTTCCAAAGATTTTCTAAAGAGGGCAGCAAAGAATTATTAATTTCTTCTGCTGCTGATATATGCATTGCAGTTGGAAATGTATCATTAGAGCTTTGGCTTCGGTTCACATGATCATTTGGATGTATAGGTGTTTTAGTACCTATTTTCCCGCCCAATATTTCTATAGCCCTATTAGAAATGACTTCATTTGCATTCATGTTTGTTTGAGTTCCAGAACCCGTTTGCCATATTGATAGTGGAAAATTATCATCAAACTTTCCATCGGCCACTTCTATTGCTGCAAGCGAAATTACATCTGCAAGAGCTGGGTCTAAGTTTTCTAATTTTTTATTAGTTAAAGCTGCTGAGTGTTTAACAATTCCTAGCGCCCTTATAAATGAAGATGGCATTTTCTCTATACCAATTGGAAAGTTTATTAGGCTTCGTGCAGTTTGCGCACCAAAATATTTATTATTGGGCACCTCAAGTGAACCAAAGCTATCATTTTCTAATCTAATTTTAGTCATCTAATTACTCTATAATAATTTATAAATAAGTAAGTTATTTTTTTCGAAAAGCATCTAAGCTAATAACTTTTTCAACCTTAACCGTGCTTTCTTTCTGTATTTCTTTTTCCATCAATTGATTGTCTTCCAGATTAGTGCTTTCGGCTTTAAGGTATTCTTTAGGTGTATTTACAAAATCAGGATCAAATTGCATTGTAAACCCCACGCTAGGGTCATGGAAACGGGTTATAGCTTTGTAAGGAACCTTTATATATTTCGGTACACCGCCAAACTTAAGAGTTACTTCAAAGTTTGAAGTATTATCCTTTAGATCCCAATATTGATGTTCCAGAACTATCGTTATTTCATCTGGGTATTTGTTAGCTAAACTTTTATCTACATCTGCTTCAGGATGATTAGTTGCAAATGTTATATAAAAGTGATGATTTCCTGGTAAACCGTCTTCTCTTATAACTCGGCGGATTGAATTTCTGACTACTGTTAAAAGTGCAGTCTGCGTCATTGCCTCATAATTCATAAGATTATCTGTCATAAAACTATCCTAGATCACTTCTTAAAGTAATCAATATAACTTTTTATGAAATTATCTAATAAATGTGAATTTTATGATAAATTGGAAGGTTTCTGTTGCCAGCTACCTTCCGAAGCCCGCCTAGCGGATTGAACGGCTAGGAGTTAAAGCGAATTTTTCCGCACTGCCTATGCAGCAAGGGCAAACTCTTCAGTGTAATTATCATTTGCAATTACTAAATTTAGGCATTTAACGGTACCTATACGGATGAAAGCATACTTCTTTAGACGTCTGTCGATCCTATTTCGGCCCCATAAGAAATACATTATTAAATGTATTTTTGGTGGAGCCGCCGGGTACCGCCCCCGGGTCCAGTCCGTTTATTACAAGCGCGTTTATCATCATAGCTAATAATTTAGCATCTTCTTCATATAGTGTTTAAAATTTATAACAATAAAAAAATTCATAACCCATGCTTTATTCCGATTAACTTAAATTTTTGATAAATTTAATGACTTAAAGGTTGTTTATCTGATAAGGTTTATATTATTCAAATCAATAATTATTATTTATCAGAAAGGTTCTAAGAAAAGTCCTATGATAAGAAGCACAGTACTTAATAGCTTATCCGCTATTGGAGCGACTAAAGAAGCTAAATTTTATGCAGATTTATTCGCAGCTCAAGATGCTGAGAAATTTGCTCTTATCGTAATCGATTCAAGGTGTTTAAAAAATCCTTTATTAGAAGCTTTTATTTCAAACTTGAAGATACTATCTGACTTGAATCTATCCCCGGTATTACTTGTTGGTGCCTTAGATGATGACCGTACTTCTACTAAATTTCAATCACAGAGATTAGCTAATGATCTCGAGCATGCCTCAGTAAGAACAGCGAAGCTCAATACAGCAAGCTATCAATTATTACCCGAGGTTCGACAAAAAGCCCGTAGAGGCAAAATTACAATACTAGAAATGACTGAACCACAAGGTAAAATGAATTTAAAAAAGTTAGTGACAGAACTACAACCAAATAAAGTAATTTTTTTGCAACCGTCTGGAGGCCTATCCATGCACGGAAAAAGACTATCATTTATTAATATTGCTAACTTAGATAAAAAAATTAATTTAAATGAAATTACCCTTGGTCAAAGACAATTTATTGATTTGGTTAAGATTTTAGCAAAAGATAAATTAAATGAAGCTGTATACATCATAGCCTCTCCTTTAAACCTTTTGGCTGAATTATTTACTACAAAGGGTTCAGGAACCATGATTAGACGTGGTATATCAATAAAAAAAACCAATAATTTCAGAACCTTAAATAAAACCAAATTGAAGGCTTCAATTGAAGAAGCTTTCAACAGACAAATCAATCCAGATTTTTTTAATAAAAAAATACTCAAAGCTTATGTGGAGAATGATTACAGAGGAGGCGCTATATTTACAACTCTCTCAGGTTATCCATATCTTTCTAAATTTTGGGTAACAAATGCTGCCCGAGGGGAAGGTATCGCTAGAGATATATGGGATAAAACCTGCTTGGATATAGAATCTTTTTTTTGGAGATCCCGAATGGATAATTCCTTTAATGATTGGTATATGAAAGCTTGTGATGGAATGCAAATAATTGGAAATGTAAGAGTCTTTTGGAAAGGTCTACATGCAGTTGAAGTTCGTGAAGTGATAGCTGCTGCAGCAAAAGCACCCGAAGATTTTGAAGAGTCGCATAAATATCAAATACGATAACCCTAAGTGCTTTTTTGTTGAGATTTAAATAAGAAAACGTTAGTTAGCCTTTATGAAAAAAATACAAATAAGTTTCATTTTTGATAGCGGTAACATCAAAGTAAATAGCATTGAGGATTATTCAAATATCAGATTAGAAATCCGCCCTGATAATAATTCGGAATATTTTCAATGGTTTCACTTTAGGGTCACAGGTGCAAAAGGGGTGCCTCTAAAAATAGTTTTAACTAACGCCAGTAAAGCCGCCTTTCCTGATGGTTGGTTAAATTATAATGCATGTGTTAGCGTCGACCGTAAGACATGGCTACGGGTTGCAGAAACAAGTTATCGTGGTGGTGAGTTGATTATTGAGCACACACCTTCATCAAATTGCATTTATTTCTCTTATTTTGAGCCTTATCCACTTGAACGACATAATGATTTTTTAGCGGAAGCTGCAACTCATAATAATGTTAAACTATATTCTTTAGGTGAGTCTGCCCAAGGGCGTTCAATGGATTGCTTGTCAGTTGGGAATGGTAAAAAAAATATTTGGATAATAGCAAGGCAACATCCAGGTGAAACAATGGCAGAGTGGTGGATGGAAGGTTTTATAACTCGATTATTAAACAGAAATGACAAGGTTTCGAGCGAATTACTTCAGAAGTCAAAATTTTTTATGGTGCCAAATATGTGTCCAGATGGAAGTTTTATCGGAAACTTAAGAACTAACTGGTGTGGCGCCAATCTAAACCGTGAATGGAACAATGCTTCGTTAAACTTTTCTCCAGAAGTCTATTGGACAATAAAGGCAATGGATAACAACAAACCTTCTTTATGTATGGATGTTCATGGCGATGAAAGCTTGCCTTATAATTTTATTGCAGGTTCTGAGGGTATTCCTGGATATACCCCCAAACAAGCTAAAGACTTGGAGGCCTTTTTATCCTCTTATAAAACTGCTTCACCTGATTTCCAAACTGAGCATGGCTATCCAAAAGATCAACCGAATAGTGCAAATTTAGGAATGTGCACTAATTATACTGCACATAAATATAAATGCCTTTCGGTAACACTGGAGATGCCATTTAAAGACAATGCAAACTTTCCAAATCTTGATACAGGATGGAATGGGGACAGGAGTGCAGATTTAGGTGCGTCGGCAATAGATGCAATATTCGGTATAATTGACTTTATTTAATTTCAGAAAGTTTACTTCTTAAATGTGCTTTATCTTTTATTTTAGTTCTTAGGAAATTGTGGATAGTTAAATTAGAACCATTGCAGAGAATCAAACTTTAAGATTAAATGCACTTATGAAGCAATATATAGATTTACTAAATCATGTAATTGAAAATGGTGTTGACAGAATGGACCGCACTGGAACAGGAACACGTGGTGTTTTCGGTTATCAGATGAGGTTCAATCTTTCTGATGGATTTCCTATGGTAACAACTAAAAGGCTTCATAAAAAGTCTATAGTCCATGAATTAATTTGGTTTTTAACCGGTGATACAAATATTAAATATTTGAAAGAAAATGGTGTTCGTATTTGGGATGAATGGGCTGACGAAGAAGGAAATCTTGGCCCTGTATACGGCAAACAGTGGCGTCGATGGGAAGGTCCAGAAGGTCAAGTTGTCGACCAAATTGATAGGGTTATAAAGGCAATTTCCGCTAACCCTTATTCTAGGCGGCACATTGTAACTGCTTGGAATCCAAGCGAGGTTGATAAAATGGCACTACCGCCCTGTCATTGTTTGTTTCAATTTCATGTCGCAAATGGAAAGCTCAGTTGTCAACTTTATCAAAGGAGTGCAGATATATTCCTTGGGGTACCTTTTAATATTGCAAGTTATGCATTGCTTACTCATATGATGGCACAAATATGCAATCTAGAGGTTGGAGACTTTATTCATACACTTGGTGATGCGCATGTTTATTCCAATCATTTTGATCAAGTGAGGAAACAGGTTCAGCGTGAGGTAAAGTCTTTGCCAACTTTGACCTTAAATAAGGATGTTAAAAGTATTCATGACTTTACTTACAATGATATCCAAATAATTAATTATTCATATCATCCTCATATACCTGGGAAAGTTGCTGTTTAATTAAATTTTATTGTTTTCTAAACGATACTTAATTAGCATCCAAATAATTATTGCTCCGAGCATTTTTCCAGCAATCGACATGCTAATATTGGGTACAGTAAGTTGCGCGTCTCTTATATAGCTAGCACCATAAAGAAAAGTTATTGTATCGATTGGGGCGGCCATAGATGAAGAAAGTAATACCCGTGTCGAGAGTTTGTAGCTAGTTAGTGTAAATAATGCGTAATCAATAAGTTCTGATACCAAAAATGCTGCACCGCTGGCAAGTGCCAGTGCACCGCCACTCGTTACAAATGTTAGAAATAATGCAAGACCCATTGCGATTAAAACTTCATGCCCAATTTCACGTTGAGAAAAATCTCTAGCAACCAATACTAATCCAGTAACAATTGTTACTGGATTAAAAGCCCACTCTGGAAGCCATGGCAGCTCTACCATAGGCGCCCATGTGAAACTCCAATTAATAAGTGGTATTAGTATTATGTAAATTAAGGTATATTTTACATGTAATAAGCTAAATTTTAGAGTATTTTTTTTATTAGTTGCCATTGTTTTTGTATACTTGAAGAATTTGTACGTGTAACTAGTTTTTTATGTCATCGAATCCTAAATTGTCATTAATTGTAGCAAAATCCTTAAATGGAGTTATAGGTCTGAATGGCAAACTTCCTTGGCGGCTCTCATCGGATTTGAAATTTTTTAAATCTACTACCTTGGGTAAACCAGTTCTCATGGGAAGAATTACATGGGAAAGCCTGCCTTTTCCACTGCCAGGCCGTCCTAATTTAGTCTTAACAAATAATAAAAATTATTTAGCTAAAGGGGCTGAAATATTTAATAGTGCCGACAAGATGATGAATAGAGGTTATGAACTGGCTAGGCAAATGAATGTGGATGAAGTTATGCTGATAGGTGGAGCAAAATTATATGCTTCACATATAAAGTATTGCGATCGTCTGTATATTACTGAAGTTGATGCTACAATCGAAGGCGATGTGTATTTTCCTAAAATCGATACTAATTCTTGGAAATTACTATCTGAAAATAAATTTCCAAAGAATATAAAGGATGACTATCCATTTAAAGTAAAAGTTTTCGAGCGAGTATAGGGCAAAAATATTTTTGCATAATTAAACTTGAAATTTAGTATCATAGCTATCACATTAGAATAGAAAACAAATGGAGACGATATGCCTGACAATAACAGTCCTTGGGGAAATAAAGGAACCGGTGGTAAAAAACCAGGACAAAATCCTTGGGGAAGTTCAGGAAAACCACCTAGAGGAAAACAGTCCTCTAATGAAAGCTCACCTGATTTAGATAATATAATTCAAGGTTTTAAAAACAGAGTAGGTAAGGGCGGGCCATCAGGAAAAGGTGGAGGTCCGAATACACCGCTACAGAAGTATGGGCCATTTGGCATAGCGCTTATTATAGGTTCTTTTTTTCTCCTAGTTTCTTGTTTTTATACAGTCGCTCAGCAAGAGGAAGCAGTAGTATTGCGTTTTGGAAAATATTCCAGAACTACAGAGTCAGGTTTGCATTTTAAACTTCCAACCCCTGTAGAAACAGTACTTAAGGTAAACGTTACATCTGAGAGATCAGTTGGCTCCAGTCAAAACTTAGTTTTAACTGGAGATGAAAATATTGCAGATGTTGACTTTACTGTCAGGTGGAATGTTAAAGACTCTAAGAACTTTATATTCAATCTTGAGGATACATCTGCCGTTGTAGCCGATGCGTCAGATAGTGCTATTCGTGAAGTCATAGGTAAAGAGAAACTTGAATATGTAATCACAGATGGCCGTAACCCAATCGAACAAGATGTTAAGAAATTACTTCAAGATATGCTTGATGAATATTCTGCTGGGGTAACGATAACTGTGGTTCAACTCCAGCGTACAGAGGCTCCTCCTAAGGTTATAAAGGCTTTTGAGGATGTTGTCACAGCAGAACAAGAGCTTGAACAAAGAGTTAATGAGGGAATAGCTTATAAAAATGAGGTTACAGAAAATGCAGTTGGTAACGCAGCTGTATTGGTAGAGTCTGCTCAAGCTTATAAACAAGAAGTTGTTGAGGTTGCTAAAGGCGAGGCTAACCGTTTTCTTGCTGTTTATAAAGAGTATAAAGCTGCTCCAAAAGTTACAAGGCAAAGAATTTACCTTGAAACAATAGAGGAGGTTTATGGACCTGCTGAAAAAATTATAATTGAAGGTGATGCGGGTAGTGGTGTCGTTCCATATTTACCACTCGATCAACTTAAAAGTAAAAAGTCTGGAAGCAATTAAGATGAAAAATGGTATCATACCCCTAGTAGTACTGGGCGCATTCATAGCTGCATTCTTTACTTGTACATACACATTAAAAGAGTGGGAGCAAGGTCTCGTTCTTCAGTTTGGTGAATACAAACGAGTGGAGAATGCCTGGAATGAAGGTGCACCTGCTGATGCAGGACTAAAATTTAAGCTCCCGATAGAAAATGTTATAATTTTAGATAGAAGAAACATCGAAATAGATTTCAGGGCTGAAACTATTTATGACATTAAGCAGAAGCCATTAGAAGTTGATAGTTTTATACTATATCGAATAGCAGATCCTTTAGCTTATTACAAAGCTTTGGGAACTAAAGCCAAAGCTCAAAGCTTACTGGATGAATTAATGGATTCATCCTTGAGAGGGGTTTTAGCAAGAGCCGATAGTCAGCAGATTATATCTGGACGTCGAGCAGAGTTAATGTCGGAAATAAAAAAAGCTGCAAACTCAGTAGCTCGTGATGAAGATTATGGGGTTGAGATAACAGATGTTCGAATTAAAAAAGCAGAACTTCCAACAAAAGTCGCTGATTCAGTTTTTGATCGTATGAACTCCGAACGTGAGAAAGAAGCTCGTTTCTTCCGTGCGGACGGATCTAAAAGAAAAAATGAAATAATCGCCGATGCAGATAAGCAAGCAAAAATAATAGTTGCAACCGCAAAGGGTAAGGCTCAAACTATTAGAGGCGAGGGGGACGCTGTTTCAAATAAAATATATGCAGATGCATATAATAAAGATCCTGAGTTTTTTGCATTTTATAGGTCTATGGAGGCTTATAAACGAGGTCTGGGTGAAGGAACCACATATGTTTTATCACCAGATTCTGATTTCTTAGGTTACCTTAATAATCAGCGTGGCAAAAGTTCACGTCGTTAATGGAAATTTATTCTATTGTCTTGATAGCTATAGGAGGCACTCTACTTTTTGAAGGGCTTATTTGGGCTATTTTTCCTAGTGCTTCAAGAAAAATGTATGTCCAAATTTTTGATCAACTAGATGATAGATCTCTTCATTTTGGTGGTCTTGCATCTGTGGTACTTGGTATAATTCTAATCGGTTTCACAGTTACTTAATTTATTAAGAACTATGCTTTTAATAAACATTATTTAACTACAAATGAACTCGCTCTCGCTGTAGCCTTGAAAGTAAAGTGCAGTTGTTAAGTCAGTGTGAAGTATTTCGCATTTTGCTTCTGATGCAACTATTTTTTTTGCTTTGTACGCTATGCCAAGCCCTGCTGCTTTAATCATACTCAAATCATTTGCTCCATCACCTATTGCTAAAGCATAAGATTTGCCGCCCAAATTTGAGGTAAGGTTATTTAAAGTATTTAACTTTGCCTCTCTACCCAGGATAGGACTCTTCACTTCCCCTGTCAGTTTATTCTTAACTGAAATTAGTTTGTTGGCATTGTGTGTATCAAACCCACATGCAAGTGCTACTTTATTAGTAAAAAATGTAAAGCCTCCAGATACTATAGCAGTTTTACTGCCATTGGCTTTCATTGTTTGGCATAAAATTTTTGCTCCTTTATTGATTGTAATACGTTCTTGAAAGCATTTTTCAAGTACTGATGTATCTAGACCCTTAAGCAACCTAACTCTTTTTATAAGCGCCTCTTCAAAATTAATTTCTCCATTCATAGCGCTCTCAGTGATTTTAGAAACTTGCATTTTCAAATCGGCAAAATCAGCTAACTCATCGATACATTCTTGTCCAATAAGCGTGCTATCCATGTCACAGATTAATAACCTCTTTTTTCGTTGAGGGTCATTACTTATGAATATATCTGCTGAGATTTTATTGTTCTGAAATAAATATCTTAATTCAAATTTGGATAGTTTTTTATTTATACTGTATTCGAATGCTTTATTTTCAGATAAAATTTTTATTTTTGATGAGTTTCCAATGAGGTTAGTTGCTATTTTAAACTTTTTAGAATTTCTTTGGGCTAGAACTATTGTTACGGTGTGTTGTATAGGGATAGACATTGTGAGACTCGTTTTATGAAACCAATTATATGTATTGCAGGACCTACGGCAAGCGGCAAGAGTACATGGGCTATTCAAATAGCAAAATCTGTGGGCGGAGAAATCATTAATGCAGATGCATTGCAAGTTTACTCAGAATTAAACATCATAAGTGCGCGGCCAAGTAAGTCTGAAATGTTAAATGTTCCGCATCATCTATTTGGTCATACTCAAAGTAATTTTAGGTATTCGGCGGGGCATTGGATAATGGAGGTTGAAAGTCTTATTCTTGATATTCTGGCTCGCGAAAAAACGCCAATACTTACAGGTGGTACAGGCCTTTATTTTAAATCTTTGATTGACGGCATTGCAAAGATTCCAAATATTCCATCAGATATTATATTGGAAACGAATAAATTTCGAGAGCAGAAAGGTATTAAAGGTTTGAGGAATTTCGCAGAAAAAATAGATTCTAAATCAGCAAATCGAGTACTAGGAAATGATGTCCATCGATTAATGCGTATTATAAACGTATATAAAGCTACAAATAAGCCTTTAAGTTTTTGGCAGGAAAATACTAAATCTGTAGTTCCAAGAATTTTTTGTAATTGTGCGGTTCTTCTACCTGAAAGAGAAATGCTTTATAATGCAATTAATAGCCGATTTGATGTAATGATGAAAAAAGGACTATTAAGTGAAGCAGAGCGTATATTTGCTCAAAACCTCGACCCCGGCCTACCCATTATGAAAGCTATCGGTTTGAGAGAGTTCTTTCCATATTTTAGCGGTGATATTAATTTGGATGAAGCTGTTGAGCTAGCTAAAAGAAATAGCCGCCGTTTCGCTAAAAGACAATTTACTTGGTTTAGAGGTCAATTAAAAAACTGGAATGAAATAAAAACTAAGGCACAACAGAAAAAGTTTGCAAAGAGTATTCCGTATGAAGTTTAAATTTACTTTACCGATAAAGTTTACTATTTTTATAATTTTTCTTTTGGGAGTTCTAGTTTTCGGATTTCTAGAACCTATTTTTTTATCTTCTAATCAAATTAATGATTTTTTTTTAGAAGTAAGGGATACATATTTTGCTTTACCTTTAACAATATTGATTTTTTGTGCTTTTGCTTTTCTTGGTGTTCCGCAATGGATATTAATTAGCGGGTCTATATTTGCATTTGGTCCCCTATATGGTGCATTTTATTCATGGGTATCAACATTAATTTCCGCTGCATTAACTTTCTTCATTGGTTATTGGCTGGGTAATGAAAAGATAAATAACTATAATGGAAAAAAAATAGTTTTACTGAAAAGATTTTTAAGTAAAAACGGTCTTTATAGTAGCTTTATTGTACGATTGCTTCCAAGTGGACCATTCATACTTGTTAACATGGCAGCAGGTGCTTCACCAGTTAAATTGGCATCATTTTTAATTGGTACGAGTTTAGGTATTATTCCTAAAATATTAATTTTAGCATTTCTCTCAAATAGAATTCTATCGGTCACTGAGGGGCATCTGATTTCGTCAGCAATGATTATCATAGCTTTTATTATCTTGATTTTTGTCCTTATTATGAATAAATTTTACAAATCCGAAGATATTTCTAATAAATAATGCATATTTAACGAAACTTTTATATGATATACTTGCTTTTTTGTTCAGCAAAAAGCATTGTTATATCAAGTATAAAACTTTTAATGTTAGGCGACCATGTTTTCTTTTCTTTTGAGCACTATTTCATCAGATATAGCCATTGATTTGGGTACTGCAAATACATTAGTTTATGCTAAGGGCCAAGACGTAGTTTTAAATGAACCTTCTGTAGTTGCATTTTCTAATCGAAACGGTAGAAAAGTTGTACATGCGGTTGGTAAAGAAGCTAGTAATATGCTTGGACGTACACCAGCTCACATAGAAGCCATTAGACCTATGAAAGACGGAGTTATAGCAGACTTTGAGGTAGCTGAAGCTATGATAAGTACTTTTATTAAAAAAGTAAATAAGTCATCTTTTATTCTTCGTAAACCACATGTTGTAATATGTGTTCCATCTGGAGCTACTGCTGTAGAAAGAAGAGCAATTCACCAGTCAGCTGAACAAGCAGGTGCAAAACGCGTTTATTTAATTGAAGAACCTATGGCCGCAGCATTGGGCGCAGGTTTACCAATTCATGAACCTTCAGGGTCGATGGTTGTCGATATAGGTGGTGGGACAACTGAAGTCGCGGTGTTGTCTCTAGATGGAATAGTTTATTCACGATCAGTAAGAGTAGGTGGCGATGTGATGGATGAGGCCATAATACAGTATGTGCGTCGTACAACTAACTTGCTACTAGGTGAAATGTCTGCCGAAAGAGTCAAAAAAGAAATAGGATCAGCAACTATGCCTGATGACAATGAGGGAATGATGGTTCAAATTAAAGGACGTGACTTGATGAATGGTATTCCTAGAGAAATTCGCGTAACAGAAGCCATGATAGCAGAAAGTTTAGCAGAGCCAGTTGAGCAAATAGTTGAAGCTGTAAAAAGTGCTCTTGAGGCAACCCCACCTGAGCTAGCAGCAGATATCGTAGATAAAGGAATAATGCTGACAGGCGGTGGAGCTTTACTTAGAAACTTAGATGTTGAATTGCGAAACCGAACTGGATTACCTGTCTCAATTGCTGATGATCCGTTGTCATGTGTAGTCCGAGGTTCTGGATTTGTTGTTGAAAACTTAGCTAAATGGAAAAATGTTCTGTCAAGTGGCGTTTAACTGTATTTAATTGGGGAGCCTTTGCTTCAAATTATGTTAGGAAGCAATTCAAATAGTACAAAAGCGTCTAATCTTACGTATATTTTCGCTTTAATTCTGGCGGGTGGTTTATTTTTATCTGACCGTGGATCGCAAACAATATTTTTGCAAACAAGATCAAATATTGAAGCTATTGCTTCTCCAGGAATTAAATTATTTTCAATACCTATAACGATGCTTGAAAGAATATCCAATGCAATTGAAGAGCGAACCAAAGCCCTTTCAGAAAATAAAGCCTTAAGAAGCGAATTATACGAATTAAGAGACTATCAACAAAAATCTCGGATGATGGAGCTAAAACTATTTAGACTGGAGCAGTTATTGAATTCCTCAAATGAAATAGACAAAAATAAAGAGCAAACTGTTGCTCGTTCATATGGGGAGGTTAATAGTCCATTTGTTAGATCTTCATTAATTGATGTTGGCAAGAAAAATAACATACAAAAAGGCTATGCTGTTAGTACAGTCGATGGACTTTATGGTCACGTGCAACGCGTTGGAAGTAAATCTTCTAGGGTATTACTTTTAAGTGATATTAATAGCCGTATTTCAGTTATGTCCCTTCGTTCTAATTCACGAGCTATTATGTCTGGTAACAATAATGATTTCCCTAATCTGATATTTTCCAATAATTATCAGGGTTGGCTTGAAGGAGATACCGTATTGACTTCTGGTGATGGTGGTATGCTTCCTCCCGGTTTGGAAGTTGGCTCAGTAATAAAGGACGCTAAAGGAAAATTAGTTGTTAATTTGAATACTAATGGTAAAGCTATAGATTGGGTCCTAGTTACCCATTATAGCTCTATTAAAAGCCCTGAATTTGAAACTGATATGAAAGAAAAGCAAACCGAAGGTTTATCGAATATATCAGAGGTATTTTAATTATGCCATTGCATCCAGTTTCTCAGCCTTTTGCTCGCGGAGGTTTATTGGTAGGCTCATTGCTGATGTTAATTTTAATATTTGTTTCTGTTACAAATTTTAATGCTTTTAATACAGTAATAAATTTTATTTACTTACCCCTTATTGGAATTTGTACATGGCCACGTACAGATAAAATCGTCACATCAATTTGTATAATATTTATATTTGGTCTAACGCTTGATATTGTTTCCTCAGGTCCATTGGGTTTATGGGCTTTGGTATTTTTAATTAACTTTGCAATATTTAAGCCCCATATGCGACTGAAAGCTTTAGTTTTTAAAACCGCTCTTTTTTCATGGTTATTAGTAGTACTTTTTTCATCAATTCTAGTTTATTTTTTTGCTTGGTTTACAATAGAATCATTGCCTAAATTTTTACCCTTAATTTTTCAAATAATTTTATCAACTTGCCTTTTTCCATTTGCTTATGGTTTAAGACATTTTTTAAAAAAAATATTTATAGACCAATTTCTGCGTGATTTAATTTAATGGTTGAAAGTGAGATACATAACCAAATTTCCATAAACCGAAGAGCAGCTATATTGGGTACTTTAGGGGCTTGTTTGTTTGGGGTTTTGTCTAGCAGACTGTACTATCTACAAATATTAAAATCTGAAGATTATAGAGCTCTCTCAGATGACAACAGGTTTAACTTTAATATAACTATTCCTTCTCGCGGCCGAATATTGGATAGGCATGGTAAGTATCTAGCAATAAATAGTCAAAACTACAGTCTTGTGCTAATTCCTGAAAGGGTCAAAGATATTGAAAGTACATTATTTAAGCTTAAGCAAACATTATCGCTAAGTAATTCTAATATAACTCGCATTAAAAAAAATATAAATAGACAGGCTAGCTTTGTTCCTGTTCTTATTAAAGAAAACTTAGACTGGGCTACATTTTCTAAGTTCAATTTTCAAACACCTGATTTTCCAGGGGTAATTCCGCAGGTTGGTTTAGGAAGATTTTATCCTAATAACGGTCTTTTTTCTCATACAATTGGATATGTTGGTACACCTAGTACCAAAGATATTGAATATGATAAAGATCCATTATTAAAACAACCTTCGTTTAAAATAGGTAAAACAGGTATAGAGGATAGCGCTGATAAATTACTCCGCGGCAGGCCTGGAAAGCTTAAAGTTGAGGTGAATGCTTCGGGACGTACTGTACGAGAGTTTCCCGTCGATACTGATGCGCCTGTAAATGGAAAAGATATTTGGTTAACTCTGGACTCTGAATTGCAAAAAAAAGCTGCTGAACTCTTTGGAGATGACAGCGGTGGGATAGTTGTAATGGATGTTCTTACAGGAGAGTTAAGAGCAATGCTATCGATGCCAACTTTTAATGGAAATCTTTTTGTTTCGGGAATAACACAATCTGAAATGGATAAACTCAATAATGATGAAAGGCGTCCCCAATATAATAAAGTATTGGCTGGCGGATATCCACCAGCATCAACTTTTAAGATGGTTGTAATGCTTGCAGCTTTAGAAGGTGGTTTCATAGATCCCAAAGATAAAGTAATATGCAGTCAAAAAGTTAATTTAGGCAATCGTACTTTTCATTGTTGGAAACGTGGGGGGCATGGACCAGTTAATATGCGAGAGGCTTTAAAAGGTTCATGTGATGTTTATTTTTATGAATTAAGCCAAAAGGTAGGCATCGAAAAAATTGCATCTATGGGCCGTAGGCTTGGGTTTGGTGAAAAATTTAGTATAGGACTAAAAGGTCTAAAGTCAGGAATAATGCCTGATCCTAAATGGAAAAAATTAAAACTGGGAAATAGCTGGAAAGTTGGTGACACCATAAATGCATCTATAGGTCAAGGGTTCGTATTATCGACACCGCTGCAAATGGCTGTAATGGTAGCACGTATTGCAAATGGTAAAGATTCTTTAACTCCTAATTTAATTATAGAACCAAATTTAAAAAAATTTCAAAGTCTTGGTATCAACCCCTCTCATATAGCTTTTGTGCAAAAGTGCATGCTAGCCGTGTGTGAGGAACCTGGAGGAACGGCTTATAAAAAATATGGCTTGGAATTAGGACAATTGCAAATTGCAGGTAAAACAGGAACTGGGCAAGTAAGAGGAATTTCTGAACAAGAACGACGTTCAAAATTACGAAGAGATGAAGATTTGCCATGGAAGTTGCGTGATCACAATGTATTTGTTGGTTATGCACCTTTTAAAAGTCCAAGGTTTGCAGTTAGTTGTTTGGTTGAACATGGTGGAACAGGATCCAAGCGGGCTATAGAAATATCTAGATCTATTTTAAAAACAGCTTTGGAGAGGGATGGTATTTCAAATAGTAAAAATATTAAAAGTACTATTACTACCAATGCATAATTTATTTCTAGATTACACAAAGACTACTTCTAAGTTATCAGACATTAACTGGTTATTAGTTTTATTAGTTTTTTTATTGGGACTATCAGGCGTAGCTATGATTTTTGCGGCTACTGGAGGCGATTGGTTAGGGGGAGCTAAACAACATTTTTATAGGTTGATCTTTGCAACTTTTTTTATGTTATTAATTGCATTAATAGATTTAAGGTTTTGGTACACGATTTCTTATCCATTTTATATTGTAATTTTGATGCTTTTAATTTCTGTTGATATAATGGGTGTCACAGTCAATGGATCAAAGCGATGGATAGATTTGCAAATAGCAAACTACGAACTAGCTAGAGTACAACCTTCTGAGTTAATGAAGTTAGGTATTGTTTTGACGTTAGCTCGGTTTTATCATGATCTCCCGCGTTGGCGTGTATCAAGCGTTTATGGATTATTGGGAGCATTCGTAATTATATTTGTTCCCATGTTTTTAATTATGCGTCAGCCAGACCTTGGAACAGCATTATTAGTTGCGGCAACAGGAGCATCCATCGTTTTTTTGGCGGGTATTACGTGGCGTTTATTAGCTAGTTTGTCAGTTTTTTCTTTTATTTCTATTACTTTATTTGTTGTTTTTGGCTTAAAACCTTATCAACGTGAACGTATTTTGACTTTTCTGGACCCGTCACATGACCCTAGCGGGGCTAGTTATCACATCATACAGTCCAAGATTGCATTAGGAAGTGGAGGTTTTAATGGCAAAGGTTTTATGAATGGCACTCAACGACAACTTGAGTATGTTCCCGAAAATCGAACAGACTTTATATTTACTGTGATTGGTGAAGAATTCGGATTAGTTGGTAGTTTGCTGACTATAGCAATTTACATTGCTATTATTGGTATATGTCTGTGGTTGTCAGCTCAGTGCAAAAAGGTCTATTCGAAACTTTTAATACTTGGATTTATTGTTACTTTTTCACTTTATGTATTTATAAATTTAGCAATGGTTATGGGGTTAGCTCCTGTGGTTGGTGTTCCTTTGCCTTTAATATCTTACGGCGGTACAGTACTTCTTACAGTAATGACAGGTTTTGGTTTAATTTTATCCGCATATATTCATCGGGAAACAAAGTTACCATCAAGTAAATATAAGAATTGAATTAGAATGTTTAAACATTAATTAGTTCTCAATTGTATTTTTATGAAAAACTAACCGTTACGGAACTTGACCGAGCTGTTTAAAAGCTTAAGTAAATATTTTAGTTATTTATATGGGGAATAATATGGCTTCAGTTGGCACAGCACAATGGTCATCAAAATTTGCGTTTATAATGGCTGCGGTTGGTTCTTCAGTCGGATTAGGAAATCTATGGAGATTTTCAGCTGAACTCGGTACAAATGGTGGAGCAGCCTTTTTAATCATTTATGTGGCATGCATTATTTTTGTTGGAATACCCGTATTAATGAGTGAATTTATTATAGGCCGGGCAGGTCAGTCTGCTAGTGCTGTTGGTTCACAAAATGATCTTGCTGTTCGTAGCGGAGTTTCTAAATTATGGAGTGCAGGTGCTTGGCTTGGTATGATGGCATCTTTTTTAATTGTCAGCTTTTATTGCGTTGTTGCTGCTTGGGTTCTGAACTATTTATTTAGGTTTTTAACTAATTCATTCTCCAATCTATCTCCTGAATTAATATCGGATCAATTTGGAACTATGCTAAATGAACCCTTAAGTGTTATGCCATATTTTCTTACATTCGCCCTATTAACAATATGGTTAGTTGCTCGAGGAGTTAATAAAGGAATAGAAACAGCAGCGCGCTTACTAATGCCCTTATTCTTTTTGCTTCTTATTTGTCTAGCCGCTTATTCTGTTGTAACGAGCATTCCTTCGGGCGGTACAGGAAAAGCTTTAACTTTTATGTTTACTCCAGACTTTTCAAAAATCACTCCTCAGGTGGCAACATCTGCTCTTGGGCAGGCTTGTTTTTCAATCGGAATTGGTAATGCAATCATGCTAACCTATGGTTCTTACTTACCTAAGAGCGTCAGTATTCCAAAAGCAGCAGTTGGAATTAGTATAGCTGATACACTAGTAGCATTAACTGCAGGACTTGCAATTTTTCCAATTGTTTTTGCCAATAATTTAAGCTTTAATGCAGGTGCTGGAATTTTCTTTATAACACTTCCAACGGCATTAGCCAATTATTGGTATATTGGTGCTGCATTTTTCTTTTTAGCTTTCTTTGCTGCAATTACCTCCTCAGTGTCTTTACTCGAGCCTTCAGTTGCTTATGTGGCTGAGAAGTATAGCTTAACAAAAAAGAAAGCTGCATGGATAACTGGGTTCGCAATTACTGCACTAGGATTTGGGTCGCTCTATTCTCAGAAGTTCTTTGACTTCATAGACACTGGCCTTGCCGGCCCGATTCTGGCTCCTCTATCCGCTTTGCTTATAGTTTTATTCACAGGAGCAAGATTAAATAGAAGTATTATTTCTGAAGAGATATCAGGTGAAGGTGAGAAATTAGGTAGATTTGTGATGTTTTTTGTAAAATGGATTGCACCAGTCTTTATGAGTATGGTTTTGATACTAGGAGTCCTTCAAAAGTTTCTTCCTCAACTTTACTCAAAAATTTCAGGAGGAGTAAGTTTGATTGCTCTTATGGTAATCGTTTATGTGCTATTATTCCTTTTCCATAAAAAAAATAAAGTTTAAATAAAATTTATTTTTACAAAAGAAATATAAAATACGTCATTAGGGTTTTATATGTTTAGACTCAGTTTTTTGAATATAGTTTTCTTAATGTTCATAAGTGCATGTGCAACAGTTGATATATCTAATTCTCCAGTAGCTAAATCAGAGATGAGCAATGATATAGAAGAAGAAAATATTGTTAGAAAAGCTTCCGCTAGGTTAGCTGCAGTGTTTTCTAAAAACCGATTTGCTGTAAAAAACAATAAAAAACAAATGCAGTTTGCTGCTAAAGTACTTTTGAAGGGCCTATCGGATAACGAAGTTATAAATAATTCTGATCAGAGTTATGTAGAAACAGTGGATAATTTAGAAAATACTTTATCTGACATTCGAATTGCTTCGTTGCACGTTAAGAAAACAGTTGACTCTGCTGAGTTATATTTGTCTACAGCAGCAACAAAAAATTCCTATATGGAGGAATTATATAGCCTTGAGCAGGCGCTAATAGCCTCACGTATGGCTTTGCAAGCATTTGAAGATGCACTCATAAAAACTTCAGGAAACACCAACTTTGAGGAATTTTCAATATACAAAAATTTAGTTGATAGGTTACGTGATGTAACTAATAGTTTCAGTGATCGTACTATTACGAATTAATTATTTAATTCTATTAAATGAATTAACCCCATAATTCTTTTGTAGCAGGATATATTATACCCTGCTTATAATCCATACCTGATTTACGATCCTTTAATAATAGCAATGGACCATCTAAATCAATATAATCTGCAAAGCATTCAAGAGACATTATAGGTGCCATTGCTAATGAAGTACCGACCATACAGCCATTCATTATTATGAAACCCTTTTTTTTTGCTTCATAAATTAACTTTAGTCCTGCTGTGAGTCCTCCGCATTTATCCAGTTTAATATTTATAGCCCTATATCCTGCATCCCAAAGTTTATCTAAGTCATCGATTGTATGCAGTGATTCATCGGCGCAGATTATCGGCAGATTTTTGGAATATTCAGGGATTAAGGAATAGTTTTTGTCAGGCAATGGTTGTTCTACCATTGCAATAGGAAAAGCTTTAAGTGCATCAAGAAACTCATTTATATTTCTTGCATCTAAGGACTCGTTAGCATCGATTATTAGTTGTATATCAGAACGAGCTTTTAATACTGCTAAGCATGCATCTAAACCTGAAAAGCCGTTTATTTTAATTTTTAATATTGAAAAAGAGTCAGCCTTTTTCGCTGCTTTTTTAATATTTTCAGGTGTATCTATTGATAATGTAAAAGCTGTTTTCCTAGGTCTGGCCACGGGAATTTTCAAAAGCTCTGATATTGATTTATTTTTTATTTTTGCCTCCAGGTCCCAAAGAGCACAATCGATTGCATTACGGGCGGCTCCAGCGGGTAATAGAGACTGCAATTCTATATTTTTTAAACCCTCTTCTATATTTGTTCTCACTGATTCAATAAGGCTTACTACGCTTTCTGGTGTTTCATTATATCTTGTGTATGGACGACATTCACCATAACCTTTGAATTTATTTTCTGTTATGCTAACTTTGACAACTGTAATTTCAGTAATACTGCCGCGCGATATTCTAAAAGACCCTTTAATTGGCCACTTTTCTGTTGTTACTTTTAATTTTCTTTTCATAAACAGTCTTGACCTCTAGCTCTGTGCTTTTATCGTTACTCATATGCTTTCAAACTTCAATACAATTTCTGATAAGTATAAATTATCAATTAAAGATAAGGTTTTACTTGTCGATGTATTTGGGTCTTGGACAATCAAAGATATTGATTATGTTGCATCTAAGTTTCAAGTCGACCTTGAATCCATGGACTACAGTTCAGTTGAATATAATTTCTCAAAATTAAATAATTTAGATACGGCAGGGGCTTTTATACTTTGCCAGGCATTAAAGGGTAACATTGGAGATAAATGTGAGTGGGAAATTTATGGTAGTGATAAAGCTTATTATACATTGATGGAACTGGTAATAGGTTCAACCAGTTTCTTCATAAATGATAAAAAAAGAAGATGGTACGATATTTTAAGTAATATTGGTAAAGCAACTGAGAGGTTCTTTAATGAGTTTGTTGAGACACTAGCTTTTTTGGGACAATTTTTTATGGTTTTCTCTAACTTCATTCTTCGACCACATAAGGTGCGATGGAAATCTGTAGTTTCCTTGATTGAAGAAATCGGACTAAATGCAGTGCCAATAGTTATTACACTTTGTTTTTTTGTAGGTGCCGTTATTGCTTATATGGGTGTCAATCTTTTAGCAGCCTTTGGGGCCTCGATATTTATGGTAGATTTAGTTGGTATTTCTGTATTGAGAGAATTAGCGCCTATCATAGTGGCAGTTTTAGTAGCTGGCCGTTCTAATTCAGCTTTTACTGCTCAAATTGGGGCGATGAAGATGCGTCAAGAAATTGATGCTTTAAAGGTAATAGGATTAGATGCATATGAAACTTTAGTTTTCCCAAGAGCTTTAGCTTGCATTATTGCATTACCTATTTTGACATTTTTAGGAATGATAAGCGGTATTTTTTCTGGTATGTTGATAGCGTGGATGGCTATGGATATTTCCCCTATATTATTTTTAGCTCGATTAAGTGAATCTGTTGGTATCGAAAGCTTTTGGGTTGGCTTGGTAAAAACTCCATTTTTTGCAATCGTGATTGCAATTATTGGTTGTAGGCAAGGGTTGGCTGTTAGTGGCAGCGTGGAATCATTAGGCTCTAGAACCACTCAGAGCGTAGTTCAGTCAATTTTTGCTGTTATCACGTTAAATGCAATTTTTGCCATTTTATTTTATCAAATGGGGGTGTAATGAAAAAATATCACCCTATAGAGGCAAAGGGCATAACCACTAAATTTGGTAGAAAATTTGTTCACAAAGACCTTAATTTTCATGCCGAAGAAGGTAAAATAACAGGAATAGTAGGAGGGTCTGGTTCGGGTAAATCAGTTCTAATGAATACAATGCTTGGTTTAATTGAGCCGCAGGAAGGGGACGTTTTCTTTAATGGCCTTAACCGAAAAAGATTCAAAAAAAATGATATATTAGATATAAATAATTCCATTGGTGTATTATTCCAAGGTGGAGCGTTGTTTTCATCACTTACTATATTGGATAATATTCTTGTTCCTTTAAGAGAATATACAAATTTGAATGAGCAATTATTGCGTGGTATCGCTATCATGAAAATACATATGGTCGGTCTGTCATCTGAAGTTTTAGATTTATATCCTTCCGAATTATCCGGTGGCATGAAAAAAAGAGCAGGATTAGCCCGTGCTTTGGCTTTAGATCCAAAATTATTATTTTTAGATGAGCCTACAGCAGGTCTTGACCCTATAGGAGCTAATGCATTTGATGAATTAATTTTGCGTTTGAAATCCTCTATGGATCTGACAGTTATAATGGTCACTCATGATTTAGACAGTCTTTTGCATACTTGTGATAAAGTAGCTGTCTTAATAAATAAACAGATTGCCATTATAGATAGTCTGCATAAAGTAGCTAAATATGATAACCCTTGGGTTAAAGAATACTTTAATGGCCCCAGATCGCGATTTAATTAATTAAATAAATAGAAGGTAGAATGTTTATATGGAAAAAAAAGCTCATTATGCTTTAATAGGAACATTTGTTTTAGTTTCTTTGGTTGCTATACTAGCTTTTACTGCATGGCTTTCTAATGCTCAATTTGATAAAAAATTTGATAAATATGAAATTTCTTTCAAAGGAGGGGTTCAAGGCCTTTCGGAGGGTACAGAAGTACGTTTTAACGGTCTAAAAGTTGGAGATATTACTGAATTACGGATTGACCCTAATGATAATAATTCTGTTATAGTTGACATACAGATTGAAGCTAATACGCCCATAGATTTTGCAAGTGTTGGTCGAATGGAACCTCTTGGATTGACCGGATTGAATTACATACAAATTATTCCAGGAGGGCCAAATTCAAGATTAATCAAAAACTCAACTGATAAAGATCCATTTAGATTAAAGGGAGAAGCTAGCCGTATAGACATATTACTTGGAAGTGGCGGTACAGTGATGGAGTCATCTCAAGCTGCTCTCGCAAGAATAAACGCAGTTATGACGCCGGAGGCTATAATGGACTTCCACGAAATTTTAAGTAATTTAAAATTAATTTCAAGTAATTTTGTTGATCTTAAGGTTGACCCTGAAATTTTTAATCGAACAATGTTATCTATTGAGCAGGCTTCTAAAGATGTCTCTTTAGCTGCAGATGCGGTTGATGTAGCAGCAAAAGATTTTGATGTTTTAATCGAAACTGATGTAAAATCAGTATTTGATAAATCAAAAATTACAATGGAAAATTTAGATAAATCTTTAGCGGCATTAGAGGTGTTGTCAAAAGATTCAAGTCAATTAATAATTGATAGCCGTGATGCTATAAACCGATTATCAAATTCTGGACTTACAGACCTTGAAGAAACAATCGATAGTATTAGACGTGCAGTACTAGGACTTGAGAGCATTCTTATTAATTTTGAACAAAATCCAACTGCATTTATAGTTGGTGTGCGTGAAGAAAAAGTGGAGTTACCTCAATGAAGGCTTTAAAGTTTTTATCTTTTAGTATGGCAATATTTATGATTGGATGTACATCTTTTCTTTTACCCGAACCCGCGCCTGCTAATCTAGTGTACAGGTTAGGAGTAACACAGCAGTCTATACCTAAAAGTCAGAAAGCTGTAATTATTAGAGTCGATAGACCAAAGGCTTCTAGTTTCTTGCAAGGTAAAGATTTAATTGTGTCTTTGAGTGATCTAAGGCTAGCTTCTGTCGAGCAGGCACAATGGGAAGAAAGCATTCCTGACATGGTGCAAAATACTTTTGTGAATTTACTAGGCAACAGAGAAGGACTGATAGGGGTATTGCCAAGTTCAGGCGTACGTTCCGATATAAGGATTAGTATAACTATTAAGAGGTTTGAGGCATATTTTGATAACGGTAAATCTAATGCTCCTTTAATAATCGTTCATCTCAATTCTACTGTGTCAAATGCATCGGATAGAGCTTTTATTGGCACTCATGACACTAGGGTGGTAGAAAGGTCAAAAGGCATAGAGGTTTCTTCAATTGTCGAGTCAATTAACAATAGTAACACTAAAGCAATTAAAGATATAATTAATTGGCTAGATAATCCTGAAATATTCAATAAGTTAACTTCTGGAGGATAGGAAACTCTTAACTAATCGAGAGCTGATAATAATTAAAATTAAACCAAGACCTATGACGGGTAATAGCCATTCTAAATCTTCTCCAATAAAACCAACTAAAAAATAAACTAATGTAAAAACTATAATGCTGTATATCGTAGCTGTTAAAGCTATCATTACGCAAAACTTAGCATAGGGAATACGGAATAACCCACATGCAATGTAAATTGGAACGCGAGCTAATGGAAGAAATCTAGCAAGAAATAGTGTCGTGAGTGTATATTTTTGAACTTTTTCTTCTAAATTTGTTATTTTCTTTTTATTAACAAGTGAATGAACTTTTGTGTTTCTTAAAGCCAGCCAACCTATCCAATATTTCCAAATATCTGATAATATTAAACCAAATAAGACTATTAAAAACATTAATGGATAACGCTTTGGATTCTGAGAAAATAAGCTTGCTGCAACAAATACAGCTGCATCTTCTTGAACAAATGGACCAATAAATACCGCAAAATAGTATAGAAAAGACGATTCTGTAAAGGAACTCATAAATTACCCATTTTCTCAATTTTCGTATAAAATATAAAGTTAATTCGTAGAATTATACAATATTGACTATTAAACTATTAATTTTTTTCTAAAACATTGTGTAACAGGCGTTGCCTTACAATTATGTCCGTGACATAAGGCGCGAAATTTAACTCATAGATATTAGTATCTTGCTCTGTGTTCGATGCTTATTCTACTAATTATTATAGGCGTAAGTCATGCTAATAAAAGAACTAAAGGCCGAGGGCTTAAACCACACTTATGCTATAAAAGTTAGTAAAGAAGACTTGGCGGATAAATTAGAGGCCAAAATTAAAGAAATGCAACCTAAGGTTTCTTTAAAGGGCTTTCGTCCGGGTAAGGTTCCGGTATCTCATATTAAGAAAATGTATGGGCAAGGAATAATGAAAGATGTTGTCGAGGAAACCATAAATGAAACAACTCAAAAAGCTATAAACGATAACAGTATTCGGCCAGCTGGTCAGCCTAAAGTCGATATGAAAGCTGATGGTGATAAAGTTACAAGCGGAACTTCTGATTTAGAATATGAGCTTTCAGTTGAAACTATTCCTGATTTTACTCCAGTTGATCCAGAAAAACTTAAATTCACTCGCTTAAAGCATGAGCCTTCAAGTGAAGACTTAGCTGCGGAAGTCGCAAAGTTGGGTGAAGGTCAGAAATCATACAAAAAGAAAGCAAAAACTGCCAAAGCTAAAAAAGGTGATGCAGTATTAATAGATTTTATTGGAACCGTTGACGGCGAAGCTTTTGATGGCGGTACTATGGAAGGCCATCAGCTAGTGATTGGTTCTGGAACTTTCATACCTGGGTTTGAAGATCAACTTATAGGCACTAAGGCAGGGGATGAGCTAGAAGTCAAGGTAACTTTCCCCGATCCCTATCAAGCAGAAAACCTAGCAGGTAAAGATGCTGTATTTTCAACTAAAGTGATTGAGGTACAGGCAGAAAAAGATGCGGTTATAGATGATGAATTTGCAAAAAAGTTTGGGTTAGCTGACTTAGATGCACTAAAGTTAGCGGTAGAGGAGCAATATAAATCCCAGCTGGATAATCAATCTCGAATGAAACTTAAACGTGCAATTTTGGACGAGCTTGATAAAAAGCACAAGTTTGATCTACCTCCACAAATGGTTGAATCAGAGTTTTCAAATATTTGGACACAAGTTCAGTCTGAAAAAGAAGCGGGTAAGCTTGATGATGATGATTCTAAAAAAACTGATAAACAGTTAGAAAAGGATTATCGCAAAATTGCCCAAAGACGAGTGCGTTTGGGTCTGGTTCTTGCTGAAATGGGCCAGAAGTATGAAATTCAAATAACGAACGATGAATTACAACAAGCAATGGTAGCGGAAGCTCGCCAATATCCAGGTCAGGAACAACAGATAATTGAGTTCTATCAAAAAAACCCTCAAGCTATTGCTCAGTTAAGGGCGCCTATTTATGAAGAAAAAGTTGTTGATCTTATTATTGAAAAAGCAACTCTAAGCGATAAAAATGTTAGTCGGGATGTATTATTTGAAGAAGATGATATGATTTAATTTAGAATAAAAAATTCAATAACCCAGCATATTATGCTGGGTTTTTTTTTGTTTATTTATATAATTAGATTTCAAAATTAGATTTAAAAAGAGCTTGAATAATAGACTTAGAGTACAAATATATATAACAGTATAATTATTAAAGCCTAGATAAGGATATTTAAATGCAAGATTCACAAGATATACTAACAAGCTACTTGATTCCTACAGTTGTAGAACAGTCTAGTCGCGGTGAACGTGCTTTTGACATTTACTCAAGACTTTTACGTGACCGTATAATTTTTTTATCTGGAACAGTAGAAGATGGGATGGCAGCATCAATAACTGCTCAACTGTTATTTCTTGAGTCTGAGAATCCAAAGAAGGAGATATCTATGTATATAAATTCTCCTGGCGGAGTTGTAACATCAGGAATGGCAATTTACGATACTATGCAATATATTAAATCACCTGTATCTACTGTGTGTATAGGTCAAGCATGCTCAATGGGATCTTTACTATTGTCAGCGGGTCAAGCAGGTCAACGAATAGCTCTTCCAAATGCTAGAGTAATGGTTCACCAACCATCTGGAGGATTCCGCGGGCAGGCCTCAGACATTCAGCGTCATGCTAATGATATTCTTGCAATGAAAAAGCGCCTAAACGAAATTTACGTTCATCATACGGGAAAAAGTTATGAGGAAATTGAGAGTACATTAGATAGAGACCATTTTATGACTGCACAAGAAGCTAAAGATTTTGGCATTGTTGACCATGTTTATGACAAGCGTGGAGATGATAAATAATAATAGACTAAACCCTATATTAATTGACAAACACTGATTAGTAGTATTTTTTCGTGTCTGACTTTTCTTTTGTATCGATGATGCATTTTTAGGACTATAACAGGATATAATATGACAAAATCATCAGGAACAGAGGGTAAAAACACACTTTATTGTTCGTTTTGTGGAAAAAGCCAGCATGAAGTAAGAAAGTTGATTGCAGGACCTACGGTATTCATTTGCGATGAATGCGTTGAGTTATGCATGGATATAATAAAGGAGGAAGGCAAGGGATCCGTTTCCAAAGCTCAAGAAGGAGTTCCAACTCCTCAAGAAATATGTAACACACTAGATGATTATGTAATTGGGCAAAAACACGCTAAGCGGGTTCTTTCGGTTGCTGTTCATAATCATTATAAACGACTCAATCATGCTTCTGAAAATCCCGATGTTGAACTTGCAAAATCTAATATATTACTAGTTGGTCCAACTGGTTGTGGTAAAACACTTTTAGCTCAAACTTTGGCAAGAATCCTCGATGTTCCTTTCACTATGGCTGATGCGACTACACTCACCGAAGCAGGTTATGTTGGTGAGGATGTTGAAAATATAATCCTTAAACTACTTCAATCAGCTGACTATAATGTAGAAAGAGCTCAGCGAGGTATAGTATATATCGATGAAGTGGATAAGATTAGTAGAAAGTCAGATAACCCGTCGATTACCAGAGATGTCTCAGGCGAGGGTGTGCAGCAAGCTCTATTAAAAATTATGGAAGGTACAGTTGCTTCTGTCCCACCTCAGGGTGGACGAAAGCACCCGCAACAAGAATTTCTTCAAGTTGATACTACTAATATATTGTTTGTTGTTGGTGGAGCTTTTGCAGGCTTAGATAAAGTTATATCAAATCGTGGCGACAATGCATCGATAGGGTTTGGAGGAAAAGTTAAAGAGCTTGATGACAGAAGAGTGGGTGATATACTTCAAGATGTTGAGCCTGAAGACTTAACTAGTTTCGGACTTATTCCCGAGTTTGTTGGCCGCTTACCAGTAATAGCCACTTTAACTGATCTTGATGAAGAGGCTTTAGTTACAATTCTTACCGAACCCCGGAACGCACTAGTAAAGCAATATCAAACCTTATTTGATATGGAGGATGTAAAGGTAAGTTTCACTGATGATGCCTTAAAAGCTATAGCTGAAAAAGCTATAAAACGAAAAACTGGTGCCCGAGGTTTGAGATCGATTTTGGAAGAAATACTTTTAGACACTATGTTCGATTTGCCCGGTTTGAGTGGTGTCGCTGAAGTAGTAGTTAATGAAGAGACAATAACCGGTCAGTCTGCTCCGCTCTTAATCTATCAAGATCGCAAAGAAACGCCTGCTTCGGCGTCGTAATGTGGTATACGTCGAAATAAGTTAAATAAAATGAGTTGATAGATGGAATTACTTAAACAAATCTTTACTTGGTGGAATTCGCAGACCTTAGGTACTCGTTTATATACATGGCGTAAGGGCATATACGTAGGGTCGGATAATATTGGGAATTTATTTTATGAGTCAAAAAATGCTCAGCGTAGGTGGGTGATTTTCAATAAAGATATTGACGCCTCATTCGTATCTGCCGAATGGCATGGATGGTTACATCATACTGTCAGTTTAGCACCAACTAATAATAAACTTGTTAGAAAAAGCTGGGAAAAGCCTCATATCGAAAATAAAACTGGTTCTCAGTTCGCGTACCACCCGCTTGGTGAAAACCGAACTGTTACCAGTCATTATAATGATTATGAGGCTTGGTCACCAAAAAATGAGTAGTAAGAAATATGGTTTAATTGAGACTATTTTCGGTGGCATTGTTTTTTTTATAGCGTGCTGTTTTCTTGTATATGCTGTCAAAGTTAGTTCGTTGAATACGCAATTTTCCAGTGGAAATTTTAAACTTCATGCTAACTTTAGCTCTGTTGAAGGGTTGAAATTGGGAAGCGATATTGTGCTGGCTGGGGTGAAAGTTGGAACGGTATCAAATATTGAGCTTGATACCCAAGATTTTATTGCAAAAACTACGTTTTCTTTATTTGAAAACTTTAATATCCCTGATGATACTGAAGCAATAATAAGCTCAGACGGTTTGCTTGGTGAAAAATATATTTCACTAAACGTTGGTGGTTCTGATACTAATCTGGTTGATGGAGACGAGTTTCTTTATACTCAAAGTTCTGTGAATATTGTCAACTTACTAGGTAAATTTGTTAATAAATGAATTTTATTGTAAGATCCGGTTGGGCTATCATTTTATTATTAATATTTAATTATGCGGCTTCCTCTAAGAATTTTTCATATGTAGAGAATTCACAAATCAAAGAAAAGATATGGAGCACTTTAGTATTGCGTCCAATTAATGATCAATCTTTTAATCAAAGTTTGGATTTTTCCCAATTCGACCGGGTTGGTCCTCTCTCTGAGCTTTTGATAGATAACTTGCCTAAGACTTTTAGCCCAACAGGTGATCGCAGTATTGAGTTAACTGAACCTATGCAGGCAAACAAAGCACATTTGCGATTAATTGATAAGATATATGGAACAGTTCATGAAATTGATGTTTTAAAATTTCGTGAGTTTGAGTTCCGCTCACTAAAAATTGAGCTTACTGATTGTTTTTACGATATTAAAAATTTGCGAAGTGAGTCCATTGCGTTTCTTAAAATTTTTGACTCCACCACAGGTGTCGAAATCTATAAGGGTTGGATGAGCTCTAGTAACTCTCACCTAACTAATTACAGTAATTATCGTTATAGTTTGTGGTTGTTAAGTTGTATTATTTCAGGCCATGAGTAATTATTTGGAAAATTACTAAAGTTTCTGTTGTGCGTAGTAGCAATAGTGAGTTGTTTTTCATAGTCAGTTTGGGTGATTTCGGATCCCCCCATTGTTTTTAAATGTTCCGTCATAAATTGGGTGTCAAAAAGAGTAAAATTATTATATCGTAAGAGACCCATGGTTACGATCATTGCCAATTTTGATCCATTTTTTGATATTGAGAACATGCTTTCACCACAAAAGCATGAGCCAATCTTTACCCCAAAAAGACCTCCAATCAGTTTGTTGTTTGACCAGACTTCAATTGAAATTGCATGGCCAAGTTGATAAAGTTCAAGATAAATTTTGTGTAATTCATCATTAATCCATGTGTCCTCTCTATTTGCACAGTGATTTAACACATTCAAAAAAGATTGGTTAAGGCTCATGTGAAGATCTTCTGAGCGAATAAATTTTCTAAGGCTCTTTGAGATGTGGAGCCCGCCTATTGGTATGACACCTCGTTTCTTTGGTTTAACCCAGTAAAGCTCTTTGGAGGTTTTAGTCTTAGCCATTGGAAAAATGCCCGTGCTATACCCTAGTAGGATATCTTGAGCAAGCAGAACTCTCATTTATCTATTCTCGCATCTCTTTTTCTTGTTTTTTTAACCAACTTTCTAGCCAGTGAATTGAATAACTTCCGTCTTGAATATCTTTTTCTAACAGTAATTCTTGGAAAAGTGATGTGGTTGTACTCACACCATCTACAATTAATTCGCCCAAGGCACGTTCTAATCGGTTCAACGCGGCTTGCCTATTTTCTGCATGAATAATAAGTTTTCCAATTAAACTGTCGTAATAAGGTGGGATTACATAACCTTGATAAATAGCACTGTCCAACCTAACCCCGAGCCCTCCTGGAGAGTGAAAAGCAGTAATTTTTCCAGGGCTCGGCGTGAAATTAGGAAGTTGCTCAGCGTTTATTCTACATTCAATTGCATGTCCCTTAATTTCTAATTCGTCCTGACAAAAACTAAGGGGTGAACCGGAAGCGATTAGTATTTGTTCTCGTACTAAATCAATTTGAAATATTGCTTCTGTAATGGGGTGCTCAACTTGTAACCGTGTGTTCATCTCTATGAAATAAAATTCATTTTCTTCGTATAAAAATTCTATAGTTCCAACGCCTGAGTAGTGAATACTCGACATTGCTTTTGCACATATCGATCCAATTCTATTACGCCTAGTCTCGTCTAATGCTGGAGAAGGTGCTTCCTCGAAGACTTTTTGATGGCGTCGTTGCAATGAGCAATCTCGTTCGCCCAGATAAACAGCGTTTCCTTTTCCATCGCCAACTATTTGTATTTCGATATGCCTAGGTTTTGATAAATACTTTTCAATATAAACTTGGTCGTTTCCAAATGCATTCTTTGCCTCAAGTTTTGTAGTATGATAAAATTTTTTAAGTTCTTCAATAGTATGTGCGACCTTCATACCCCTACCGCCGCCACCTGCGGTCGCTTTTATTATAACGGGATACGAAATTTTCTCAGCAGACTTAAGTGCGTCGTCCAAAGTATCGGCACTGCCATTAGATCCTGGCACACATGGAACACCTAGTTTTTTCATTGTAATTTTTGCAGTTATTTTATCACCCATCAGTTTAATATGCTCTGATGATGGTCCAATAAAAGTGATGCCGTGGTCCTCAACAATTTGCGCAAAGGATGCATTTTCTGATAAAAAACCATAGCCAGGATGGACTCCGTCTGCACCAGTAATTTCACAGGCGGTAATTATGGCGGGAATTGAAAGGTAGCTCTCAGTGCTTGTTGGAGGTCCTATGCAAACGCTTTCATCTGCCATTCTCACATGCATTGCACCGGAATCTGCTGTGGAATGAACTGCAACACTTTTAATCTTTAATTCTTGGCACGCTCTAATAATTCTTAGTGCAATTTCGCCTCGATTAGCAATGAGGATTTTTTTCAACATTGGCTATTTCCACTTATTCGATTATGACGAGTGGGCTACCATATTCGACTGGCATTCCATCTTCGACAAGGATTCGCTTAACAACGCCATTTTTTACTGCTGGTATTTGGTTCAAAGTTTTCATCGCCTCAACGATAAGAATAGTTTGCCCTATCGTTACCTTATCTCCAACTTGAACAAATGGACTAGAATCAGGTTCTGGAGCTAGGTAAACTGTTCCCACCATTGGCGATAACAACGTACCTGGATCATTCTCTATGGTTGACGTTTTTAGGGGATCTTTTGCACCATCTGTATTTTCGTTTCGTATGGGCAAAGCGGGCGTTGATGATTGCAATTTTGAAACTTGAGGTAATAGAACATCATTTTGTCTGGATACTCTTACGTAAACAGATTCGGAGTCTTTATCGCTACGTTCTAGTTCAATTTCTGATAGGTCATTTTCTTTAATTAACTGGACTAATTCCTTAATTAAGTCGAGACTACTTTTATTCCCTTTTGTCGTCATTTTGCCCCCCTGGTA
>ENA-OWPI01000833-OWPI01000833.1-marine-metagenome-genome-assembly--contig:-NODE-833-length-38198-cov-6.103067_pt1 | contig 38198 bp, 39 predicted proteins | sample MGYA00238138_ERZ651775 | MGnify/ENA primary metagenome ERZ651775 (study PRJEB26906, sample SAMN06265043) | marine metagenome | isolation source: Helgoland LTER site | place: Germany:Helgoland, sampling...
CCAGGACAGATGGTTATTTCTGGACATAGTTCAGTTGTTGATAAAGTAATCACAGATTATAAATCCTTAGGTATTAAAAGAGCTATAAAACTGCCAGTAAGTGCTCCTTTTCACTGCGGTTTAATGAAAAAAGCGGCAGATGATATGGAGGAACATTTAAATTCATTAGAAGTTTTAAGCCCTAATATTATTTTAATAAATAATGTAGATGCTTTGCCTATATCTGATCCCCTTAAAATAAAAAAAAGTCTTATAAAACAAATTACTAAAACAGTAAGGTGGAGAGAAAGTGTCCAAAATATGTGTGATTTAGGTGTTTCATCTTTTATAGAATTAGGGGCGGGTAATGTACTGTCAGGGTTAGTAAAAAGAATTAATAAAAATGTAGAATCTATTTCCATTCAAAATATTAATGATATAGAAAATTTTATTAATAATCTTGAGAGATAATATTTTTTAATATATAAAAGTTTTAATGTTCAATTTAAAAGATAAAACAGCTTTGGTTACAGGGGCTTCCGGAGGAATAGGGGAGTCTATTGCTATGGCTCTTCATAAACAAGGAGCTAAAGTATGCATAACTGGGACCAATCTGGAAAAATTAAATAAAATTAACCAAAGCGCTTCTATGGCATATAACCAGATAGTGTGTGATTTAAGTAATAAAGATGATTTAAAAACATTAATTCCAAATGTAGAAAAAGATCTCGGTAAAATTGATATTTTAATTAATAATGCTGGTATTACTAGAGATCAATTGATGATGAGGATGCAAGATGAAATATGGGATGTAGTTATTCAGACAAATTTAAATTCTTCATTTTATCTTTCTAAATCAGTTATAAAAGGAATGATGAAACGAAGATTTGGTAGAATAATTCAAATTAGTTCAGTTGTAGCTTTTACTGGCAACCCTGGCCAATCTAACTATGTAGCATCTAAGGCTGCTTTAGTAGGTATGACTAAGTCATTAGCATTAGAAGTAGCTAGTAGAAATATTACTGTAAACTGTATAGCGCCAGGTTTTATTAAAACACCCATGACCGAAGAGTTAAAAGAAGATCAAAAAAACAATTTAATGCAAAAAATTCCTATTCAACGCTTTGGGGCGCCTGAAGATATTGCTGCGGCATCTGTATACTTGTCTTCAAATGAAGCTTCTTATATTACAGGAAGTACTATTCATGTTAATGGTGGTTTGGCAATGTTTTAAGATAGGTTAGAATTTATTGTCTTTTTTAAATTATAAAGTGTATTAAAAAGAAAAAAATACTTGAATATATATAAATAATTTGTGAGAAACATAAATAAATATAGTTTAATAAACTTTAAAATAAGGAAGAAAATACATGAGCGACATTTCTGAAAGAGTAATAAGCATAGTAATGGAACATTTAGGTGTTGAAAAAGATAAGGTTACTGAAAATTCTAGTTTTATAGATGATTTAGGAGCAGATAGTTTAGATACTGTAGAGCTAGTTATGGCATTTGAAGAAGAGTTCAGTATAGAAATTCCTGATGACGCAGCCGAAACTATTTCTACTGTTAAAGATGCGATAAGTTTTATAGAGAGCCAAAATTCTTAATCTTAACATATTAGGAGGTTTTTTTATATGAGAAGGGTCGTTATAACTGGTTTAGGATTAGTCACTCCTTTAGGAGCTAGCGTAGATGGCTCATGGAATAAACTTATAAAATCAGAATCCGGAATTGGAAAAATTGAAGGTTTTGATACTGAAGATTTGCCTGCAAAAATAGCCGGGCATGTACCAAGTGTGGATCAAGAAGATGGTTTTGATCCTAATAGGTGTTTAGAAGTAAAAGAACAAAGAAAAGTAGACAGGTTTATAGCATTTGCTATTGATGCCGCTGATCAAGCAATTAAAGATAGTAAATGGGTAGTCTTAAATGACAAAGATTCTCATAGATCAGGAGTTTTAATAGGGTCTGGTATAGGTGGATTATCTACGATAGAGCAAGCTACGTTAGTTTTAAAAGAAAAGGGACCAAGAAGACTAAGTCCTTTTTTTATACCTTCATGTTTAATAAACCTTGCCTCAGGTCAAGTATCTATAAAAAATAATTTTAAAGGGCCAAATTTATCTGTAGTATCAGCATGTTCAACTGGAGCGCATGCAATTGGAGATGCTGCGCGCCTAATTAGAGCAAATGAAGCCGATATAATGGTTGCTGGAGGTTCAGAAGCTGCAATAACGCGTTTAGGTATTGCAGGCTTTGCAGCTGCTAGAGCTCTCTCTACTAGTTATAATGATAATCCAGCAACAGCATCACGTCCATGGGATGAAGGAAGAGATGGTTTTGTTATGGGTGAAGGTGCAGGCTGTGTAGTCCTAGAAGACTATGAGCATGCAAAATCTAGAGAAGCAAAAATTTATGCTGAAGTATTAGGTTATGGTTTGTCTGCAGATGCTTATCATATTACTGCTCCTGCAGAAGATGGAGATGGCGGTTTTAGAGCCATGCAAGCAGCAATGGTAAATGGAGATATCAATGCATCAGAAATTAATTATATCAATGCACATGGAACTTCCACTCCTTTAGGCGATGAAATAGAATTAGGAGCCGTTAAAAGGTTATTTAAGGATAATATTTACAATATATCTATAAGTTCTACAAAATCGTCCGTTGGCCACATGCTAGGAGCCGCAGGCGCAGTAGAAGCAATATTTTCCATATTAAGTGTATATAACAATATAGTGCCACCTACTTTAAATTTAAATAACCCATGCAAAAATGCTGAAGGAATAGATTTAGTGCCCTTAAAGGCAAAAAAAATGGAAGTTAACACAGCATTATCAAATTCTTTTGGTTTTGGAGGAACGAATGCATCACTAATAGTAGGTAAGGTGAGATAAGTTTTAAAAAATATCAAATATCAGACTATAATTTTTATTATTATTATAATGTCTATATTTATATTGATAGAAAAAATATTGTATTATCCAAGCAAAATAGGACCTCTTTCTAAAAATACAATAATCGAAATTCCAAAATATAGTTCTTTATCAAAAATAGCATCAATTTTAGAAGATAAAGGTATTATAGAGAATAAATATTATTTCATTCTAAACTCTTATTTTAGTGGTAAGGCTAAATTATTAAAAGCAGGAGAGTATTCTTTTAGTAAAAATATTTCCCAGAATAATGTTTTAATTAAGCTATATGAAAATGATGTAAAATTATATAAATTAGTAATTCCGGAATGTTATTCAAACAAACAAATTTTTGAAATTATTAAGAAAAATTTATATATTCCAACTATTCAGTTAGGTTACTCAGAAGGAGCATTTTTTCCAAGCACTTATTTTTTTTCTAAAGATACTAGTGTAGAAAAGCTTTTAGGTATTATGTATGATGAAGCAAATACTAAATTTTTAGAACTTTATAATCAATATAAAGATAATATTTCTGATGTTCTTAATCAAAGTGAGGTTTTAGTTCTAGCATCAATTATAGAAGCAGAAGCAAGAAAAGTAGAAGAACAAAATAAAATTGCTGGTGTATTTATAAACAGATTAAGAAAAGGCATGAAATTACAGTCAGATCCTACTGTTATTTATGGTATTAATAAAACAGTTTATTTAGGTAGGCCTCTTAAAAAATCTGATTTATTATTATCTCATGAATGGAATACATATAGAATACATGGCTTGCCTCCTACACCAATATGTAATGTCGGTATTAATGCCTTTAGAGCTGCTTTAAACCCTGAAAAAAGTAGTTATTTATATTTTGTTGCAGATGGTAAGGGAGGACATATATTTTCAGAAACATATGAAGAACATAAAAAAAACATTAAAATGATATTTAAAAAATAAAATTGTTTAATTATTATTTTATAATTGTAATATATGTATATGAATAATTTAAATAAAAAAAAAGGAGTTATGCTAGTTCTATCTTCTCCATCAGGAGCAGGAAAAAGTTCTATTTGTAAATCTTTGATGAGCTTAGACAAAAATTTATCACTATCAGTATCTACCACAACGAGAAAAAAAAGACCAAATGAAAAATCTGGCGAAGACTATATTTTTGTAAGTACTGAAGAGTTCGAAAATATGTTAAGTAATAATAATTTTATAGAATATGCTAATGTGTTTGATAACTATTATGGAACAGTTAAGTCTCTAGTTGATAATAAAATTAATAATGGGCAGGATTTAATATTTGATATTGATTGGCAAGGAGCCCAACAATTAAGAGAAAAAATGAGAGAAAATGTTGTTTCTATTTTTATTTTGCCTCCTTCTAAAAGAGAATTAGAAAGAAGGTTAAAGATTCGTGGGCAAGATTCAGATGAAGTGGTAAAAAAAAGGATGGATGGAGCATCGGCTGAAATAACTCATTGGGCAGAATATGATTATGTTATTATCAATGAAGATTTAAACAAAAGTGTTAATGCAGTATTGGGGATTTTAAAAGCAGAAAGAATGAAAAGAATAAGACAGGTGGGGTTAGCAGAATTTGTTAGGTCTATTACGGATAATTCTTAGCAATAAGTATTGTTAACTCTTTATATTGTTCTAGGGTAACTTGTTCTGGTCTTAAAGTTGGGGCAATATTTAAAATTTCACATATTTTTAAAGGTTCTCCAAACTTTGCTAATGTAGATTTGATTTGTTTTCTGCGTTGATTAAATAAAATTCTTGTAATTTCTTCTAGTTTATTTTTATTAAACATTAATTTTTCAGCTTTAGGCTTAATTTGTACAATAGCCGAATCAACTTTTGGAATCGGTTTAAATGATGTTGCAGGAATATTCATTATAATTTTAGCATTTGCCATTAACCCTATTAAAATTGAAAGTCTTCCATATTTTTTTGACCCGGGTTTAGCTGTAATTCTTTCAGCTACTTCCTTTTGAAACATAAGAGTCATTTGAGTTATATTATTAGGAAATGGCATCCAATTTAAAAGAAGTTTTGTTGCCACTGAGTATGGTAAATTTGCTATAATTTCTGCATTATCAATATTATACTTTTTTATAATATATTCTAAATCAATTTTAAGTGCATCTTCATTTTCTATAAATAATCTATTATTAGTGGCTATATTTAATATCTTTAGTGCTTCAACAAATCTTTTATCTTTTTCTATGGCAATTACTTTTTCAGCACCATTTAAAAATATTGATCTAGTTAAACTTCCTGGTCCTGGCCCTATTTCGATTATAGTATTATTTTTGATACCATCACTTAAATTAGTAATTTTATTTGTAAGATTTAAATCAAGTATATAATTCTGACTCATATTTTTTTTTGCAGATAAATTATATTCTTTTATTGTTTGGGATATACTTGGCAGATTATCTATATTCTGTATTATTTTTAAGTCCATTTATATCACATTCTAATATCTATAAGAGCTCTTCTATTTAAATCTAATAAATATCTTTCTTTTAAACTATTAGCTGTTCTAGCTCTTATATTTTCTTTAATCTTTTCCTTAAGCGCAAATTCTTGGTTTAATTTGTTGTTTCTTTCACAAACCATCATTACATATATACCATCTTCTGCTAAAATAGGGTAGGATGGTTGGTTTACTTTAATGTTTTCGATTCCTTTTACAAAATGCTCAGGTAAGCTTTTGAGTACAATCTTCCCAATATTTTTTCCTCTATTATTACCTTCAAATTTAGTCATTTCTGACATTTCATTACAAGATTTAATAGTAATTGTTTTGTTTCTTATTTCTTCTATAAGGCTATTAGTTTTACTTTTATTAATTGGAAGGTCAAAACTAATAAATGAAATATCTTCTACAGTTTGGGAAAGATTAGGTACTTTAAATTTTCTTTTTTTATCAAGTCTGACAATAGATATACCAGTATTTAGTAATATTAAATTTGATATATCATTTTCTTTTAAGTCTTTAATATTATCATAGGTTTTTGCATTTATGGTATTACTTAACCTCCAAAAATTATCTTTCTTAAATTTCCCAGTACCATTTTCCTGAATTCTCTTTGCTATTTCTTCAAAATTATTTTCATCAATAATTTTTTTTCTTATCTGCTTTGCTATAAGCAGTATATTGTTGTTTTTTGATAAAGTATTATAATCAAAAGTAATCTCTGAAAGCTTATATTCATACTTTCCTTCATTTGATAAATAACTAATATACTCATTATTTATCTCATTCTGACTTATAATAACTTTAGGGTTAATAACTTGTTGTAATAATTTATCTACGATCAAATTTGCTTCTAACCTTAAAGGAAGGGCGGATCTTGGAACTCCTTTCTCATATAAGGTTTCAATTAAAACACCATGTGGTATATTGTTATTATTTTCAATAATTTTTATTGTATTTTCTACTTCTTTGTTACTTACTCTTATTCCTAATTTTTCTGCTTCTTGTGCTTGAAGTTTTTCTTGAATTAGCGATTGAATAATTTGTCCCTGTAGATTTCTTTTAGTTTCTATGTTGTTAGGTAAATTAGATGAAGCAATTATTAATTGCGTTCTACTATTTAAATCCATAATAGTTATTGGTTCATCATTTACTATTGCCACTATACTTATAAGGTCTATTTTATTATTTTCGTTCTGAGAAATTGAGCTTTTAAGATTAAATGCAAATAAACAAAAAATAGTTACTATAACTTTTAAAAACATATAATTTTTCCTTAACTAAAACTAAAAACCTACTAAATTAAAGCTTATAGAGTATTCATTTGTATCTGGAACATCAACTAAAGTTTGATGCTTTCTTTCTGCTCGTAAGCGTATTATTATACACTCATTTTGATATTGAATATAGCCATAACTATTAATTGCATTGCCCCAATTACTATTTATTAAATTTCTATTCTGCCTTATATTGGAACTCCAGTTTTCGTTAATATTCCATGATAGTGAGATGCTGGCCTGCTCAGAGAGAAGGCTTTGAGTGGGCACAGGGTCGTCCCTGACCATAGTATAATCTATATTAGCTCTTATCGGGCTACCATCATAGGCAATAGTCAATGTATCTCTTTGAGATCTAAAATTAAGAGCATCTCTTCTAAAGTGATAACCTAAAACTATAGATTTTTTTGAATTGTAAATTATGTTACCAACAAGATGAGATAATTTTTTGCTTAAACCTGTTCCTGAGACGTATTCTACCTGAGGTTTTAATATATTCCAAGACCGTCCAAATACACTTGTAAATTCGCCATATTTATTTAAATTTAAAGTTGACTTAAGTCCAAAATTTAATTTGCTTCCTTCTTCTACTCTATCAATGCCAACAAATCTATCCGAGGAAAACAAATTATAATCGCTTAATTCAAAATCAATACTATCTAAATTGTGAATGGAATCTGGGTTGCCTCCTTTGGGTGCTATAATTCCTTGAACTATAGGCTCTAAAAGAATAGATTGATTTTTATAATAACTCACGACTGGAAAGCTCCACATGGTCTCAAATTTAGGAAGAGCTCTGAATTTTTCATAAGTTCCTATTTTTCCAATGACTCTAGAGTTATCTGTTTTTTTATTTCTATACATATCTGCACGAGTCGAAAATTTTGCTTTAATAACATGACCAGATTCAAATATATGATTCTTGCTCCATGAAGATTTTATAGATAACTTTTGAGCATTTGAAGCATCTGCTTTAGATATAATATTAGTATCTAAAGTAATTTTTCTCAGAGCGCCATTATTAAAATTTTTGTACCATACCATCTTAATGCTAGGTAATATTAATGGGATGTGTCTATTGCTTTTAAATGCATCAAGAGGTTGAAAATACATACCTTCTATTTTCGCATAAAAATCTTTACTACTGCCAGAAAGGTAAGCTTTTTGAGTAAGAATTCCTTTACTATCACCACCCATCTTATACCGAGTTAAATATGAGAAATCACTAGCTCTAACCGCATTTAATCCAATAATCCAATTTTTATTAATTCTCTCTGCAACTTTAAGGTCTAAATGGCCTCTAAATTTATTACTTTCTTTTCCATCTATATTTACATGGCTTCCCCTAGTGAAACTAACTTTTATATCACTAGACCCTTTCGATCTTAAAGATGTATAATTAGCTTCTATAATCGCTCCTTCATTACTAGTCATTGTAGGGGTCAAGGTAAGGTCCCTATATTTTGACAATGCAAAATAATAAGGCTGAGAGTAACTAAACCCAAATATACTATTACTATTGAATGATGGACTTAGTAAGCCAGAAGATTTTTTTATTGAAGGGTCAGTATGACTAATGTAGGGCAAATATAATATTGGGAAATCATATACATCTAGTACTACATTTTCATACTCAATGGTTCCATTATCTATATTTCTTTTAGATTTTAAGGCTCTTATTTGCCATATTGGAGGCTCTGTAATATTATCTTCACAAGGCTTACACATTGTATAGATAACTTTCTCTAATTTATCACCATCTATACTATCCCTTATTATTATATTGGCCGATAAAGATGAACCATCACTTAATACGGAGTTAAAATTTTTAATCACTCCTTTTTTTAAATCGCCCGATAGTTCCATTTTTTCAGAAAAGAAAATATTATCTTTATTGTCATTTAAACTTACATTTCCTATTGCTAAAATACTATCGTTTAAAGAATCATAAGTCACTTTGTCGGCTCTTAATACTTGAATACCATTTATTATTTCAACATCACCAATTGCTGAAACTAATGATATTTCATCATGGTATTCTATATAATTTGCACTTAAAAAACTATTTTTTGTTTGAAGCTCTTCTCCATAAGAAAAACTACTAAATATTAGTAAGGAAAATAATTTTATTATAATTATAAAATTGTATAATAGCTTCAATTTTTCTTTATCCGTCCTCTAAATAGAGTAATATACTAGTACTTATAAACATTGGTATAAGAGCAGGAATCCATGCCGCAAGAAAGGCTGGCGTTTGTGAGCCTTGTCCTAGAGCTGCTATTACATCATTTAAAAAAAAGATAACAAATGCTATGATTATAGCAATAAATAATCTTTTTCCTATACCATGCCTACCGATTGGTTTTACAGAAAATATAGCACCAAGAAGAACCATTCCAATTAAAAAGAAAGGAGTAGACAACATTTTATGCAAATAAATTACATGCTTTCTTGAATTAAAACCTGCTTTTTCTATTATTTCAATAAATTTCGGAGTTCCCCAAAAAGAAATTGTTTCTGGTCTTGCAAAACTTTCTTTTATTTGAGAGCTTGTTAGTTGTGTATTTAATTGTAAATCTATAAAATTAGAAGTCTCTAAATCTTTATTTGTTTTAATGCCTTTATCAATTTTCCAATAGCCATTTTCTAAAATAGCATTATCACCATCAATTCTTTCATAAAATTTATTATCTTTAGTATATCTAAAAATGATTACTTTATTTAAAGCCATTTTTGTAGGGTCTATTTTACTGGCGTGGATTATAGAAGTTTTATCTTCTTCTTTTTGATGAAGCCAGAAGCCTCCTCCAGAAATTTGAAGATTATTATTATTCTTATTAAAATATTGATATTCTAATTGTAGAAGCTTTGTTTGAGTAACAGAGGCAATAGAGCTAAACACCATTACGTTAAATATGCCAATAAAAAAAGCTAATAAAATATGAGGTAAACAGCAGAACCAAATAGATAATCCTGCAGACCTTGCAGTAATTAGCTCTAAATTTTTTGACAACCTTATTAACGAAATCATTGAACCAAAGAATGTAGCATAGGGTAATAACTCTTGAATATTTATTGGCATTTTATACAAAGTCATTTTAATGCATATTAAAAATGCATTACTTTTAAAATGGGAAGTTTGTTTACTATATTCAATGAGTTCACTTAAAGAAGTAATAAAGCTTAAAAGTAAAAGTATAGAAAAAAAATAGACTGAAGCATGTCTTAAAAAATAGAACATTAATGGAGAAAATAAATAGTTCATTTTATGATCTTCCTATTTTATATAATATTTTTTCTTTAATATTTTGTGCTTTATCTGAAATTAAAAAAAATATTGACAATAGAATAATAAATATAAAAATATATAAAGCTGGAATAAGCTGAGGAGATTTAATCATTAATTGAGGAGATGCAATAATATATATTTGTATAATTAAAGCTGAACTAATTGAGTAGAATAATTTTTTTAGAGAGGCTTTCCTATTAAACTTTCCTATAATTGATGTTGCTGCCCCAATTAAAACCATCATTATTACTATTATTGGAGTCATAATCCTTTTATGAGCTTCTGCTTTAAATTCTTTTTTGTATAGTGTATTAATATTTTCCTTAGGATTAAATAACTCATAAAAATTTCTTTCACTAACATCTTTAAATCTTGATGATGTTTCTTTATTATAATTGCTAATATTTAAAGTATATTCATCAAAATATAAAATAGAGATGTTTTTATTTTTAGAAATTTCTTGTCTATTGCCATTTATTAAAGCAAATCTTGCTCCATTTTTTGTAGTTACTATTTTTCCTTTTTCTGCTATAATGCTTATAGTTTTATTTAAGTCTCTCTCATCATGAATCAATATCCCTTGAAAAGTTCCAATTTCATCTCTTTCTTTTATAAATACAGTAAGTCCTTTAATAGGTGAGGAAAAAACTTTTTCTTGAAAAAGAGTGGATATATAATTGTTTCTAATATTATGCTGCAAATTTTTAAATTTATTATATGCATATGGAGATGCATAGTTCTCTAAAAAAATGGTAAATACTCCTAATGTAATTCCAAATATTATAGAAGGTAAAAGTATTTTAAAATTATTCATACCTGCAGATTTCATAGATATTAACTCAGATTCAGTGTTAAGTCTTGCATATGTAATTAGTGTAGATAAAAATGCTATAAATGGTATTATAGTAGCTAATAATTTAGGAATTATTAGAATAGTTAGATTAATGAAAATATTAACAGGTAAACCTTTAATAATTATTAATTCAATAAATCTTAGAGATTGTATTAACCAAGCAATTCCTGTCATACTCAGCATAATTAAAATAAAGGGTCCTAATAATTGCCTAAAGATATATTTATTAAATAAATTCAATTTTGTTAGGTCCATATAAAATTTTATTAGCTTAATTTTAAAAATATGTTAGTTCTAAAATAATATAAAACTAATGATTAATTTTTTTAAAATATAACATATATTTTTTTATTTTAATAATTAATAGCCTTTGAAAGGAAATTAAATGTCAATGAAAGTAGCTTTTGTATCTAAGTCTGTAACTAAGAAAGATCTGGTAGTAGTAATTCTTGATGAATCTTTAGAAATGGGTCCTAATATTATCGGTATAGATAAGGAATATAAAGGTATTATATCAGATTCAATAAATTCAAATAAACTGAATAAAACAAAAGGAAGTTCTTTAACCTTAATTGCAAATAAAGATAAAAAAATACAAGAAATTTTAATATATTGTATTGGAGAGATAAAAAATTATAATAGTGATAAAGCAGATAGAATTGGGGGAAGTATATTTTCCTTAATATCTAAATCTATTTCAAATCTAACTATTTATGTGGAGCCTAATAAAAAGCATAAGATTATTATAGAGGATTTAGCAGCAAGAATTGTGCATGGCATGAAATTAAGGTCTTATACTTTTTTTAAATATAAATTAAAAAACAAAAGCAAGCATAATTTTGCACTTAATCAAATTGAAATAATTACAAAAGACCCTTCCTTGGCAAAAAAATATTATTCCCCATTAAAGTCTTTAGAAAAAGGTGTTTATTTAACTCGTAATCTAGTTTCAGAACCTGCAAATATTTTAACTCCGAAGACTCTTGCTGAAGAAGCTGAGAAATTAAAATCCTTGGGTGTAAAAGTGGAAGTCTTAAAGCTTGCGCAAATTAAACGCCTAAAAATGGGAGCCTTACTTGGGGTAGCTATGGGCAGTGCTAATGAGCCAAGAGTAGTAAGTATGACCTGGAATGGAACAAAAAATACTAAATCTAAGCCTGAAGTTTGTTTTGTTGGAAAGGGCGTTACATTTGACACAGGAGGAATATCTATAAAGCCGTCAGGTGGAATGCAAGATATGAAATGGGATATGGGAGGATCTGGTGTAGTAATTGGACTAATGAAAGCTTTAGCAGGAAGAAAAGCTAAAGTGAATATATCAGCTGTTGTTGGTTTAGTAGAGAATATGCCTTCAGGAAAAGCTCAAAGGCCAGGAGATGTAGTTGTGGCTTCATCTGGTCATTCTATTGAAGTGATTAATACAGACGCAGAAGGAAGACTAGTTTTAGCGGATGCAGTTACTTATGCTATAAATAAATTTAAACCAAAAAGGTTGATAGATTTAGCAACTTTAACAGGTGCAGTCATAGTAAGTTTAGGTCCTCAAAGAGCAGGGTTATTTAGTAATAATGATGAATTAGCTAATAATATCTTTAATTCTGGTGAGAAAACTGGAGAAAAAGTTTGGAGGTTGCCTGTAGGTGAAGAATATGATGACGATATTAAATCAGCTATAGCTGACATGCATAATGTTGGATCAGGAAGAGGTGCAGGAGCAACTTCAGGAGCTAAATTTATTGAACAGTTTGTGCAAAATATTCCATGGGCACATCTAGATATTGCAGGAGTTACTTGGGCTAAGAGCAATTCTGAATTGTACCCTGCAGGCGGAACAGCTTTTGGCGTTAGGTTACTAAATACTTATGTTAAAGACTTTTTTGAATAACTACATTAATTACTTAAATTGGAGAATATAAAATGGAAAGAACATTATCTATTATAAAACCTGATGCTACAAGACGATCAATAACAGGTAAAATCAATACTATGATTGAAGAAGCAGGCTTATCAATTATTGCTCAAAAACGTATTCGCTTATCTGTTGAACAAGCAGAAAAGTTTTATGGAGTCCATAAAGAAAGACCTTTTTTTAATGATTTAGTTAAATTTATTACTTCTGGTCCAGTTGTAGTTCAAGCTTTAGAAGCACCTAATGCTATAGTTAAGTATAGAGAAATAATGGGTGCAACTAATCCTTCTGAAGCGGCAGAGGGAACTATCAGAGCAGCCCATGCAGAATCTATTGAAGCAAACTCAGTTCATGGCTCTGATAGTGCGGAAAATGCATTAATTGAAATAAAATTTTTTTTTAATGAGGATGAAATAGTAGGATAATATTAATTTATGTTTATTTAGACCAAATTTTATTTTCATCAATTATTATAAGGTCTCTATTATCGGTTTTATCTTCTAATTTTCCAATAATTGAGGCCTCTTCACCGTGATTAATAAAGTTTTGTAATACTTGATTTGCTATACTAGCTTTAACTATAATACACATACCTATTCCACAATTAAATGTTTTTAGCATTTCATGGCTTTTTACATTTCCTAAACTTTTTAGCCAATGGAATACTTTATTGGGTTTAATATTTTTTCCATATATAACGGATGTTAATGATGCAGGAATAACCCTTGGAAGGTTATCGATAAGTCCTCCTCCCGTAATATGTGCACATGCTTTTATATTTCCTAATTTATGTTCATTAAGTACAGATTTTACATAAATTTTTGTTGGTTTAAGTAAATGGTTTCCAATAGACTTTTCTGAAAATCCTTTAATCTTATCATTTAAAGAAATATGATTACTTTTTAAAATTTTTCTTACTAATGAAAAACCATTTGAATGAATACCAGAACTTCTCAATGCTATAATGACGTCTCCAGCTTTTAGATTATTCTTTGGTAAAATATTATTTTTTTCAACTGCACCAACTGCAAAGCCTGCTAAATCATACTTATTATTAGTGTATATTCCAGGTAATTCTGCAGTTTCTCCGCCGATAAGAGCACAATTTGCAATTTTTACTCCTGAAGCTATTCCTTTTATTATTTTTTTAGCTATATCTAATTTTAAATTACCAGTAGCAAAATAGTCTAAAAAGAAAAGAGGTTCAGCTCCTTGAACAACTATGTCATTAACACTCATTGCTACCAAATCAATACCTATAGTGTCATGCTTGTTTACTTCCTCAGCGATAAGTAATTTTGTACCTACACCATCTGTAGCAGAAACAAGTATAGGGTTTATATAACCACAATCAGCTAAATTAAATAAACCACCAAAACCACCTATAGATCCCATAACCCCTAATCTATTAGTTTGTTTAACTAAAGGTTTAATATCTTGAACAAACTTATTTCCAACTTCAATGTTTACTCCTGCATCTTTATATGTAAGGTTTTTTGAAGTAGTTTTATTTTTTGTTTTTGGCATAGTTTATATTTATCCTATATTTAAAATTTTTAATATGACGATACTAGATATATATGGTTTTGCAATTATAATGGTTAAAGATGATTAAAAATACAAAATATTTTATGCAAATTAAAAAATTACTATATGGTTTTATTTTATTTTTCTGTATACCAATAATAGATAATACAGTTATTGCAAATGATTCTTTTCCTGTGGATAATATTTATATAGATATTATATCTCAAGATATTACATTAGCTAGAAATAAGGCGACGAAAAAAGCTATACTTATAGGTTTGGAAAAATTACTTTCTTGGAAATTAAATAATAAAGATTATAAAGTAATTAATTTAAAAATAAAAAATTCTGAAAACTTAGAGGTTAAAAATTTTGTCACAGGATATAAAATTCATTATGAGGTATTATCTAACATAAATTATAAAGCAGATTTTTCAGTATTTTATAACTTAAAAGAGATAAGCTCATGGTTGGAAAGCCATAAGATATATTTTCATGATAATTCGGATGTCAAAACTATGATTTTTAATGCTAATTTTAAAAACTTTAAAAATTGGAGACTGTTAATTACTAATTTAAAAAATATAGATGAAGTTATAGAATATAATATTTTATCTCTCTTCCATGATAATGCATTAATTAGAGCTAGTATTAATATCAAAAATGAGTCTAGCTTATTTAACGTATTTAATAAATCTAGAATTGATATACAGAAAATATTAAATGTTCATAATGGTTATAATATAAGTTTAATCGACCTTAAGAAGGACTCTTTAGAATCATTAAATATTGAGTCTAAAAAAGAGCCTTCCATTTTATTAACAGAATAATGTATTTAAAAGGAGAAGATTATTGGTAATAAATAAAAATAATATTATTTTGATATTTGCGTTATTATTTTTAATTTTTTTATGGCTGGCATCTGCAATTTTACTTCCATTTTTAGTAGGTATTATGCTTGCTTATATTCTTAACCCTTTAGTCACAAAGATGGAAAGTATAGGTTTAGGGCACTTACTTTCTGTATTAGCTGCTTTATTGATAAGTTTGCTATTTTTCTTTGGAGGTTTTATATTTCTCATTCCGGTCTGTATAGAACAATTTAGTATAATCATATCAAAACTTCCTTTAATTTATGGCAAGTTAGTATTTTTTATAGATACTAATTTTGATAGTATTCTGAATAAAAATAATTATTTAGCTTCTTTTAAAAAAATTATGTCTACTAAAAGCGATGAATTAATTAGCATTTTGATAAATATATTTAGTATTTCATTTGGAAAAGGTAAGGCTTTATTAAATATTTTAGGTTTAATTATAATTACTCCTATTGTTACTTGTTATATTCTTTATGACTGGCAAAAAATTATAAAATATTTGAGGAGCAATATTCCAAAAAAATATAAAAAAGCTATAGAGAGTAAATTACCAAAAATAGATATGGTTTTATCTTCATTCTTTAGAGGGCAATTTATTGTTTCTACAATGCTTATGGTATTTTATTCTATTTTATTATCAATTCTTCAGGTGGAGGGTGCAATAAGTATCGGTTTTATGATAGGCATTCTATCCTTTATTCCATATTTGGGAACTATTATAGGCTTAAGTATAACACTATTATTTTCTCTATTACAGTTTAGTGATTTATCAATTGTATTTTATATAATAGGAATATTTATTATTGGTCAGTTTTTAGAATCTTATATCTTGGTGCCAAAATATATATCAAAAAATGTTGGCCTTCATCCTTTAATAGGCATGTTTGTCCTTTTAGGAGGTGGAGCTGCTTTTGGAATTTTAGGAGTTTTGATTGCTATTCCTTTAACTGCAGTTTTATGTGCAGTATTAATAGAAAAGAAAACATAGGATAATAATTTAAATGAATAGTTCTGTTAATCAACAGTTAATATTAAACCTAAGGTCTCTTCCATCAATGGGTAGAAATGATTATTTTGTTAGTGAGGTTAATAAAGAGGCAGTTTCATGGCTAGATTCTTGGCCTAACTGGACAACATTTGGCTTTATAGTTTGTGGACCACTTGGCTCAGGCAAAAGCCATTTGGCTCAAGTTTTAAAAACATTATCTCATGGTGATATTATAGAAGCAAAAGATATATCAAATAAAAATATTGATCAATTATCAGAAAAAAAATGTCTTATAATTGAAAATTTAGAATCACTTACATCTGAAACATTATTATTCCATCTTTATAACATGTTATTAGAAAATAAAAATAATTTAATGCTGACCTCTAAGTTTAATATGTCTCAAATAAATTTTGAATTACCTGATTTAAAATCAAGGTTACTTTCTATGCCTCAAGTTAACATAGACTTTCCTGACGATAGGCTATTAAAAAACTTGTTAATTAAACAATTTTTAGATAAGGGCATCTTAGTTGAAATGGATGTTATAGATTACTTAATAAAAAGAATTGATAGATCTTTTGAAGCTATATCAAAATTAGTTGCTAAAATTGATTTTAAATCATTAGAAAAAGCAAAGAAAATTACTATACCTTTTATTAAAAATACTATTAAACTATAGTAAATAGTAGGAGATATTATATGGATATGGGACTTAAAGGAAAAAATGCAATTATATGTGCATCTAGTAGAGGCTTAGGTAAAGGATGCGCAAAAGCGTTAGCATCTGAAGGAGTAGATTTGGTTATTAATGGAAGAGACCAAGAAGTATTATCGTCTACTGCTAATGAGATAAGAAATGAGTTTAATGTAAAAGTTACAGAGTTTTGTGCAGATATAACTTCTAAAGGCAGCCAAAGTAAACTCTTAGAACTTTGTCCTTCGCCAGATATATTAGTAAATAATGCTGGAGGGCCTCCTCCGGGTGATTTCAGGGACTGGAATAGAGAAGATTGGATGAGTGCCTGTATAGCAAATATGTTTACTCCAATAGAGCTTATTAAGGCTTATGTAGATGGAATGCAAGATAGAAAATTCGGAAGGATAGTAAATATTACTTCTAGTTCAGTAAAGGCTCCAATTGATATTCTAGGACTTTCTAATGGAGCTAGAAGTGGGTTAACAGGATTTGTCGCTGGAATTGCTCGTAAGACAATAATTAATAATGTTACGATTAATAATATATTACCGGGCCCATTTGATACAGATAGGCTAAGAAGTGGATTTAAGTTTATGTCTAAAAAAACAGGCCAAAGTGAGGAGGAAATTAGTAAGGCTAGGGCCGCTGGTAATCCTTCAGGTAGGTTTGGCACACCGAATGAATTTGGAGCGGCATGTACATTTTTATGTAGTAGTCATGCAGGATATATTACTGGACAGAATCTTCTTTTAGATGGCGGAGCTTATCCAGGTACTTATTAAATAGATTACATTTACTCTATTATTACAGCACCTTCTTTAACAGTAATGTTAAGACTTCCCTCAATTAATTTCAAGGCAGAAGAACCAAATATTTCATATCTCCAGCCTTTCAAAGCTTTAACATTTTTTTCGCCTAGAGCAATTTGCTTAATATCTTCTTTATTGGCTATAAGAAGGGGAGAAATATTATGTTTTTCAGCACAGCTTAATAATATAATTTTCAATATATCTATAACTGCTTTAGATGCATTATTACTTTTAATATTATTATTTAACCAACCTGTGTTTTGACTTTTCTTTCCTGTTTCTATACTTTTTAAAATAAGAGCCTTATGAGAATTATTCATATTTCTTAAGTTCATACCTCTTAGTCCATCAAATTCTTTTAAGTCTTTAGGAGGGTTTTTTGCTAATTTAATTATTATATCATCTCTCATTATCTTATTTCTTGGAACATTTAGTTTTTTAGCTAGCTCTTCTCGCATTTGGGCAATTTCTTTAAAAATAGACATTGTAGTTTTATTAGAACTATAAAATTTAATCCTTTTCCAAGCATTATTAGGTTCTGTAACATAAATATTCAAATCAAAAAATTTATGAACTTCTTCTCTGATCCATTCTAAACGGCCATTTTTAGTCATATTCTCTAGTAGATAGCTATAAACCTTTGAAAGGTGAGTTACATCAGATATAGCATAATCAATTTGTTTTTTTGATAAAGGTCTTAATTGCCAATCAGTAAATCTAGCACTCTTATCTAAGTTTATATTTACTATATTATTTACTAAAGATTCATAACTAGCTGCATCGCCAAAGCCACAAGCCATTGCTGCAGACTGTGTGTCAAAAATTGGTTTAGGTATTTTATTTAAAATATTAAATATTATTTCAAAATCTTGTCTAGGTGAATGGAATACTTTAAGTACGTTTTCGTTCAAAAAAAGTTCATATACAGGCTGTAAATCTATATTTTCAACTAAAGGGTCTATTGCCCATCCATTTCCCTTTGTATCGCCTAATTGAATGAGACAAAGTTTTGGATGGTAATATTTTTCTCTAATAAATTCTGTATCAACACATATAAATTTTTCTGACAGTAGAATATTACAAAGTTTCAATACCTCATTTGATTGTGTTATAAGTGACATTATTTAGGAATAGCATTAGATTTGTTTGCAATCAACAAAACTAAATACATTTTGGTTTGAATTTTTTTAAATTTTGTCTAAAAGTTAGTGTATAATATTTTAAATATTATGTATTAATAAGAAATTTTATAAAGGATCGTTATATGCATCTTTATCGTTCGCACAACTGTGGAGAAATAATGCCTAAAAATGTAGGTGAAGTTGTTAAGCTATCTGGATGGGTCGATCGTAAACGAGATCATGGAGGATTACTATTTATTGATTTAAGAGATCAACACGGAGTAATTCAGTTAGTAGTAGATAATGATAATAGATTTTTTAAAATATGTGAAGAAACTCGATTAGAAAGTGTAGTAACAGTATCTGGTAAAGTTGTTAAAAGGTCAGATGATTTAATAAATAAAAAACTTGTGACTGGTGAAATAGAAGTTGTTATAGAAGATTATAGCATTGAATCTTCTTCAGAAATTCTTCCAATGCCAGTATCTGGAGATCATGATCTTGGAGAAGAAATTAGGCTTAAAAATAGATTTTTAGATCTGAGAAGGTCTAAAATGCAAAACAATATGATTCTTCGCTCCAAAATAATTTCATCAATAAGAAAAAAGATGACAGAAAGTGGGTTTCATGAATTTCAGACACCAATTTTAACTGCTTCATCACCAGAAGGAGCAAGAGATTTTTTAGTTCCTTCACGTTTAAACCCAGGTAAGTTTTATGCCTTACCCCAGGCTCCTCAGCAATTTAAACAATTAATAATGGCATCTGGTTTTGATCGCTATTTTCAAATTGCACCTTGTTTTAGAGATGAAGATGCCCGAGCAGATAGAAGTCCTGGAGAGTTTTATCAGCTGGATATGGAAATGGCATTTGCTACACAAGATGATGTGTTTAATGCAATTGAGCCAGTTATGACAAGTGTCTTTAAAGAATTTTCTGATTGGGAAATTACCTCAAACCCATTTCCTAGAATTACCTATAAAGATGCTATATTAAAATATGGTACTGATAAGCCTGATTTAAGAAACCCTTTAGAAATATGTGATGTAACCCAAGCCTTTTTGCATGAAGGAGTAACATTTAGAGCTTTTAAAGAACAAATAGATAAGGGTGCAGTTGTCAGAGCTATTGCCTCTCCTAATGTAGCAGAAAAACCTCGTTCATTTTTTGATAAATTGAATGCTTGGGCTCAAGATCAAAAACAACCTGGACTAGGATATATTTTACTAAGTGATGGAGAAGCTAAAGGTCCAATAGCTAAATTTTTATCAGTCGAAGCAATCGAAATTATAAAAAATAATGCTAAGGCAAAAGATGGAGACGCTGTATTTTTTGTATGTAATAAAGTAAATGAAGCATCTAGTTTTGCAGGAAAAGCAAGAATGAGAATAGCTGAAGAAATGGATATTATTGAAAAAAACGTATTTAAATTTTGCTGGACTGTAGACTTTCCAATGTATGAGTTAGATGAAAAAACTGATACTATAATATTTAGTCATAATCCTTTTTCAATGCCACAAGGAGGAATGGAAGCACTAGAAAATCAGGATCCCCTAGACATTCTAGCTTGGCAATATGATATAATTTGTAATGGTATAGAACTCTCTTCAGGAGCTATTAGAAATCATAAAACAGAAATTATGGAAAAAGCATTTGATATAGCTGGCTATAATACTGAAGATTTAAAAAATAGGTTTGGAGCATTATATAATGCTTTTAAATTTGGAGCACCTCCACATGGAGGCATAGCACCAGGAATTGATAGAATAGTAATGCTTCTAGCTAATGAGCCAAATATTAGAGAAGTAATAATGTTTCCAATGAATCAGCAGGCACAAGATTTGTTAATGAATGCTCCTTCTGATATTGATGATAATCAATTAAAGGAGCTTTCACTAAAAATTAATAAACCTAAAAAGTTAGAAAATAATTAATCTGAAACTTTAATTAATAGTTTTCCAAAGTTTTTTCCATTCATAAGTCCTATAAAAGCTTCTGGAGCATTTTCAAGCCCTTCAACAACATCTTCTTTATAAATTATTTTTCCCTCTTTAATCCATTTTGCCATTCTTTCTTGGCCTATATGATATTTTTGTGCAAATTGGAATACTAAGAACCCCTCTGTTGTACATTGACCCGTTAACATAGCTCTATGTGTTCTAAGACCTGGCTCTGGAGCTGTTAAATTATACTGAGATATAACTCCACATACAGCTACTCGCGCATAGTTAGCTAGTTTATTAATAACTGAATCAGTAATTTTTCCTCCTACATTATCAAAATAAACATTAACTCCATTGGGACAATACTTATCTAACATATCATCAACATTTTGATTCTTATAATCTATTGCTGCATCAAAGTTTAATGTATTAGTTAAGTAATCACATTTATCTTTTCCTCCAGCTATTCCAACTACATGACAGCCTCCTATCTTTGCAATTTGACCTACTAGTTGACCTACTGCTCCAGAAGCAGCTGATACAACTACAGTATCACCAGGAATAGGTTTGCCTATATGAAGCAATCCGAAGAAGGCAGTCATCCCAGGCATTCCTAGCACTCCTACAGCAGTCTGAATTGGAGCAAGATCAGGATTTATTTTTCTAATAGATGCAGGGTTAGCAATTGCATATTCTTGCCATCCTAATGTAAAGCCCTCAACTATATCACCTTCTTTATATTCGGAAGTATGAGAACTGATTACCTTTCCCACTGCTCCTCCCACAATTACATCTCCTTCATTTATTGATGCAGCATAGCTTTTTGCTTTACTCATTCTGCCTCTCATATATGGATCAAGGGATAACCACAGTATTTTTATAAGAACCTCACCATGTCTTATTTCAGGTATTGTAGACTCTACAATTTCAAAGTTTTCAGGTATAGGCATACCTACTGGTCTAGTTTTCATTAATATTTGTCTATTTAAAGTCATTTTTTGTATCCTTTCATAAATATCAAAAATCTTTTTTAGGAGAGCTTGCTATAGCAAATTTATTTTTATTCATTCGTCCAGATAAATATGCCATTCTTCCTGCTTGTACAGCAAGTTTCATAGCTTCTCCCATTTTAATAGGGTTATCTGCTAATGCTATTGCAGAGTTAATAAGTACTCCATCGCACCCTAATTCCATAGCAATACATGCATCTGATGGAGTTCCTAGTCCAGCATCAACTATAATAGGAACATTACTATTATCAATTATCATTTTTAAATTAAGTTTATTCTGAATTCCTAAACCAGAACCAATAGGAGATCCTAGAGGCATGATTGCAGAACATCCATCTTCTTCTAGTTGTTTGGCCAGAATAGGGTCATCCGAACAATATGCCATTACTTTAAAGCCTTCTTTGACTAAAATTTTTGCAGCTTTAATTGTTTCTATCATGTTTGGATAAAGGTTTGTTTTGTCTCCTAAAACTTCAAGTTTTACTAAATCCCAGCCTCCCGCCTCTCTTGCTAAGTTTAAAGTTCTAATAGATTCTTCAGCATTATAGCACCCGGCAGTATTTGGCAAATAGGTGTAAGTTTGAGGGTTGATTATATCTGTAATTATTGGCTCTTCAGGATTGGATAGGTTCGTTCTCCTAATAGCTACAGTTATAATTTCTGCACCAGAGGAATGAATTGCTTTTAAATTTTCTTCAAAGCTTTTAAACTTGCCACTACCAATTATAAGTCTAGAATTATATGGTGTTCCAGCAATCTCTAAAACATCTTTATTATTAGAAATATTGTTTCCTCCTCCAATAAAATTAACTATTTCTATAGTATCTTTATCTATTAATATAGAATTCTTATAATTAGATTTATTTACTATTTCTCTATTAACTTCTATTGCAATATTATTTTTATTAAGATTTAAACTTTTTAAGAAAGATTCAATTGTTTGAGAATCCTCTATTATTTTTTTTTCTCCATTTACATAAATAGTTATTTGTTTTTTTGACATTTTTATATGCTATCATCTCTTGGTTATTTACATATATAATGTATATTGTTTCATTATATATATAAGACAATTTTAAAATAGTATTATAAGGTTGATTTGTGAATAAGTTAAATAATATTTTAGTTATAAATGGTCCTAACCTAAATTTATTAGGAAATAGAGAGCCTAGTATATATGGTAATTTGAAATTAAAGGATATAGAAGCCAATCTTATTGAATCAGGTAGAAAAAAATTATATGAAATAGATTGTATACAAAGTAATTATGAGGGTAAATTGATTGAAGTTATACAAAATTCCTCTGAGTCGCATTCTGGAATAATAATTAATGCAGGAGGTTTTTCTCATACGTCAATAGCCATAATGGATGCTTTAAAGTCCTTTGACAAACCAGTTATTGAGGTTCATATGTCAAATATATATGCTAGAGAAAGTTTTAGACATGAATCATATATTTCGAAGGTAGCAGACGGATGTATTTGTGGTTTTGGAGCTTTAGGATACGAATTAGCATTGTATTCTATCATTAAATTATTAGAATAAAAAATATAATAATATTAGGAGAATTTTATGGGCAGAATTACGATAGATAAACCTTTAATAAAAGAATTATCAGAGCTTTTAAATCAGAATGATTTATCAGAGATAAGTATTACCCAAGGAAGACAATCCATAAAAGTTGCAAGGAATATAACATCTGGTGGAACTTTAGTTTCTAAGGCACTAGATAAAAATAGAGTGGAAGTAGAAGAGCCAGAGAATATTTTAGCTCAAGCCGGTGCTGTTAAATCTCCTATGGTTGGTACAGTTTATTTATCTTCTTCTCCTGAAGAAAAGCCATTTATATCTATTGGACAGTCTGTAAAAGAAGGAGACCAATTATTTATCATTGAAGCTATGAAGACTATGAACCCAGTTAAGTCGCCTTTTTCTGGAGTTGTAAAAAATATTATTATTAAAAATGAAATGCCTGTAGAATATGATGAAGTTCTTGCAGTTATAGACATTACATAAAGTAGTTTAAATTGATAAAAAAAGTATTAATAGCAAATCGTGGTGAAATTGCTTTAAGAATTATTAGAGCTTGTCATGAATTGGATATAAAAACAGTTGCTGTACATTCTACTACAGATGAAAATGCCATGCATGTTAGGCTTGCGGATGAAAGTGTTTGTATTGGTCCAGCTTTAGCATCTAAAAGTTATTTAAATGTTTCTGCTATTATATCAGCAGCAGAAGTTAGTGGTGCAGATGCTATACATCCAGGGTATGGCTTTCTTTCAGAAAATGCTAGGTTTGCAGAAATTGTTAAAGAGCATGGTTTGATATTTATTGGCCCAAAACCTGAACATATTTCTGAAATGGGTGATAAAGTTTCCGCTAGAACAGCTATGAAAAATTTAGGTATTCCGCTCGTACCAGGATCAGAGGGGTCTATAAAAGATCTTCAGGAGTTAAAAAAAGTTGCAAAAGAAATAGGTTTTCCAGTTTTAATTAAAGCAGCAGCAGGTGGAGGTGGAAAAGGTATGAAAGTTGCTAAAAATCCTGGAGAATTAAATGAGGCATGGAATTTAGCTAGGACAGAAGCTATGTCTGGGTTTGGAGATGATACTATGTATCTAGAACGTTATTTAGCGAATCCTAGACATATAGAGTTTCAATTATTTGCAGACAGTTTTGGTAATGTCGTGCATTTTGGAGAACGAGATTGCTCTTTGCAAAGAAGGCATCAAAAAATTTTAGAAGAGGCTCCATCACCAGCATTAAATAAAATAGAAAGAGAACAAATTAGTAAAATAATAGTAAAAGCTGTTAAAAAATTAGGATATTTGGGCGCAGGTACTTTTGAAATGTTATATGAAAAAGGAGAGTTCTTTTTTATAGAAATGAATACAAGAATACAGGTTGAGCATCCTATAACTGAAATGATTTCAGGTTTTGATTTAGTTAAAGAGCAAATTAATGTAGCTTCAGGTAAAAAACTTTCTATAAAACAAAAAGATATTAAGTTTATAGGTCACTCAATAGAATGTAGAATTAATTCAGAAGATCCTAAAACATTTGTACCTAATGCAGGTAGAGTTGAAACATATCATGTACCAGGTGGTTTGGGGATAAGAGTAGATTCAGCCTTATATTCTGGCTATATGATACCACCTAATTATGATAGTTTAATTTCTAAATTAATTGTACATGGCAATACTAGAGAAGAAGCTATTATGAGGTTAAGAAGAGCCTTAAAGGAGTATATTATTGAAGGAGTTAAAACTACATTACCACTTCATGAGGAGATAATTGATAATAAAGCTTTTATAACGGGAAAATATGATATCAGGTGGCTGGAAAATTATTTAAGTAAATATGATAAATAATTTTCAAAATAATTATGTTAAAATAGATTACAAAAATGTACTTGATGCTTATAGGCATGGACTATTTCCAATGTCAGAAGATCAAAATAGCTCAGATATTTTTTGGGTTAAGCCAAAAATTAGAGGAGTTATAGACCCATATAAAGTTAGTTTAAGGAAAAAACTTAAAAGATTACTTAATAAAAACCCCTATTCTATAAAAGTTAATACTGACTTTATTGGCGTTATAGAAGGCTGCGCCAGAGCAACAAAAAATAGAGAAAATACATGGATAAACCCAAGTATAAGAGATGTATATATTGAATTACATTATAAAGGTTATGCTCATAGTATAGAATGTTACTCGAATAATGAACTCATAGGAGGTTTATATGGTGTAGCTATTGGAGGTGTATTTTTTGGCGAAAGCATGTTTAGTAAGTTACCAAATGCAAGTAAGATTGCATTGGTTCATTTAATTGAAAGGTTAAAGGTAGGAAAATTTGCTATTCTAGATACTCAATTTATTACTGAGCATCTAAAAACATTTGGGGCATATGAAATAAATCAAGCCGATTTTTTAGTTATTTTAAAAAAAGCACTAATGATAGAAAGCAATTTTTTTAGTATAGGTAATGCAGGAGAACTCAATATAGATTTATATCCAAAAGCTGATAATTTTAATTAAATTTATAAGCATTTTAATAGTTTTATATTATAGACTGGGTGAGAGACCTGAGAAACACTTATATTATTTGATAAAAGCCAGCCCTTAAATATATACTGATCTTGATTTACATGCTTAAGGTAAATAAAAGAAGCAAAATTATTGTTACCCTCTTTTTCTTTAATGCAGTGGCTATAAGATAATAATATATTTCTAAAATTTAAAACTTGGTCCTTAGAAACTTCACGTACATAAGATTTACCTGCTACTTTATCTATTATCTTTATAACAGCCTTACTTTGAGTATCCGCAATAGCAATATGAGTAAATAAAAGAAACATTATATTAATAAAGATGATTCTTAGCATAACTTTCAATTCAAAAATTAAATTACTTTCTTTAATGATTTAATTATGGTGTCAATAACTTGCTTTTCATCAGCACCCATTAAAATTGCATCTTCTATAGCATCATCAGACATTCTTTTAATTTCTATAATATTTTCATTAAGTAGTTTTATTTTTTCACTACATGAAATAACATCATTATTTTTACCTTTCCATACTTTTGGAAGAATATTGTTATCAATAGCCATTAATTTACTTTTCTTTTTTTGCTTGGCATCCAAGATGTATAGAATTTATCCTTTTTTTCTATAGAATTTTTAGACTTATAATACAAATTACTTAAGCCAGTTAAGTTAGCTTCATGCTTAATTTGCCATTTATATTTTTTAAAATTTTTGTTATCGGGGAATTCATCTGAAGTATTAGTAAGCCAAGCTTGCCATTCAGGAGGAACAGACGATGCATCATTATTTTTATAATATATAACCCATCTTTTTTTATTTTTTTTATTTTTACTTACATAATAAAAATTATTAAAATCATCTTTTCCAATATTTTTTCCGAATACCTTAGTTGATAAAAATGTCCCAAAATTGTTAAACATATTTTTCCTTTATAGTTTTTATTTTTAAAAACCTTATAATTATTAGCTATCTTTTAAACTATCGTTAATTATTTGTCTTAATTTATTTAGTTCTAAAGCCCCAGCATATAATTTACCATTTATTATAAAGGTTGGTGTCCCTCTTATATTTAACTTCCTTGCTAGGTTTTCATTATTAGTAATAATTTTTTCTATTTCAGATTCTTGCATATCAATTTTTAATTTCTCTATATCTATATTTAGTTCACTAGCAATTGAAAATATTTTTTCTTCATTTAAATTACCTTGCATACTCATTAGCGCAGAATGGAGTATAAAATATTTTTCTTGTTTTCTTGCTGCTAAAGCAGCTTTTGCGGCAATTCTACTAGATGGAGAGAGAATAGGGTAATCTCTAAAAGAAATTTTTAGGTCATATTCTGTTCTTAGTAACTCTGTAACAGCATCTAGTGATTTTTTACAGTAGCCACAATTATAATCAAAAAATTCTATTATAGTAACTTTTGGTTTATCAGAACCCATATATGGAATGGATGGATCGTTAGCAAATTCTATAAAATTTTCTTTTAAATAAGTTTCATCCAAATCAGAATTTTCTGCCATTTTTTTTCTTAATTTATCAACAGATTCTAATATTACTTCTGGATTATCCATAATATATTCATATATTAATTTATCTATTTCCTGCTTAGAGATAGTATCTTCAGGGAAAGCATAGTTAACAACAATAAAATATGAAAAAAAAATTTTAATGAATATTGATACATTTTTTTTGATACTATAAACCATAATATTATCCTATTTTAATCAGTTATATTTTGAGTAGCCCTTAATTTATTAATTCTTTCATTAGAAAAGAATATAATATCTAAAGCTCTTATATCACTAGGACTATTTTTTTTAAAAGCAATTCTTGCTTTTTTTGCAAATTGAATTGCTAAGTCCAGTTCTCCAAGTAAAAAATATGATTCCGCAGATGCTAATTGCGCTAAACTTATATTATTATTTCTTGCCTCAGCTATAGAAAGGAGTTTCCATGCTGCAATATTTTCAGGTTTAATTTGTAGAAGTTTTTTTAAATTATTTATTGCTTTATTATTTTCTTTTATCTCACCAGATTCAACTTGAGACCTTGATAAAGCTAACAATATTATTGGGTTATTGGGAAGAAGGTCTGAAGATTTTTGTAACTCACTTATTGACTCATATACTTTGCCGTTTTCAAATAGCATTTGTCCTAATAGCTCTGGAAAAAATGGATCATCTTTATTATTAATTATTAACTCACTTATTTCTTTTATTCCTTTATCTAAATCAGGTAATCTTAAATAGGCAATTGCTCTTGCATACTTTGCGTCAACATCATTATTACTTTTAGGATATAATAATAATGTTTTCCCTGAATTATTTGTGAAAGCTATAATTTTTGCAACCATTCTTTTATATCGCAATTCATCTAGTTTTGATTCATCTCTATATTTTATCTTAATTTTTTTACTTGCTTCCATTATTTCAGATATACGATCTTGAGAAATTGGATGAGTCCTTAAATAAGGGTCTTGCCTATTTTCATGAAGCAATTCTTGTTTGCCTAAATTTTTTAATAAAATAGCAAGTGGTAAACAGGAACGATTAACAGCGCTCATATATTTAAGAGCTGCTGCATCTGCATATTTTTCATTTTGTCTTGAGTTTTTATAAAAATTTCTCGCTGCAATTGTTGGGCCTAAAGTTATTAATTTACCTATTCCTGGCGTACGCATTCCTGATGCTTTGCTAGCAACCATTAGGCCGGCTGTAATAAGTGTTGCTATTGTAACTGTATTACTCGCATCTTTCATAGAGTTAATAGTTCTATTTAAGTGTCCACCAGCTATATGACCAATTTCATGAGCTAAAACACCTATCAGCGCATCAGCTTTTTTTGCTTTTAAAATTAAACCAGTATTAATAAATATATTTTGACCTCCAGCAACAAATGCATTGATGCTTTTATCATTGACGATATATATATTAACGGCTTTGGAACTTATGCCTGCAACTTTAAATATTGGTTCAACCCATTTTCTAATAGTTAGTTCTATTTCAGCGTCTTGGATCAAGTTTAAATTTTGTGCATGAAGTTCTTTATGGTTTATAATACATAGGAGTACAATTAATAGAAAAAATCGATTAATATTTAATTTTATATATTCTATAATTAAAAACACTCTATTGTTTGGCATGTAAGTCCAAAGTTAATTTTATTTAAATAGTATTCAATTAAATTATATATATATAAATGATATATATGTATAATTATTTGATAATTAAGTGAAAATGATATGAACGATATAAATTCAAAAAGATCTAATATATTACCATTCCTAGCTATGGATATGCTTACAAGAGCTAATAATTTAAAATCTAAAGGTGAAGATATCATTCATATGGATGTTGGGGAGCCTGGTTTTAATACACCTACCCATATTCTTAAATATGCTAAAAGTATTATAGATAAAAAGAAAGTTGGCTATACTGAGTCTATAGGAATACCAGAATTAAGAAATAAAATTTCTGAACACTATAAGTATAGGTATCAACAGAAAGTAGAGCCGGATGGTGTAGCAGTTACGGCAGGAGCCTCAGGTGCATTTGTTTTAGCTTTATTAGCTGTATTTGATCCAGGAGATAAAGTGGCAATAATGACTCCTTACTATCCCGCATACGTTAATGCATTAAAGGCATTAAATATCGATATAGTCTTTATACAAGGAGAAAGTAAAAATAGTTATCAACCTACATTAGATAAACTAGAAACAATTAAAAATACTATTAAAGGTATAGTAATGGCTTCTCCCGCTAATCCAACAGGAAGCATAATAAAAAAAAGTGAATTAAAGAAAATAGCAAAATGGAGTAAAGTTAATAAAATTACAATTATATCAGATGAAATATATCATGGAGTTGAATATGGTAAGCCTTCAGATACAATACTTAGGTACAATAAAGATGCTATAGTAATTAATTCCTTCTCTAAGTATTTTAATATGACAGGCTGGAGGTTAGGGTGGATTATCGCTACAAAAAATATAATAAACACTGTAGAAAGATTATCTATGTCTTTATTTTTATGTCCTCCAACATTTTCTCAATTAATCGCTATTAAAGCTTTCGATAATTATGATGTTTTAAATAAAAATGTATTAATATATAAAAAGAACAGAGATTTATTAATTAATTCTTTTGAAGATATGGGTTTTTCAGAGTATGCACCACCCGATGGTGCATTTTATTTATATATAGATGTTTCAAATATTACAGATGATTCAAAAGAATTTGCAATAAAATTGCTAAAAGAAGCCGGAGTATCTTCAACTCCAGGAAAAGATTTCGATTATAATTTAGGCAGCAGATTTATAAGATTTTCCTATGGAGGTAGTCATCAAGAAGTATTTGAGGGAGCCAAAAGAATTAAAAATTGGATACAAACAAAAAACTAAGTATATTACTCTTCTTTATTCCACCAACCTTTTTTTGCAGGCCCTTTTCTCTTAGTTTTCACTGTTTTTATTATTTGTTTTTTAATTTTTGTTTTCTTAATAGGTTTAGTATCATCTTTAGCCTTATTTGTCTTAGACGAACTGGATACTATTTTATCAGAATTCTTAAAATTTGATTTAGGTTTTTTACTAGAGTTCTGTTTATGTTCTAAATTAGGTTTATGAACATCTTTGATAATATTTTTATTATTTTTATTTTTTTCTACAGCAGAGCTTTCCTTAATATTTATATCATTATTTGGAATATCATCACCTTCTTTATTTGTAAGATTTTGGACAGGATTACTTTTTTGTAAGTTTTTTTTGTATCTATTATTTGCTACAGGCCTTTTAATTTTATTATGTATATCTTTTTTATTTTTATTATAAAAATTTGCTTTATTATCGTTATTATTTTTATTAATACTTTTAATTTTTTCTAATGGGTTCTCTTCATCTTGAAGTTTTTCATCAGGAATAATGGTAATTTTAATTTTTCTCTTTTCTTCAATATTTGATAATTCTTTTCTTTTATTATTTAATATATGGATAGCAGTTTTTTCAGGAAAATTTATTATTAAAGACTTTTCATTAAAGTTAGTAGCTTTTTCTTCAATTTGATGAAGTGCTTTTAAAGTTAAGGATTCTAAGGATCTAATTCTTCCAAGACCTAAACAATGATGGCAAGTTATAAAGTCTGCTTCATAAATACTTGGCCTTAGTCTTTGTCTCGACATTTCTAAAAGACCAAAAGAGGATAAGGCGCCTACTTGTATTTTAGCGCGATCAGTATGAAGTCTTTGTTTTAATATATTTTCAACAATTCTATTGTTTTTACTTAACAACATATCAATAAAATCAACTACAATTAAGCCGGATAAATCCCTTAGCCTAAGTTGAATAGCCAATTCTTCAGCAGCTTCTTTATTTGTCTGTAGCGCTGTTTCCTCTATATTTCTCTCTTTTGTTGCTTTTCCTGAGTTTACATCAACGGCTACTAAAGCTTCGGTTTGGTTTATTACAATATATCCACCACTTTTTAGTGTAGCAATTGGACTATGCATTTTTTCTAATTTTGTATCTATATTATATTTTTGTAATAATGGAGTTTTATCATTATATTCTATTATAATTTTAGTTTTGCTTGGCATTAAAGTCTTCATATATTTCTTTGCTTCTTTATATGCTGAGGACCCTTGAACTAAAATTTCTCCTACTTCAGCGGTATATAAATCTCTAATACCTCTTTTTATAATATTATTTTCTTCATGTATAAGTGATGGAGCGACAGATTTTAAAGTCTCTGACTTTATAGTTTCCCATGTTTTATTTAAAAAATTATAATCTCTTTTTATTTCTAGTTTATTCATTTTGGAGCCAGCAGTTCTTATAATTACTCCCATACTTTCGGGTATATTTAAACCTTCAATTATAGACCTTAATTTTTTTCTATCATTACTATGAGTAATTCTTCTACTGATCCCACCTTTTCTTATAGTGTTAGTCATTAAAACACAATATCTTCCAGCTAAAGATATAAAAGTAGTTAAAGCGGCTCCTTTATTGCCCCTTTCTTCTTTAGCTACCTGAACTAATATTATTTGACCTTTTTTAATTACTTCTTGAATTTTATATTTATGATAAAAATTCAATTTTTTAGGAGGTTTTTTCTTTACAGGAGCACTTTTACTATCAGTCTCAGTATCTGCTTCATCTTCATCAGTATTTTCTTTATCTTCTTGTTTAGAGGATTGATCTTTAATTATTTCTTCTTTATCTGCAATAGGAATTTGAAAATAATCTGGATGTATCTCACTAAAAGCAAGAAATCCATGTCTCTCATTTCCATAATCCACAAATGCTGCCTGAAGAGAAGGTTCAACACGAGCTATCTTAGCTAAATATAAGTTTCCTCTATTTTGCTTTTTTGTTGTGGTCTCGTGATCAAAATCTTCAATTTCATTATCATTAGTAACTACTACACGTGTTTCTTCTAAGTATTCGGCGTCTATTAACATACGCTTTTTCATTGTTTCTATAGCTCCAAGCTAATATAAATTTATTTATTAAAATATTAAATTTATTAGTAGCATTAATTAATAATCTGCTTTTATATAATTGCAGACATATGTTTTTAAAAAAAATATCATAATTACATTTGTTGATTTTATCTTTGTAAATATATTTGTTACTATTATTATTTTCTGTATTTAAAACCATTATGATACCTTGAAAGAAAATCTTTATATTTTTTATTAATGTTTATTTTTAATTATATTTATTATTTTACTTCATTTTATATTTATACTGTATATGTGTATAACAATGTTCGCATTTTGTAAAATAGCTTATTAAAATAAATAATATTTTTTAAGGTAATTAAATGTTTGATGTAATAAAAATCATTAAAGTAATAATTTTTACAATTAGTATTTTATTATTTATATCAACATTAGGTTATTCTTATGCAAAAAAATTAGATATAAATATATATGAGTCGAATGATAATATCCGTCTTATTCTTGCTAGTAAGAATGTTTTATCTTTAAATGCTTTTCTCTTAAATAAGCCTTCAAGATTAGTAATAGATGTTAAAAATATTGATAATTTTTCTAAAAATACTTCTAATTTCAAATATATTGAAAAGGTTAGGGCCTCAAAAAAAAACAATACATCTAGGCTAGTTTTTGATCTAAAAAATACGATCATTAAATTAAGTAAAACTTATATTATAAAACAAAATGAAACTCATATATCAGTTATTAATTTAAAGGTTAATTTAAAAAGATCTTCTAATAATATAAATAATAAAAAAATAATTATCATTGATGCAGGTCATGGAGGTGCAGATCCAGGAGCTATTAGAAGAAATATTAAAGAAAAAGATCTAACTTTAATGGCTGCAAAAATTTTAAAGAAAAAACTAGAAAAAAAATCTTTTAAAGTATTTTTAACTAGAACATCTGACTATTATGTCAGGCTAAAAAATAGAGTCAAATATGCTAGAAGTAAATCCCCAGACCTTTTTATATCTATACACGCTGATTCAACTCAAAATAAAAATACTAGTGGAACTAGTATTTACTCTTTATCTGAAAAAGCATCAGATAAATTAGCTCAAGCTCTGGCGGACAGAGAAAATAAATCAGATCTCATTGCTGGGCTAGATTTAGGTGAATTAGATAAAGCGGTATCAGATATATTGATAGATTTAAGTAGACGTGAAACAAAAAATAGTTCAATAGCATTTGCAGAATTATTTGTAGATAAATTAAAAAGAAATAAAATTAATCTACTGAGGCGACCTCATAGACAAGCTGGGTTTGCAGTACTTAAGGCTCCAGATGTCCCTTCGGTATTGATTGAAATGGGCTTTTTATCTAATAATAATGATTTGAAGAAGTTAAAAGATGTAAAGTTTCAAGAAAAATTAATGGATACAATAGCATTAGTTATAGAAGAGTATTTTGAGTCTAAGAATTGATTAATTTTAATTATTAGATAGTACAAATATCCCTTCTATAGATAATAAGTTATTTAAATAACTATTAGGCTTATTAATTTTTTTAATACTATGAGTGGTATTCCTAAAGGCTTCATCAATAGAAATATTTAATAATTCACAAAGTTCTATGAAATCTCTTAAAGTGCATAAATGAATATTACCTGTTGCATACCATGGCTCTGATAATGTTTTTGAAACTGGCATAACACCCATAAATAACATTTGTATTCTATATTTCCAATAGCCAAAATTAGGTATTGAGATAATACATTTTTTTCCTATTCTAAGCATTTCTATCAGTACTTCTTTAGGTTTATGAGTAGCTTGTAGGGTGTGACTTAAAATCACCACATCAAAGGCATTATCAGGAAAGCTTGCCAAATCAATGTCTGCATCACCCTGAATAACTGATAGCCCTTTAGCAACTGACTCTTGTACACCATTTGGACTTATCTCTATTCCTTGACCATTAATTTTCTTAACCTTTTCTAAATGGAAGAGAAGGTCACCATTACCGCATCCAATATCTAGAACTTTAGAATTTCTATCTATTAGTGAGGATATTAAGTTTTCATTTAAATTTTTCGACATTAATTTATATACCTTTTTTTCTTGCAGCTCCAGATATAAAGCCACTGAGTATTTTGTATAAATCTTTTACTTCTAATAGAAAACTATCATGCCCTTTGTCTGAATTTACTTCTACAAAACTCACATCTGCTGCAGTTTTATTTAACGCCTTTACTATTGCTAAGCTTTCTGAACTAGGAAAAAGCCAATCACTTGTAAAAGATACTATGAGTAATTTGCACCTAGTTTTTTTAAAAGCTAGAAATAAATCTCCATCGTAGGAGTGTGAAAGATCAAAATAATCCATTGCCCTTGTTATATATAAGTAACTATTAGCATCAAAACGATCAACAAATGATATACCTTGATGTCTTAAATAGCTCTCAACTTGAAAATCGGCATCAAAACCCCATGATAAGACTTTACTCTGCATATCTCTTCCAAATTTTTCTTGAAAAGCTCCTTCAGATAGATAAGTTATATGAGCTATCATTCTAGCAACAGATAAGCCATGGCGTGGCTTATTTTTTGTATTATAGTAATTACCTTTTTGCCAATTAGGATCATTCATTATAGCCTGCCTACCTACTTCATGAAAAGCAATATTTTGTGCAGAATGTCTATAAGAAGTTGCTATAGGAATAGCGGAATACACTCTTTCTGGATAGCTAGAAGCCCATTCTAGAGCCTGCATTCCTCCCATAGAACCACCTACTACTGAAAATAATTGTTCAATATTTAGGCTGTCAATTAATGCAAGCTGCAAATTGACCATATCTTTGATAGTAAAAATAGGAAATTTCATGCCATATTCAATATCTTCTTGTTTATTTATAGAGGAGGGCCCAGTTGTACCCATGCAACCTCCCAAAATATTAGAGCAAATAATGAAATATTTATTCGTATCAAATATTTTATTTGGTCCAACTATATTTTCCCACCAACCATTTCTATTTGTAATAGGGTTTTTTCCAGTAACAAATTGATCGCCTGTTAAAGCGTGGCAAATTAGTATAGCATTAGATTTCTCTTTATTTAATGTTCCCCAAGTACTGTAAGCTAAGGTTGTTTCTTTTAAAGTTTGTCCACCTTCAAGGCTTAGCTTAATTGGGCCAAATTGTTTTTGTATATTGCCTATAATGTTATTAATTTTTTATCTCTTTATTTTATTTTCATCATTAAAATATACTAGTAACATATTTAATGAATATATATTTAGCAATTGTAATTATTATATGCCAATGGTTTTTTTCATATTAATAATATATATATATTAATTAATAGTTTAAATAATTTTGGAATAAAGTTATGTCCCTTAAAAAATCTATAGATAATAGTTCTCCATCAAAAAATCCACTAAAAACAATTAGAAAAAATATAGATAGAATAGATGATAAAATCCATGACTTATTAATTGAAAGAGCAGAAGTAGTTGAAAAGGTGGTAGAAGAAAAGAAAAAATCTAAAGAATCTAACATAGTAGTCTATAGACCAGCAAGAGAACATGAAATATTAAAAAGGATTATTCAAAGGCATAAAGGTAATTTACCTAAGAACTCTTTGATTAATATATGGAGAAATTTAATATCTTCATATATTGCTATGCAAGCAGAGTTAACTTTAAGTTTTAGTTATACTTTAGAAAAAATAGTGAATAATCATTTTGGTGTAGATATAAAAAAGAAAAAGGTTAAGACGGATTTAGACGCTTTGAAAAGCCTAGATAAGAATGAGGTAAATATATCAATTTTACCTTATCCGAGTACAGATAATGATTGGTGGGTAAAATTTAAGTGTTTTGCGGATATTTTTGTAATAGGAAGTATTTCAGAAAGTTATATTGGAATTCCTCAGGCATTAATTCTAGGCAAACAAAATATAGAATATACGGATAAAAATATTGTTTTAGCTACAATAGAGATTAAATCAAAAGAGGTACAACAGTATACTTCACTTTTATCGTCAGAAAATTATACTATTATTGCAGAAAGAGCTATAGACTCTCATAAATCTATAATTATTTTTGCATCTAAGGCAATTACTGAAGAAGAAATAGAAGATAAAATAGAGGTTATAGAAAACAATAAACTAAACCTTCAAGATAGTTTAAAAATTATGGGTGTATATGCCGTTTTTAAATAAGGAACTTAAGATGGATAAATTTTTTACTTTTAATAGAGTGACATTTATAGGGTTTGGATTAATCAACTCTTCTTTAGCTAGAGTTTTTAAATCTAAATCATTAGCGAAAGAAATATGTGCTTACTCTAGAAGAAAAGAAACACTTTTAAAAATTAAAGACTTAAATATAGCTGACTATATATATGATGATATTAAACAATCCGTAGAAAACTCTGACTTAATTATACTAGGAGTTCCTGTAGGAGTAATGAGCAGTCTTGTTCAAGAGTTTGCAAGTTCATTAAAAAGTGATGCTATTATTACAGATGTTGGTTCTATAAAAAAAGGACTTATAGATTCTATAAGTTTAGTATTACCGAAAGGTGTACATTTTGTACCAGGACATCCTATTGCAGGAACAGAAAATTCAGGACCTGAGTCTGGTTTTGAAGATCTTTTTAAAGGGAGATGGTGTATATTAACTCCAACTAAAAACACATCTAAGGACGCAATAAAAAAAGTTGATTATATGTGGCAACAGGCAGGAATGAAAGTTTCTATAATGGACGCTGAATATCATGATAGAGTTCTTGCTATAACATCCCATATTCCTCATTTAGTTGCTTATTCTATAGTAGGAACAGTTACAGAATTAGAAGACCAATTAAAAACAGAGGTTATCAAATATTCTGCAGGAGGATTTAGAGACTTTACAAGAATTGCAGCTTCTGATCCTGTGATGTGGAGAGATGTTTTTTTAAATAATAGTGATGCAGTTTTAGAAATGTTAGGCCGATTTATAGAAGATTTAACGGCTTTACAAAAAAGTATTAGATGGAAAGATGGAGAAGCTCTAGAGGAACTATTTTCAAAAACTAGAGATATTAGAAAAGGTATTATATCAGAAGAACAAGAATAGCTATAAAAAACTTTTTAAATTAGGAACTTTTATTAATTTTATTCCCATTAAATATAAGTAACCACTTCGAATATTAATGGAAAAAGTAGCCTGCTTATTAGATAATTCCGAGGCAACTTCTAAAGCGTTTATTATTAAATTTGCTTTTTTTAAAGTATTTTTAGATATAAAATTATCTTGTTCTAAAAGAGAAAATACATTATTCAGGTTATTTGAGTATATAGAAAGAGTATTTTGAAAATTATAATTTTCATCTACACTTACAAATGCATTCCCATTAACATTTGTGTCACTAAACTCTAGTTTAAAATTTTTAATATCTATTCCGCCTTCTTTAGAAAGCCAACTGTAATAATTATTAATATCAAATTTTTTATATTTTATAACTTTTCCATCTAAATATAATGTATTGATTATATTTTTTTTTATAAATAATGGAGGAAAAGATAATTTCTCTAATAAAATAGCAAATTTAAATTGTTCTTCAGCACTAGTTTTAAAGTAGATCTCAACTTTATTAAAGTCATAATTTTCTCTTGGAAAGTTTAAACTTATTTCATCTGAAACTATAGAGGCTTTTATATGAGAGAGTTTGTCAATAATTAAAGAAGCTAAAAGATTTGAATTATTAACAATTATACTTTCTTGATTATACTTTATTGCAATATTATTTGGGATTAAAAAAATTATATGCTTTTTGTTCCATGGCTGATAAATTATTTTTAATTTTTCTGTACTAAGGTTTATATTTTTAAATTTAATATTTATATTATTTAATTCTTTTTCAATCCGATATGGGAAGCCAGATTTATGTTCGTGTTCCCAGGTAAAATTTACATTTTTATTTAATAATTGATTTTGTATGGATTTTAATTCTTGAGTAGTAATTTTTTCTATTTGAAACTACCATATGA
>ENA-OWPI01000853-OWPI01000853.1-marine-metagenome-genome-assembly--contig:-NODE-853-length-37604-cov-4.014150_pt1 | contig 37604 bp, 34 predicted proteins | sample MGYA00238138_ERZ651775 | MGnify/ENA primary metagenome ERZ651775 (study PRJEB26906, sample SAMN06265043) | marine metagenome | isolation source: Helgoland LTER site | place: Germany:Helgoland, sampling...
TATTGGCATCATCTAAATCTTGTCCTGTGAATACATTAGTGCTAAAACCATCTCTTTCAGTAGATGAAACTGAAAGTCTTGTAGCAACCTTATCGCTAATAGGCATATTTAGACTTGTGCGATATTTTTTGAGACCATAGTTTCCTAGAGTTAAATCAGCTTTACCAACAAATTCATATGTTGATGGTTTTTTACTAATAACATTTACAGCTCCACCAGTTGAGTTTTGCCCAAAAAGTGTGCCTTGTGGTCCACGAAGTACCTCAATTCGATCAATATCAATAAAATCTGTCTGGAGTGAAAAAGGTGATGCTATAAAAATACCATCCATATGAAATGCTACAGATGGCGCAGCAATTGCGTTTTGGTTAGTTTCATTACCAACACCTCGAATAGATATAACTGTCTTATAACCCTCATTTTTTGCTACTGTAACGCCAGGAACAATTGAGCCCAGATCAACAAAGGAATTGATATTTTTTTCTTCTAAATCAGAGCCACTTAAAGCAGTGATAGCTTGAGATATATCCTGTAAGCTTTCACTACGCTTTTCTGCAGTTACGATAACCTCTTCGATCAAAAGAGTGTTTTCTTGCGCAACTAGATTAAGGCTAAGTAGAAGAGCAAATGCTGTTATATAAAATTTATTAAAGAAAAGATAGGGTTTCATTGTTGTTCCTCATGCACTTATTCAGGTTAAATTTAACAGTGCGATTAAAAGTTAATATTAATAATATCTATGCAATATATATGCCAAAAAAAGTAAAAAATTATTTTGTAGTAGATCTGTTTATAGTTTAAATTGTATTGTAAAAATTTACATCATAATTCATGAAATTAATGCTAGAAAAAATCTTTCATCTTGAATCTCACAATACTTCTATAAAACAGGAGTTTTTGGCTGGATTTACTACTTTTATTACAATGGCCTACATTATTTTTGTTAATCCGCAAATGATGGCCTCAAGTGGCATGGATCAAGGAGCAAGTTTTGTAGGAACTTGTATAGCTGCAGCAATTGCTTGTTTTGCGATGGGTGTATACTCAAATTGGCCTGTCGGACTTGCACCAGGAATGGGATTAAATGCATTTTTTACCTATACAGTTGTGGGTGAAATGGGTTATTCATGGGAAGTTGCGCTTGGAGCAGTATTTTTAGCAGGTATCTTATTTGTAATTATGAGTATTACTCCCTTAAGAAAATGGATGTTAGACAGTATTCCTCTTAATCTTAGAATTGCTATGGGATCAGGTGTTGGTCTTTTTATAGGTTTTATAGGATTAAAAAGCGGCGGTATTATCGTTTCTAACAATGCTACTTTTCTTAGTCTTGGAAATTTTCTTGAAATTGAAACATTATTATCTGGTTTAGGATTTCTTCTAATTGCAATTTTAGCTGTTAGGAATGTCTCTGGAGCCATTATTATTGGGGTTCTATCAGTAACTCTTCTTGGTGTATTACTTAATCTTGTTCAGTTTCAGGGTTTTGTGGCCTACCCTCCTGATGTATCTCCAATATTCATGCAGTTAGATATTTTAGGTGCTTTAGATCTAGCAATGATTAGCGTCATTATGTCTTTCCTTTTTGTAAATTTATTTGATACCGCCGGCACTCTGATGGGTGTTGCAACAAGAGCTAAATTGATAGATGAAACTGGAGAAGTTATTAATCTTGAAAAAGCACTTAAAGCTGACAGCAGCTCAAGTGTGATTGGTTCTTTCTTAGGATGTGCACCAGTAACTAGCTATGTAGAAAGTTCTGCTGGTGTTGAGGCTGGTGGAAGAACTGGTTTGACAGCTGTCTTTGTAGGTGTATTCTTTTTAATAGCAATTTTCTTTTCTCCCTTAGCAGCTATAGTGCCTGCATACGCAACAGCTGGGGCTCTTATTTATGTTGCCATATTAATGTTAAGTGGTATGGAAAAATTAGATTGGACAAACTTTACTGAACTTTTACCTGCATTGATAATCATCATCATGATTCCATTAACCTTCTCAATTGCTAATGGAATTGCTCTAGGTTTTATATCTTATGTAGTAATGAAAATCTCTACAGGTGATGTAAGAAATATTTCTTCAGGTGCTTGGTTTCTTACTATTGTCTTTCTAGCAAAATTCATATTTTTGCCATAAGGCAAGAATACTTTGTTAAGAAGCAAGTTTTAGGGATTTCCAAAACCTCGGAATAATCCACGTTACTAGAACAGAGAAAACTATACCTAGTGAATAGCTATATATCATTCTCAGAAGGCCTTCTGCTTGAATGCTTGACTCAAACTGAGTGATGAAAACCATTCCAAAAAAAACAATTACTAAACTTGCCAATGACAAGAATGTCTTCTTTATAACCCCTTCAGCTAAGTTTATCTCTGAATGGCCTATAAACCATCCTGTCATAACACCAAGAAACCAAAGACTTGCTTCATGGCCTTCATGGACTGGATAAGAAATATAGAAAAATACTTGGAATACTAAAATAAGCAATAACCAGGATTTTTTATTTAAAGACTCATATATTTTATAGATAACTGCAAAATGCCATATAGCAAGAATAAGTGCCCCAATAAGCAGTCCAGAAACAACATCTCCTAAATCATGGACTCCCAAATACATTCTGCTAAAAGCTATTAAAAAAATTGTCGTAACCGCAGCTATAGAGATCCATTTATCTTTTAATTCATATGCTAGTAATCCCCACAAAGTTACAGCTACTTGAGCATGACCACTTGGCCATCCATAGGATGTCCCTACTTTTGGATCAAGCATCAATTCAATAGCAGGCCTTGGATCTTGAAAAAAATCTTTTAAAAAAGCATTAATTAACCCTGAAATAAATAACATCATGGCAACTCGTGAAAATCTTGATGGAGACCAGTAAAAATAGCCAAAAGAAATAAATAAAATTAAAAAAGTTGGATAGCCTGCTAGAGAAATATTTTCAAAGAATATTGATAAGCCTGGGGTGCGAATACTTTCAACCCATGATAAGTCATTCCATATGGACAAAATATTACTCCTAACTAATATATCGCTTTTGTATTAGCCTATGAGACTTCATACTCAGATTTACCAATAACAGAGTCGATCACTGTTGTAATCCATATCATATGAATACATTCAACAATATTATATGCATCACTATCAACCCAGAAATTAATATCACCAAGAGCTCTTAAACTATTATTAGGACTTCTTCCAGAAAAAGTTACAATCTTAAGCCCAATTTCTTTAGCTCTTTTTGCCGCTTCAATTACACTTGGAGATTCCCCGCTAACACTTATTAGTACAAGTACATCTCCATCATTTGCATAATAATCTAACGCGGTTGCGATCCATTTATCATAACCATAATCATTAGAGAAACATGTGATTATATTAGCTTCATTAAATGTGATAGATCTTACCTGCGCCTGTTTTGTAAAATCTACAGCAGCATGTGCTGATATGGATGCGCTAGCACCATTTCCAGCAAAGATTAGTTTATGTTTATTACTCTTAACACTTTCAGCAAGTTTCTTAAAATCATCAAAAGTTTCGTCAAGATCATCAGAATATATTAATCTGGAATATTCATCATAATAATTCTTATAGAAATCGCTATTCATGCGGCAAATTATGCCATGAACTAAGAAATTTCAATAGTTATGAGCGTTTGTAGTAGTTAAGCAACTACCGCATTCTTTCTGCTACAAAATGAACAATTACATCTTCGAAGATTTTCAAGTCCATTTGGTAAAATTAGTTCAAGTTCAACTGAACCGCAGTGACATTTTGAAATTACAGTATTCATTTTATTCCCACTCAATAGTAGCTGGTGGTTTGCTGGATATATCATAAGTAACTCTAGCAACTTCAGGAATTTCATTGATGATTCTAGTAGAAACTTTTTCTAAAAATACGTGAGGAAGATTTGCTGCTTTCGCAGTCATAAAGTCTATTGTCTCGACTGCTCTTAGGGATATAACATATTCATATCTTCTAGCATCTCCCACTACCCCTACTGATTTGACTGGTATAAAAACGGCAAATGCTTGACTGACTTTATGATAAAGATTGGCTTTGATTAGTTCTTCTAAGAAAATATCATCAGCCAATTGCAAAGTTTTAACAAACTTAGGTTTTATTTCTCCAAGTATTCGAACGCCTAGACCGGGACCGGGAAAAGGATGTCGATCGACCAATTCACTTGAAAGCCCTAATGTCTTTCCTAATTTTCTAACCTCGTCTTTGAATAACTCTCTTAACGGTTCAATGATGGGTAAGTTTAGATAGTCTGGCAGACCTCCAACGTTGTGATGAGATTTGATGACATGAGCTGTTCCGTTTTTATTGCCTGCCGATTCAATCACATCTGGATATATTGTGCCTTGCGCTAACCATTTAACTTTCTTATCTTTTCTTGCTTCTTTTAGAAACACATCGATAAAAGTTTTTCCTATGGCTTTTCTTTTGTCTTCAGGATCAGATTTACCTTTTAGATCTTTAAAGAATGCCTTGCCGGCATTTGCTTTGACCACTTTCATGCCAAATGAGCGCGAAAAGGTATCCATAACCTGCTCGCCTTCATTGAGTCTTAAAAGGCCATTATCTACAAAGATACAATGGAGTTGATCTCCTATAGCTTTATGCAAAAGAGCAGCGACAACTGAAGAATCAACACCGCCAGATAATCCTAGTAATACTTTATCTTTACCAACCGTTTGTCTAATTTCAGCAACTGCTTTATCTATAATATTTTTTGAATTCCAGAGTCCTTGGCAATTACATATATCTCGCACGAAATTTTTTAGTAATTTTTTGCCCTGAGGTGTATGAGTAACTTCAGGGTGAAATTGCAATCCGTAAATTTTCTTCTTCGGTTCAAAAAATGCTGCTATTGGACTATTTGCACTCTTAGCAATCACTTTAAAGCCTTTAGGAAGTTCGGTTACGTGATCCCCATGACTCATCCAAACTGAAGTGGTTTTGTCTTTTATATTCTTAAAGAGACCTCCTCCGAGACTGGATATCTTTAAATCGGCGTGACCAAATTCTCTTTTACTAGCTAGCTCAACTTTACCACCTAGTTGCTTAGTAATGGTTTGCATGCCGTAGCAGATTCCAAGAATGGGTATATCCAAATCAAATATTCCATTTGGAACTTTTGGTGAGCCTTTTTGTTTTACGGTCTCAGGACCGCCTGAAAGAATAATGCCTTTAGCTTCAAAATCCTTGATAGATTTTAGATTAGATTGATGGCTGTAAATCTCACAATAAACACCTAGCTCTCTAACTCTTCTAGCTATGAGCTGAGTGTATTGAGAACCGAAATCAATTATTAAAATTTTATCCGCAAGGATATTCTTGGCCATAGAATTTAGCTCATTCTGTAGTTTGGTGCCTCTTTGGTTACACTCACATCATGCACGTGACTCTCATTAACACCTGCAGCTGTGATTTGAACAAACTTAGGTTTCGTTCTCATTGTTGCGATGTCATGGGACCCTGTATAGCCCATACTTTGTCTTAGCCCACCTATCATTTGATGAATAACTGCTTGGAGCCAACCTTTATAAGGCACTCTGCCCTCTATACCTTCGGGGACTAATTTTTCTGTGGCCTGAGAACTGTCTTGGAAATAACGATCCGTAGAACCTTGATCACCTGACATGGCTCCAATAGAGCCCATACCTCTATATGATTTATAACTTCTACCTTGATAAAGCTCTAATTCTCCTGGAGCCTCTTCGGTACCCGCTAGAACACTGCCTAGCATTATTGAATGTCCTCCAGCAGCGATAGCTTTCGCTATATCTCCAGAAAATCTTATTCCACCATCTGCGATAATAGGAATATCTTTTGTTTTAAGAGCATCAGCCACTTGAGCTACTGCAGTAATTTGAGGAACGCCAACACCTGTAACAATTCTAGTGGTACATATTGAGCCGGGTCCTATTCCAACTTTGACGGCATCAGCACCAGCTGCAACCAGAGCTAAAGCCCCCTCACCCGTAGCAACATTTCCACCAATAACTTGAATATTTGGAAAATTAGATTTCACAACTTTAATCTGATTTAACACTCCTTCAGAGTGTCCATGTGCACTATCTAAAACTAATACATCTACGCCAGCATCAATGAGTGCCTGACATCGATCCAATGTATCAAGCTTAGTTCCTATAGCAGCGCCTGCTAGTAATCTTCCTTCTGAATCTCTAGCAGCATCTGGGAAGTCTAGTGATTTATTAATATCTTTTAGAGTCACTAATCCTGTTAGCTTAAAAGCATCATCGATTAGTAGAATCTTTTCAATTCTATTCACTTGCAAGAGCCTTTTTATTACGTCAGGGCTCTCTCCTTCTTTTGCAGTAATTAGTCTTTCTTTGGGCGTCATGATTTCTGACACTTTTATAGAATGGTTTTCTTGATATCTAAAATCTCTACTAGTAACAATTCCAACAAGTTCTTCATTATCTACAACCGGCATTCCTGATATATTTAACTCATTGGTAAGTTGGATTAAGTCACCGACCTCATTATCAGATCTTATGGTTATCGGATCTCTGACAATCCCACTCTCATATTTTTTAACTTTTCTGACTTCTGCTGCTTGAGCTTGAATTGAAAGATTCTTGTGAATAATTCCTATTCCACCTAGTTCACTTAATGCAATTCCCATACGAGATTCAGTGACAGTATCCATTGCTGCAGATAACAGAGGAATATTGAGAGTAAGGTTTTGAGTTAAACGGGTCTTTAAATCAACATCTTTTGGAAGAATGTCTGAATGATCAGGCACTAAAAGGACATCATCGAAAGTGAGAGCTTGGTCTACGATACGCAACATTTTTGAATTATACAGAAACTGATTTAATTTTCACGCTTAAGACTAAGAATTGATTGATCTAATGTATAGTGTCAAAAAAAAGAGGTGATATGATTTCAGAACAGCAAAAACCTATAGATTCAGGATTTGGAGCTAAAAGTGAACCCACAGAAGTGTTGAAAGACATAGATCTTGGAGGAAAAGTTGCAATGGTTACCGGTGGTTATTCTGGAATAGGACTAGAAACGACTAGAGCCCTCAAAGAAGCAGGAGCAAGAGTGTTAGTTCCAGCCAGAAGAAAGGATGTAGCAGCGTCTGAGTTGTCTGGAATAGTAGATAGTGAAGATATATTAGATCTAGACTTAGCAGATCCAAGCTCTGCACAAAGTTTTGTAGATGGATTTATAGATTCAGGAATGAGTTTAGACATCCTTATAAACAATGCCGCCGTAATGGCCTGTCCTCAAATGCCAACTAAAGAAGGATGGGATCTTCAATTTGCCGTCAACCACATAGGTCACTTCATAATCACCGAAGGATTACTACCTGCCCTGATGAAATCTGCTGAGGCTAGGATTGTTACACTTTCGTCAACAGGTCATAAACTCTCTGGCATTCAATGGGATGATGTCCATTTTGAAAATTCTTATGATAAATGGAAGGCTTATGGTCAATCCAAAACAGCTGCTAGCTTATTAGCCGTTGAAATAAACGAGAGAATGAAAGATGAAAATATAAAAACTTACTCTGTTCATCCAGGAGGAATCTTTACTCCCCTTCAACGACACTTAGAAAAGGAAGAGATGATAGCTCTAGGTTGGCTTGGAGAAGATGGAGAACTTTCAGAAATGGCAGCTGCAAACTTTAAATCACCGACACAAGGCGCATCAACAAGTCTTTGGTGTGCAACGAGTCCAATGCTTGATGAAGTAAGTGGAGTTTACTGTGAAAACTGTGATGTTGCTGTTAGGCAAGAAGATGGCCCCATGGCTCGTTATGTCGGAGTAGCTGATTGGGCTGTTGATACTGATGAAGCAGCTAAACTTTGGGACTTAACTGAACACGCTCTTTCTTCTCTAAATTAAAATCAACCTAAGACTTCTAGGAACTATATGAATACTTTCTTTGGATGGCGAATGGTGGCGATAGCAATAGCAATCGATTTTTTTGCGGTTGGATTTGCCTTCCAGTCTTATCCAGTCATACAACTGCATTTAGAAAAAGAGCTGAATCTTTCAAGGTTTGTAACAACCTTAAGCATCCCGATTTTTATGATGTGCTCAGCTATATTTTTTCCGATAGTAGGTAGGCTTCTAGATAAATACTCTGTCAAAAAGATAATTGTCTGGGGAGGTCTCATTTATTCTCTAAGTCTAATCGCACTGTATTTTTCAGTTAATTATTTCACTTTTATAATTATCTATGGATTGCCTATTGCCCTAGGAGCGACCTTAATGGGGAATCTGGCTACATCAAAATTAGTTTCCTCGTGGTTTGAAAAGCAAGCTGGTAGAGCTCTAGGAATAGCTGCAGTAGGAGTATCTTTCGCAGGCTTTATATTCCCTAACTTTATTCAGTATTTTTTAATGGATATTTTGCTACTGGAATGGAGAGAGGTCTATCTGGTCTTTGGTTTATTTCTTTTAGCGATTATCACTCCATTAATTTATTTAGTAGTTATAGACAAACCTGAAGACGTGGGACAGGAAGTTGATGGCGGTTTAGACAATGATGAAACTCAACTAGATGAAAATAGTGGCGTGGAATGGGAAATTAAAGATCTATTGAAGAATAGGAATTTTTGGATTTTAACGGCAGTATTTTCTCTGCAATTTTCATCCATGATGGCGATCCTGGCTCATCTAACTTTCTATGCTTCTGAAAGAGGTTGGGCAGATCAAGCGGCATTTATTTTTGGCATGTATGCAATTCCAGCTATGTTGAGTAAGGTTGTATTTGGTTGGTTGGTTGAAAAGAAGCTTGATCCGAGAATGGCTGTTTCTATTTCTCTGGTCTTACAGGCTATAGGTCTTCTGTTAATAACAACAACTCAAACTCCCACACAATTAGCTTTTGTTATAGCTTTGTTTGGATTTGGTGGAGGGGCCGGACTTCCCATGAGTAATATTCTGTTTAGAAATACATTTACCCCAAAAAGTTTCGGAACATCAAGAGGCTTATCACAACCATTTATATTCTTATTTCAAGCTATTGGAACTCCAGGAGTTGCCCTGATTTTTCAATATTACGGAAACTATGACAATGCTTTCTTAATGCTCACTGTGATGGTGGTCTTAGCCATATTTATAATATGGTTAATGAAGAAGCCTCAAGAAGACTTGGTAAGTAATTCCTGAATCAATTGATCTAAGTTCTCGATAAACGGAAGCGGCTGATCAAGCATGAGATGATGTTGAGCATCTTTTAATCCCAAGATAGGAGAGCCCTCAGGCAAAAGATCTGCCATACCCTTGACGCCAGACCTGGCATTAAACTCGACCGTATGTTCTCCGTAGTAGAAACCGACGGGACAACTAAGACTATTTAGTATTTCAGAATGATCAGAACCAATTACAAGGCCATCATATGCAGCAGGATCAAATGTCCAAGCCCACCCTGTTTCGGTTTGTCTGGTGGAATGATCAGCTATGTAATCTACTAAAAATTGATTTACGCAAGCTTGAGGTGGCATGAGCCTGAAACGTTTTAATAAATCTTCTTTATACTCAACGATTCGTGGAGGTCGGGCTGGAGTTCGATCTGCATACCATTCATGATGCTCATCTGGCTTGTAAACAACAAAATCAACCAATAAGAGTCCTGACATATCTTGGCTATGCTTTGAGGCCGTTATCAAAGAAACCATACCGCCAAAGCTATGACCGACAATAATTGGATTTTCCATTCCTGCATCATTAACAACACCCCATACATCATCAACGAAAGTATCTCTGGTATAAAAAGATCTCCAATCACTCCCACCCATTCCAGAAAAACTCATAACAACAAAATGGTATTTATCAGAAAGCATAGCACCAATAAACTTAAACCAATGCGCATGAGCATTTGTACCATGCAACATGATGACACTTTGGTTTTCTGGGTTACCCCATTCCATATATTCAATTCTTGCACCGTTGACCTCAACGGACTTGCTTTGATGCTCTTTATTAAGCGCATCATTAAACCAATCGGGATTCGTATGAATAAGTTCCATCTTCTAATTATAAAAAAGCGACGATATTAGATGATTCTATGGGTTTATAGAACCTTTATTTTTATGAATTTAACGCGTCTGTCTTGGCAGCTGCAATAAAATCATTTTTATGTAGGCCATTAATTTTATGGCTCCACCAAGTAATTTCAACTCTTCCCCACTCTAAAAGAATGGCTGGATGATGATCTTCTTCTTCTGCTAGTGCTGCAACTTTTTTGGTAAATTCGAGCGACTGCACATAGTCATCAAATTTAAATACACGATTTAGCATCAGGATAGAATCTTTTGTGATGGGTTGCCAATCAGGTATCTGCTTAATGAGATCAGGTAATTCATCATCAGTAACTCTAGGAGCATCAGCCCTGCAGGCTACACATTTTTGTTTTAATAATTCTTCCATGATTATTTACTAATACCTCCTTTAGTAAGTTTAGATGGATTAAGGAGTTTTTTGAGTTGTGCTACGCTCAAATCAGTTTCTTCACTGGCAACCTCAATGATTGGCTTACCAAGCTTATAAGCTTTCTTGGCAATCTCAGCTGCCTTTTCATATCCGATAATAGGATTAAGAGCAGTTACTAAGATTGGATTCCTAGATAATGAAGCTTCTAGATTTTCTTTATTTACCTTGAATGTTTTTATAGCTTTATTTGCCAAGACATCCATTGCACCCGATAGAAGATTAATACTTTTTAACAGGTTATAAGCTATTACTGGCAGCATCACATTCAATTGAAAATTTCCAGCTTGAGCAGCAACTGTTATTGAGACATCATTTCCAATGACGTCTGCAGAAACCATTGTTACGGCTTCAGGAATAACAGGATTTACTTTTCCGGGCATGATGCTACTTCCGGGCTGTAATGCTTGCAACTCTATTTCAGACAATCCCGCTAGAGGTCCGCTATTCATCCATCTAAGATCATTTGAAATCTTCATCAGGATGACAGCAAGATTTTTTAATTCACCAGACAATTGAACAGAACAGTCCTGTGCGCTTAACTCATGAAAGAAATTTGAGCTAGGAACACACTTGCAGTTACTACCAGATAGTTTTGTCAATTCTTGTGCAAATATCTTCGCAAACTGTTTATGGGCATTTATCCCACTCCCTACTGCTGTACCGCCCTGAGGAAGTTCCAAGAATCTCTCTTCAATGACACCAAGCATTTTACGCGAAGCTCTAAGCTGGCTTGACCAGGCCAGCAGTTCATCTGAGAAGTCTACCGGCATAGCGTCCATTAAATGAGTTCTTCCAGTTTTAGCCACTCCCTCTAAACCCTTTGCTTTCTTTTCTATCTCTAAAATTAATTTATCTAATGTGGGATATAACTTCTGAGTTAAATCCATGTGAGCAGAAACTTTTATCGCAGTTGGAATAACATCATTACTACTTTGACTCATATTGACATCATCATTTGGTCCAATGTCGAGCTTAGAATTCTTAGAAGCTAAATTTGCAATCACTTCATTGGCATTCATATTTGAGCTTGTACCAGAACCTGTTTGGAAAACATCTATAGGAAATTCTTGATGATGTTTTTCTTGCCAGACTTCCTTTGCTGCTTTCGATATAGCTCTAGCTTTACTCACCGGAAGAAGCTTCAGTTTCGAATTCGCTCTAGCTGCTGCATCTTTAATCATACCCAGTGAATTCACAAAAGATTTAGTAAAAGGAAAATCCATTTTTATTCCACTGATAGGGAAATTATTCACAGCTCTTTGTGTTTGAGCTCCCCAAAGAGCTTTTTTAGGTACTTTTACTTCACCTAAGCTATCTTTTTCAATTCTGTAATTTTTTGTTGCCATTTGTTTATTATATTATGTTTTCAATAAGATATATTTTAGCAAATATGCTAGATTAATTATCTGAGTTTAGTGCAAAGACATTAGTGGAGAAAAAAAATGGAAATTGATGTTACAAAAGGAAAAATTGATCAAAGAAATAAAGGTAATTTAAATCCACCTGAATTTAATTCAATCGACGAAGAGAGAAGACATGGTCTTGAAAGACTTGCTAGTGCTTTTCGTATGTTCGCTCACTTTGGTTTCGATGAAGGACTTGCTGGTCATATCACCTTAAGAGATCCAGAATATAAAGATCATTTTTGGGTTAATCCATTTGGTGTTCATTTTAGTCAAATTAAAGTTTCGGATTTACTCCTGGTAAGTCATGATGGTGACATAGTAATAGGAGATCGACCTGTTAATAATGCTGCCTTTGCTATCCATTCAAGACTTCATATGAATCATCCTGAGTTAAATGCTGCGGCCCACTCACATTCCATGTACGGAAAAACTTTCTCTACCATGGGAAGATTACTTGAACCTATCACACAAGATTCATGTGCCTTTTATGATAATCATGTTTTATTTGATGACTTTACAGGTGTAGTGCTTGATACCAGTGAAGGCGATAGAATTGCTGAGGCCTTAGGAGATAAGAAAGCTGCTATTCTTAAAAACCATGGACTACTGACAACAGGGCAAACTGTAGACGAGGCTGCTTGGGGATTCCTTTCTATGGATAGATGCTGCCAATCACAATTACTTGCAGAAAATGTAGGTCAAATGCAAAGAATACCAGACGAAGTTGCTGAACTCACAAGAGGTCAGGTTGGTTCGCCAATCGGTATGTGGATGAGCTACCAACCTATGTTCGATCTGATGTTAGAGAAAGATGACAGCTTCTTAAACTAAGCCTTCTTTAAAGCTTCTTTCATTTTATCGTCTTGGCCCTCTACGAAGCCCCAATTTGACATATAAGTAATAAATTTTGGGGACAATCCTTCTTTAGCTAAATAATCAGCAGTGACGGGGATTATAGGTGGCTCAAATTCCTGATTAGCGGCATATAATTCAGGGAAGTTATGATTAAGTATAGCTGCCCTACCTAGCATGACCCAGTCTATATCTGCTTCCATAGCTTTTGTTGCATCTTGTGGTGTCCTTATATTTCCAGCCACACCCAACCGAGTATTTCCCTTCTTAAGTTCAGAAAAATGCTGCAATAATGTTTTGCCTTTGAATTCATCCTCTTGTGGTTCTTGAAAGCAATTCCATAAAGACATATCTAGAAAATCTAATTTTCCAGACAACATCAGCTCTTCCGCAAGTTGTTTAGATTCACCTAGTTTAATACCAAATCTTTCTGAAGAAAGTCTGACCCCCAACATGAAGTCACCTGAACACTCAGATCTAATACCATCAATAATTTCTTTTAATAAACGTGAGCGACCTTCTAAATCTCCTCCATATTCATCATCTCTGAGGTTCACTTCATCACTTAAAAACTGACAGATGATATAGCCGTGAGCACCGTGAAGCTCTACCCCATGAAACCCTGCCCTCTCAGAACGTACAGCACCGGCAATAAAATCATCTCTAAGTTTTTTAACTTCATCTAGTGACAAACCACGGGCAGAAAATTCTTCATTAGCCGAAGGACATACAGGATCTTCTCCAATAATTTCTTTCGGAGATCTCATTCCTGCATGATGCAATTGCAGATTAGAAATACTATCCGAATTATTAATTTCTTCTGCCAATCGAGACAATCCTTCTAAGTGATCATCAGAGAAAACACCCATTTGACCAGGAAAACCTTTTCCGATTGCTTGAACATGAGAGGCGCAAGTCATCGTTAATCCAAAACCACCCTTTGCTCTCATGGTAAGCCAATGGAATTCTTCCTCAGACATAACCCCATCTTCGTGACTCTGAGAGTTAGTTAGTGGTGCTAACATGAAACGATTCTTCATTTCAGGTCCGCGAGGAAAATCTAATTTAGTTAATAACTTACTCACTCAACTTCTCCTCGACTTGCCAAAGAGTGTCTTTACCGAAATACATTTCATCATCTACAAAAAATGTTGGTATACCAAACACTCCTCTTTTAGCTGCAGCCTCAGTATTTGCAATTAAAGTAGATTTAACTTCTGGATCCTGCATTTGAGCCATTAACTTTTCTGCATCAAGTCCAGACTCTTCAAATGCTGACTTTATAATTTCAGGATCATCCATCTTTTTTGGTTCTTCCCACATGTGAACTAAAACTTTATCAATATAACTTTCAAGATAACCATCCATATCGGCCGCAACCGCTCCTCTTATTATTTGTAAGCTAATCACAGGAAAATGAGGATTCATTTGGAATTTATCCAACCCGTGTCTTTTAATAAAGCGCTGCATTTCTAGATTCTGATACTCATTCTTGTTCATAACACCAAAAAATTGCTCCATAGGAGGTTTATTGTTCGTTATCTTAAAAATGCCACCTAGCAATACAGGAATATAATTTACCTTTGCATCAGTTTTTTCTTTAATTGATTGCATAACCTTATGACTAAAATAGGCATTTGGGCTTGCGAAATCAAAATAAAAATCTACTTCTTTAGTCATATTGTTTCTCCTTTTAACTATTTTGACTTTCTTCAGTTGTCTGTTGCCTATTCTCAATCATATCAAGCATTTCAGAATAATCATGATCAGCACACATTCCATTCATAAAACCATTCAACTCTTCAGAACTCACTCCATTTCCATCTCCATAAGAGAGACCAAAAAGCGTTTCGCATTTTTCAGAATCACTAAATCTACTGTCTTGGGACAACTTATTCAATAGATAATCTTTAGTGTATTCTATATTAGACATATACACCCCCTGATCATTTTCTGAGTCTAAAACCAGATATTTGTTAGCACTGCCTAGATCCCACGAGCTCCATTTGGGTAAATCTTTATCTCTCCCTTTTCCAGGATTTCCTGTGTATGCAAATTCAGCCCAATAGGATTGCATCTGATTAGATAACTTCTTACCTGCAGGATAAGCATCCTCACCGAAAAGATAATTCTTGATAACGTAACTATCAAAAGAACCAAATACAAATAAAATCTCTAGAGCATGAGCAGAACCTACTAACTTAGAAAAATCCATTCCATTGAGTGTACTTAATTCGTCCCAGTCAAACCTATAGGCATAAGTATCAGCATGACCAGACTCTACTAGCTTCTTAGATGGCGCATCAACTGCCCTTTGTTTCCAAAAAGATGATCCATAAAAACTGATTGCGTCATAGTATTCAGGATCAATAATCTCTAATGGCATTTCATCAATCCCAATAGTTTTATAAACTCCAGTAGCAGGCCCCCAATTAACAAAGTTTCTGTTCATGGCATTAAAAAATTTGTTTTCATCTTTATTCGTTCCAGTAATGATTGGTACTCGTGATAAAGAACTATTAACAAATGATTCTTCAATGCCCCCGCTATGTATCACATGGCCATCTGGATAAACTCTTGTCATTCCGCTTCGTTTAGGCCTTGAATCAATAGCCGCTTGAATAATCACTTCTGGATCTTGTTGGTATAAAGTTGACCTTATTTCACTAACAGTCATTTGTTCTTGTTCTAGTCGTGCATTGCTTAAACTATCAACCTCGCCGTTAGCTAGCAAAATTTGATTGAAAACTTCTAATCCGCTTATAGACGGTGCTATTCCACTTTCTGGAAGGTATGATTCTGCTGAATCTATCGAAGAAGAGGACATGATTCCACTTTGTATAATTACTTTATGAAAAAGATCTTTTGCTAATGGTGAAGCAAATATTGCTGCTGAGTTGTGAGCTCCTGCGGATTCCCCAAAGACGGTAACATTCTCTGAATCACCTCCAAATGACTGAATATTTTTATTAATCCATTCCAAGGCCTTGATGGTGTCTAAAGTTCCATAATTTCCTGATAGATCTGAAAGAGAAGAGAGAGAGTCATGCAACGCTGGATGTCTAAACCATCCCAACGATCCCATCCTATATTGAATAGTCACTACGATCACATTGTGTTCAGATACCAAAACACTTGGATCATACATATGCGCACTGCCTACAGTATTACCTCCACCATGAATCCACATCATGACCGGGAGGTTTTTAGATTGACCAATGTCTGTTTGACTTAATTTTGGGGTCCAGATATTTAAATATAAACAGTCCTCACTGCCACTCCATATATCTTCACCATCCTCGCCAAATGAACTCGCTTTTTGAAAGCAACTGGATTTGAATTCTATGGCTTCTAAAGTTCCTGTCCAAGAAGAAGGATCTTTTGGTGCCTTCCATCTTAACTGACCCAAAGGTGGTTCTGCGAATGGAATTCCTTTCCAAACATAAGTATTATTACTTCCCGCAGTCCCTATGACAGAACCCTCTGAGATTTGTCTCAAAGAATCCTTCTCTAGTGACTGACCACATCCTGTGATTAGAAAAATTGTGAATAAAGATATACATAATTTAAATTTCATAAATTCAGTATAGGCAACTCTAAGAACTTTATAAACTTTAATGGAACTAATTATTTGCATACTTTAAAGCTTGCATGAGTTGTCTTTGTTACGTAAATTAAAGCAAAAATATTGACTAAATTTAGGAGACACCAAATGCAAATATCACCCATACCAACTTTATCGGAAGAAATTAATGATATTCGCCTTAGAACAGCAGATATCGTTGCAAATAGAATAGTGCCTAATGAATCGATTATTTATGCTGGTGGCGAAAAATCTAAAAAGCTTAGAAAAGAAATCAATGAAGAAGTAAAAAAACAGGGTCTTTGGGCCCCTCATTTACCTACTGAATATGGCGGAATGGATAATGGATTTTTAGAGTTAGCCTACATGAATGAAATATTAGCCTGGTCTCCATTAGGCAACAGATTATTTGGAGTAATTGCACCCAATTCTGGCAACCAAAAAATTCTTGTTAAATATGGAACAGATGAACAAAAGAAGAAGTGGTTAATTCCTCTCATCAATCAGGAAATGGAATCAGGTTTCTCCATGACTGAACCCGATTCAGCAGGATCAGACCCAAGATCACTAAAAACTACAGCAGTAAGAGAAGGAGACGAATGGGTAATAAATGGCCATAAGATCATGACCTCGAATGGTAACAGAGCTGATTTTCTAGTGGTGATGTGTAGAACCGAAGAAGATGGTGATGAAGGTGGAGTCAATTCTAAGATGACACAAATTATTGTACCTACTGACTCGCCAGGACTTACAAAAGTAAGATCAGTACCTATATGGGGACACACTGGTGGAGATCATATGGAAATAAAATATGAGAATGTAAGGGTACCAGTTGAGAATGCTTTAGGAGCAAGAGGTTCGGGGCATCAGGCAGCACAAGATAGGCTTGGAGCAGGAAGGGTCTATCACTGCATGAATACTATTGGTCAGATGTGGAGAGCTTTTGACATTATGGTTAAGTATTCTACTGAAAGAGAAGTCCATGGTGGCAAGCTGGAAACCAAACAATTTATTCAAGGGTTTATTGCTGATTCGTATATGGACATACAAGCTTCAAGATTGATGACCATTCATTGTGCTGAAATAATGGATAAAGAAGGCGATGCAAGAGTAGATATTAGTGCTATCAAAGTTTTTGTACCTGCAGCTGGAACTAGAGTAGTTGATAGAGCTATACAAATTCATGGATGGAGAGGAGTTTCAAGCGATACACCTTTAGCAGGAATGTATCAAGGCTTTAGAACTTTAAGACTGGCTGATGGACCTGATGAAGTTCATAGAATCCTAATTGCGAAAGAGATATTAAAAAAATATCATGATGGATTATCTTGGGATTTTGGCGTCTAAGAGTTTACTTATTTAAAGGGACTAATCGGACAGTTGAAGTTGAACTCGCAACCAAAATATCCTTCTGATACAACTTGCTCGTCATGAATGCCGTGCTCTTTCCGAGCTGAAGTACTTCAGCTATGGCAACCAGTTTTCCTTGACGAGAAGGTGCCAAGAAACTGACATTTAAATCTAATGTCATTGGAATAATTTCAAAGTTAAAAAGACCCATCAACAGATGTGCCATAGGAGCATCAAGCATACCAGTTACAAAACCACCCTGCACAACTTGTCCATCTGAATGAGTAAAATCGTGGATAGCCTCGAACTCCATCTCTATTTCAGGAGGTGTAGAACTAAATTTAGTCACATACGCACCGAGTGTATCTGTACAAGGGGCAGAATTAGATTGAAGAGATTTGAGTATTTTTGAGTCTTCCATAACTTGATCTATTTTAACTCAGGTATAAAAAAAAGGGTGGTAGTTGAAACTTTTTGCTGCGCCCAACCAAAATATTATTTATTTCAAAGCTCCAACCACCATAGTAAGTTGGATGTAGCTTAAATTTCGCTGTTGCAGCTCAATTGGGTGAAAACTACATCCTACTTTTTTTAACTGAGATACTTACCTTGGAGAGGTTTTTTCTGGGGAGAAATTATATGTTTCTCAGTTACATTTAATATCAAGTTGGCGACCTTGGAGAGGTTTATTTCTGGGGAGAATTAAATGCCTCTTGATATTGATTGCAATTATATACAGGTATAAATAATTTGTATAGTACTAAAGTGATAAAAGATTCTAATTCTTTTTACGCCACATAATCGAAATAACATATTGTGCTAACTTATAGGGGTTAATTGTCTGAATCTCAATCTCAATCTCAATCTCAATCTCACAAAGATGTTATTATTATTTTTCAATCTAAGGAGATCTTATGAAATATTTTTTAAGCACTATTCTGCTACTTACTTCTTTATATGCCCTATCAGGACATCATGCCTCTAACGAAGGATTAATGCCTGTTGCAAAACCAGGTCAAATTATCGTCACCTATAAAGGTGAATGCCCAGCAGACAAAATTGATGAATCTATCGAAATAGTTAAACAGACAATTGCCTATGAAAGAAAGAATAGCCCCGTGTCGTATTCTTCTTCGCCAGGTACTTGGTCAGATGGAACAGTTGGCGCCGTAGACTTACATGATTCTGAAGAGGCTATGAATAAAGCATTTGAATGGCAGGCAAATGATAAAAAATGGTCTGACTTATATGATCAAGTCGCTGCAACTTGTGGAATTACTGTAGAAGATTTTGAAGTGGTAAGCCTTACTGCAAGATAGTTACGGAAACCCTTATTTTTTTTCTAAATCATTGTAAAGATCTGGCAAAATTTTAGATAAATGGTTCATTTCTTCATAGCAATGAATTAATAAATCCTTGGCTATCTTATCGTTCAGTAAGATGGCCTTAACGAGCTTATATTTTGTAAAAAACTTAATCAGGTAATCTTTTAAAGGATTTAAATGACTGGGGTGCATGCCCAACCAAAAGTAACTATACATAGTAGATCCTTGTTCATTGACTACAACATGATGTAGTAAATTGCCTCCATGTATACCTGAATCCATGTTTCGGACACCTGCACAAATGGCCGTAGAGTTTTCGTTTATTTCACTAAAACCATAGGAACTTGGTTCAACAAAAGAAATACATAATGAATGTAGTTTTTTTCCAATGTACTCATCTACATAAGAATCTATGCCAATATACTTATCTTTATTAGATAATTTATGAGAAATATCTTCATCTATATGCGAAGAGATATGATCTTTAGGATGCCATAACTTGTATCTTTCTGTAGAGGTTGTAAACCAACCAAACCACCAATCAATCATTGCAGGAGTGACTCCATTCATTTGAGTTGTGCACTTTATAAAATAAGAATTTTCTTTATTTTTATAAATACCATCTTCGAGCTCTTGATTAGAAATTTCTCCCGACACTATGCAGTCGTTGAATTCAAATTCAATTGTTTCCTTTTCTAAAATGCGTTCTGCAGAATGAGGTAAATGTCCAAGTGGTATTTGATATTTTGAAAGGTCCATAATTTTTAAAACTAAGATCTTTTTTTACGATTCTGAATATGTATTGCTTTATTGTTCATGGCTAAAGTTGCCTCATGTAGCGCTTCTGAAACAGTTGGATGACTAAATACTGTGGTGCTAAACTTTTCTGAAGTTATATCATTATCCATAGCAACTAAACCTTGCTGAAGTATCTCTGATGCTGATGGTCCAAATACTTGAATGCCTAGTATCCTATCGGTATGAGTATCTGCAGTTATATTGACAGATCCTACTGTCTCCCCTGCTGCCAAGGCTCTTCCACTTGCAAGGAAGGGAAATGATCCTGACTTAAAATCTACGTTAAGTTCTTTTAATTCCCTCTCGCTCTGACCGACCCAAGCTATCTCAGGATGAGTATATATAACATTAGGTACGTGATCGTAATTTAGTTCCGTATTCAATCCGTGTATTCTTTCAACAACCATTATTGCCTCTTCAGAAGCTTTATGAGCAAGCATCGGACCCCTCACCACGTCTCCTATAGCCCATATGCTCTTTACAGGAGTCTGGCAGTAATTATCCACTTCAATAAAACCTTTTTCATTCAGAGGGATAAGATCTTCTTCAAATAAATCTTTGGTGTTGGGTTTTCTGCCTACCGCTAGAATAATTTTTTCAACATCAAGACTCCTCGCTTCGTCTTTATCATTAAAATTTATGTTTAATCCTGTATCGGTCTCCTTGACATCAAGGATTTCACAACCAAGCCTTATATCCAAACCTTGGCTAACGAACTCCCTCAATACTTGTCTTGAAATTCTTGGATCAAGCATAGGTAAGAATTCATGCTGTGCCTCGATCACTGTTACTTTAGAACCTAATCTGGACCATACACTTCCTAGCTCTAAGCCTATAACTCCTGCACCAATAACCACAAGATTTCTTGGGACATTTTTCAGTGTCAATGCTCCTTCACTATCTAGAATATGATCACCAATCTTTATATCTGGAAGATCGGAAGGACGAGACCCTGTTGAGATAATAATATTTTTTGTTGTAAGGACTTCAATTTTATCTTTTGTTGCAACTTCGACAGACTCACTACTTAATATTTTTGCGCTTCCTTCTATTAATTCAATTTTATTAGATTTTAATAAGGCTTCTACGCCATTTGTGAGCTGACTGACTACTCTCTCTTTTCTTGACATCATTTTTTCAAGGTCAAACTTTACATCTTTGGCTTCGATACCATGTTCATCATATTCATTAAGCAGCTGATGGTATTTCAGTGACGAATCAAGTAGTGATTTTGAGGGGATGCAGCCTATGTTCAGACATGTTCCTCCAACAGAGGATTTTTCAATACAAGCGACTTTCATGCCTAATTGTGCAGCTCTTATAGCTGCCACGTAACCAGCAGGTCCAGTTCCTATAATTAAAATATCGTACATATTCTTCTGTCTGCAATCATATCATTTCTAAATGTGATACTTCACTTGAAGATATAAATTTAAAAGAGATATCAGTAATTTTCTTAAAGGTAAGTTTCAACTAATTAAGCTACCCATAAAATAAAGGGCCCTATTGGGCCCTTTAATGAGGTTGGTCTTAATAAGAGTTAATCTCTAGTAACAACGACCTCTTCTGCTTGATCAGCATATTTAGAATATTCTTCTCTTGCAATCACTCTTCTATGAACTTCGTCAGGACCATCTGCCAATCTTAAAGTTCTCATATGAGCGTACATACTAGCTAGAGGGAAGTCTTGACTGACTCCACCACCACCGTGCATTTGAATAGCTCTATCAATTAATCTACATGCCACAATTGGTACATGTACCTTTATTTGAGCAATTTCACTTCTGGCTACTTTATTTCCAACTGTATCCATCATATGAGCTGCGTTGAGAGTTAAAAGCCTAGACGTTTCTATATCTATTCTGCTTTCTGCAACATAGTCATAGTTTGCACCTAGGGTAGATAGTTTCTTACCAAAAGCCACTCTATCTTCAGAACGTTTAATCATTAGCTCTAACCCTTTTTCCATAACGCCTATTGTTCTCATGCAATGGTGAATCCTACCCGGCCCTAAACGACCTTGAGATATTTCAAATCCTCTGCCTTCACCTAAAAGTAAGTTTTCTTTAGGCACTCTTACATCTTTAAAGGACACTCTACCGTGCCCATGGGGCGCGTCGTCATAACCAAACACATGCATCATCTTCTCAATCTTTATGCCTGGAGTATCCATTGGCACAATAATCTGTGATTGTCTTTGATGTCTAGGATTGTCAGGATTAGTCATACACATAAATATCAGTACTTTACATCTAGGATCTCCTGCCCCTGATGTCCACCACTTTTCACCATTAATAACGTACTCGTCTCCATCAAGAACAGCACTTGAGCAAATATTGGTTGCATCAGAAGATGCTACTGCAGGTTCTGTCATTGCAAATGCGGATCTTATTTCTCCATTAAGCAATGGTTTCAGCCATCTTTCTTGTTGCTCTTCATTGGCATATTGGGCCAAAACTTCCATATTCCCTGTATCTGGAGCTGAACAATTAAAAATTTCTGAAGCAATTCCCGATCTACCCATGATTTCTGCAAGAGGAGCATAGTCAAGATTGCTCATACTTTCTCCCATTGGATTTTCAGGCAGGAACAGGTTCCAAAGACCTTCGGACTTAGCTATTTCTTTTTTATCTTCAATAATTTGAGGAATTTGCCATCTATCACCTTGTTGAGTAAATTCTTCCATCTGTTGGGCATATATTGCTTCTGCTGGATAAACGTGATCATCCAAAAACTTTGAAATCCTTAGCTGTAAATCTTTTGATCTATCTGAAAACTGAAAGCTCATTTTTTTCTCCTTATAATTTCTATAAATACCTAAATAGGGTATTATAAATATCAGTGATATCTTTTAATTACTATTTAATCAATAATAGAGGCATACCACCTCTTAGTCTACAAACATATTGTCTTTCGTCTGAAATTTAAAAAATCTATAAGTTATGAACCTAAAAGAAACAGATCTGAACCTATTTATTGCTTTTGATGTAATCTACACCGAAAAAAATCTAACTAAAGCTGGACAAGTCTTAGGGATCACACAACCCGCGGTGAGCAATGCCTTATCTAGGCTGCGAGAGCTTTTTGATGACGAGTTATTCACGAGAACTTCAAAAGGAATGATTCCTACTCCTGTTGCCAACCAGATAATTTCAGACGTAAGAAATGCATTATCTTTAATGCAAAATACAATTTCTGAATCAGAGAAATTCGATCCATTCACAGCAGAAATGACCTTTAGAATATCTATTGGAGATAGTTCGGAATATAGACTATTGCCACTTCTCATTAAGCAATTAGCTGATGTAGCACCAAAAATGAAAGTAGAAACATACCTCACGCCAAGAAAAGAGGCTCCTAGGGAACTATCTTCTGGAGTGATAGATTTTAGTATCGACCCGCCCGTACATAGCGATCCTCATCTGAGACATGAAAAGATTTATGAAGAGGACTATGTAATGATCGTTAGAAAAAATCATCCTATTCTTGATAAAAGTGAAATAACTATTGAAGACTATTTAGATCTTGCTCATATACACATATCCAATAGAAAAACAGGACTGGGTCATGTAGATATGACTTTATATAAGCTGGGACTAGCCAGAAATATTTCATTAAGGGCGCAAAACTTCTTAGTCGCACCTCATGTTGTAGAACAATCTGATTTAGCCATCACAACCACAAAAGGTTTTGCTGTTGATAGAGATTTAGCCTGGAGAAAATTACCCTTTGATGTCGATCCACTAGTGCTGCATCTTTATTGGCATGAATCAAAAGAAACCGATCCTTCATCTATATGGATGAAAGATCTAATGTTAAAAACCTACGGGAAACTTCAAAAGGTCACCTAAGAAGTTGGTGCGGATGAGAGGACTCGAACCTCCACACCTTACGGCACCAGAACCTAAATCTGGCGTGTCTACCAATTCCACCACATCCGCGAGAGCGATTATTATAGGCATTCAAAGCGACAATGTAACCTATTCGTTTGGTGAATCAGCAATTATTATTTCTAATTCATTTAGTTTCTCTTTAATGGCGATCAAGGACTGATTAACTTGCAGTCTATAAGCATTAAATGAATCAAGACTTTCTTCAATTTCACTTATCTTTGCTAATTTAGTGCTGTTGGTCGAATCATTATTCAAGCCATCCATGGCTAAATTTACCTGTTCCTGAATATTAGCAATCTTGGCAAGCTCAAGACCCAAGGCTCTTTGCTTAGCAGTCAAAGCTTTATCCTTTTTGGTCATCTCTTCTAATTGAGAGATCAATGCTTCAACTGAATTAAGGTTCTTTGATATATCCTTTCTATTCTTTTTATTACTAAGATCCCAAAGCTTTCTAACCTCTTTGTTTATGAATTTTAAATCAGAGTCTATGTTTTGAGATAAATCTGCGAAGGTTTTTTCAGAGATTAAAATACTTTCTTCCAAAGAACTAATTCGCTCAACAAAGTTTAGACCGGCCTGCTGTTGGTTTCCTGAAGTATTGAAAAACCAAAAGGACAATATGATTAAACCAATAAGATTAGTTAAGGCTAGCATTGAAGAAAATAAGATGCCTCCACCTTTTGTTCTTCTTTTGCCTTGGTTAGATGTTGGTTCAGGCCTAACAGGTTTTATATCCTTATTTTGGTCTCTTAAATTTTCATTCATAGTTTTTATTTTGCTCTTTCATTCTATGGGATCGTATATACAATAGATTCCAAAATTAAGTTTAACAATTAATCTAAAATAGGATTAGATTTAAATAGAGGAATATTATGAATTTTGAATTTTCTGCAGATCAAATGCAATTGAAAGATATTGCAAGAAAATTCCTAGAAAAAGAAGAATCTGTTAAAAGAGCTAGGAATGTACTCGAAGGTGAAGCATCTTATGATGAAGATCTATGGTCTAAAATCATTGAAATGGGTTTCACAGCAACATCTATACCTGAAGAGTATGGAGGTTTAGGATTAGGATATTTAGAGCTATGCGTGATAGCTGAAGAATTAGGAAGAAGTCTTGCACCGACCCCTTTCTCTTCAAGTGTCTATCTCGCCTCAGAAGCTGTTATAAATTTCGGCGATGATTCTACAAAACAAGTTTATTTACCTGCTTTGGCTGCCGGTGAAAAAATTGGAGCTTTTGCTCATACTGAATCTAACACCTCGCCTACTGAATCCAATATAGAGTGTTCCTTCTCTGATGGATCTTTATCTGGAACTAAAATCGCGGTAGTTGACGGTGATATAGCTGGTTTTTATATAGTAACTGCGAAAAATGATTCAAGTGTAGGCCTGTACCTAGTAGATGCTAGCTCAGACGGAGTTAGTATAACTGCTCAACCTACCCTAGATCCTTCGCGATCTCATGCTGCAATAACATTTAGTCAAGCTAAGGCAACTGAACTTAAATCTGACTGGTCAGATGTGCTCAATCTCTTAGATAGAGCAGCAGTTCTATTTTCATTCGAGCAACTAGGTGGCGCAGAAGCCTGTATGGATATGGCCAAAGAATATGCAATGGGAAGATATGCTTTTGGTAGATCTATTGCATCTTTTCAGGCGATCAAACATAAGTTAGCAGATATGTTTATAGCTGTAGAGCTTGCAAGATCAAATTGTTACTATGGTGCTTGGGCACTTAGTACTGATGCACCTGAATTACCTACTGCTGCAGCGACATGCAGAGTTAGTGCCAGCCAGGCGTATCATGAATGTTCAAAAGAAAATATTCAAACTCATGGAGGTATGGGTTTTACTTGGGAATTTGATTGTCATCTCTACTACAGAAGATGTCGTCAACTGGCTGCTAATATTGGCAGTCAAGCAATTTGGAAAGATAAACTAATAAGCTCTTTAGAAAGAGCTAATCAAATATAGGAGAACTGATATGGATTTTAACGATACTCCCGAAGAAGCTAATTTTAGAAAAGAAGCTTTCGAGTGGCTTAGAGATAATGCTGAATTAAAAGAAGGTCCAAAAGATGGCTGGAGAGCTGCTTCGGAAGAAGAAGGCTTAAAACAAGTTAAAGTTTGGCAAAAGAAGCTTCATGATGGAGGCTGGGCTTGTTTACATTGGCCTAAAATGTTTGGTGGCAGAGAATCAACTCCTATTGAACGTGTAATTTGGGGACAAGAAGTTTCTAAATTTAAAGTTCCAGGTGGCTATTTAGAAATAGGTCAAGGAATGGCTGGACCGGTCATGATGATGTATGCAACTGAAGAGCAAAAAGAAAGATACTTACCTCCGATGTCAACTGGTGAAGAAATATGGTGTCAACTTTTTAGTGAGCCAGCTGCAGGATCTGATGTTGCAGGAATTAAAACAAAAGCCGAACTGGATGGAGATACATGGACAGTTAATGGTCAAAAGGTTTGGACATCTGGAGCACATTTCAGTGACTATGGGATTTTAGTTACTCGTAGTGACCCATCAGCGCCTAAACACAAAGGTTTAACTTTCTTTTTTGTTGATATGAAATCTCCTGGCATTGAAGTAAAACCAATTAAACAAATATCTGGAGGAGCAAATTTCAATGAAGTTTACTTCACAGATGTCAAAATACCAGACAGTCAAAGATTAGGAGCTGTAGGAGATGGCTGGAAAGTATCTCTAACAACACTAATGAACGAAAGACTTGCGGTAGGCGATGCATCTGGACCAGACTTTCAAGAAGCTTTTTCTCTTGCAAGAGGACAAGACTTAAACGGAAAGCTGGCAATAGAAAATGACGCTGTTAGAGACAAATTAGCAGATTGGTACTGCCAACAAAGTGGCTTAAAGTTTGCCAAGTATAGAAATATCTCGGCTCTTTCTAGGGGTGAAACTCCAGGACCTCAATCTTCTATTACCAAGATTGTGAGTGCAAATAAGCTTCAAGAAATTGCTAACTTCGGTCTTGATATGCTTGATTCTGCAGGAATTCTTAGAACTGATGAAGAGGGAGCAGAACAGTCTATGTACCAATATGGATTCTACGGATCAGCCGGTCTTAGGATTGCGGGTGGTACTGATGAGATTCTTAAAAATATTATTTCCGAACAGGTTCTCGGAATGCCTCAAGATATGAGAGCAGACAAAGGTCTTCCTTTCAACGAAATACCTACAGGTAATAAGTAAATCAGTAGATAAAACCCAAGGCGCAAACTCTTTTTTAAATTCTGAGTTTGCGCCTTTTTCTTTAAGAGATAACTCTCTCTTTTCTGAAGAATTTCAAGATATTTATTCTTCTATAAAAGGTGCAGTTCAAGAATGTCAGCATGTGTTTATTGATGGCAATAATCTCAAAGAAAGGTTTAGAAATCTTGATAAAGATTCTGAATTCTCTATCGGAGAGATAGGTTTTGGAATTGGACTAAACTTTCTAACAACATGCAAAGTCTGGTTAGACTATTCAAGTGAAGACCAAAATCTAGTTTTCTATTCTTTTGATAAAAATATTTTTAAATTAGAAGATTTTAATGAAATTCTGAATACTCATTCTGAGTTGAAACAATACAGTAATGAGTTTCAAAATTACTACCCAAAAAATGTAGAAGGCTTACAAAGAATCTCTTTATTTGAGGGCAGGATAAAACTCAATCTATTGATTGGAGATATTAAAGAGACTCAGAACTACCTAAGCCTTATGAAGTCAGTTGATGCTTGGTATCTGGATGGATTCTCTCCTGCAAAGAATCCTGAGCTTTGGTCTGAAGAGTTATTGAATAATATTCATCAGACTTGTCATACAGATACTACTTTTTCTACTTATACCTCTTCTGGCTTTGTTAAAGATAATCTTAGAAAGACAGAATTTAATTTCACAAAGACTGATGGATTTTCTAGCAAGCGACACATGCTTAAAGGTAATGCCATATCTACTTCGAAAAAGAATAAGAACTCAACAAAGAAAGTGGCCGTAATAGGTTCTGGCTTAGCAGGATGTATACTGAGTTACACCCTTGCAAAAAAAGGTATTAAAGTAGACCTTTTTGAAAAATCAGAAACAATTTGCTCAGCTGCTTCCTCGCATGAATTGCTAGTTACCTACCCAAGATTGTCGGCCCATGACACAGCCTATGGAAGATTCAATCTTCAATCATATCTTTATGCGACCGCATTCTATGATGAACTTTCTTCTGATGCTTGGAAGAAAACTGGTGTCTTGGTTCTGAATCATGATGATGACTCAGAAAAAAGACAGGCTTCTCTATTAGATAAAAGGTCGGATGGATTGATATATAAATATCTAGATGCAAAGAATGCCTCAGAAATATCAGGCATTGAAACTCAATTCAATGGACTACTCTATGATCAAGCAGGTTACATCTTGCCAAGAGAAATGTGCCAGACTTTAATTGAATCAAATAATATAAATTTAATAACTTCTGCTGAGATTAAAGATCTAGAAAAGATTGAAGATAAAATAATATTTAAGATTGATAAGCTCTCATATGAATATGAGTATGTTTGTTTGTGCACAGGCAGTGATACTAATAATCTAATGAAACTCCCAGGTTTCAACATCAAAAGAGGACAAGTCAGTCATGTCAAAAGTAATGAAAGTTTATCTGGTATTAAGCTTCCTGTCTGCGCCAAGGGTTATATCTCTCCTAAGCAAGATAAACTTCACCTTTTAGGCTCAAGTTATAGTGACTTAGATCATCTGCGAGTCATTGAAGAAGAGCATAATGCAAATATAGAAAAACTAAAGATCATTATTGATCAAGATCCTGAAATACATTCTGGACGTGCTGGTTTTAGAGCCGTCTCAAAAGATCATATGCCGATTGTTGGAGAAGAAAACGGTTTGTATATCAATACCTGCCATGGCTCAAGGGCATCTGTGACCTCACCTATCAGTGCAGAGCTGATCGCTTGCCTTATTTTAGATATGGCTCCCCCATTAGAGGAAAGAGAAGTTAATTCCTTGTCTCCTAAAAGATTTAGTTAAAGCTGGATAATACTTCAGCAACAATTGAGTTGATGCCAACTTGATCATATTGATCGCTAGGTCTTTTGAATCTAGTGAACGCATACCAAATCACTTCATCTGTTTTTGCATCATGAAATCTTATAGATATCTCATCTTTTTCTGATCTAACATATCGCTGATCTCTGGATTCAAAATACCTGTATCCATAGTATCCGTGATTACCAAGATCCGTTGAGCGTTCTATTTCTCTTTGAGTACCTAAATAGAATCTAACGATTAAATCCGACTCATCAGACTGAGAAAGACCTTTTGCACTTAAACTGGAATCAATTGATCTTGAAACCCTTTGAATAAGTATTGGATTGATACTTATCAGTTCTTCTTTATCTTCTAACGAAGGAGCAATAATTGAATAAGTCTTATACGAAGAAAGATCATATTGATTATCAGAATCAGATTGAACTAGCAGAGAACTTGCACAAGAAGTTAAACCAAGAAGGAATATTAAAGAAAGAATTTTGAATTTTATTTTCATATATATGTGATTTTAGAAAAAAATGAATCGTTTACCTAATTTTTTCTTACAACCCTGATATTGTATTTTATATCGGTCCGACTGTCGTTGTACTTTATCTGCTACGGATAGCAACCATGGTTTTGTCCTATAGCTTCCTCTTTTGTATCCTCCCCTGCCTTCATGATAAGCGAGGTATAGAGCTCGGGCATTTTTGAGAGATATGCCAAGTTGTTTGTGTGTCTTGTAATTATACCAACCGACAAAGTCGACTGAATCTTCAAAATCATTTCTGCTCACAAACCAGCCACCCCTATCATCAAGGTACATTTGCCATGTCCCATCTATAGCCTGGGCATATCCTCTGGCACTTGTAACTCTTTTCCAAGGAATAAATCCTAATAATTTTGTTCTTTCAGGTCTTGCGTCAGCTCTAAAACTCGATTCTTGTTTAATGATAGCCATAGAAACGTAAACTGGAATTTTCCAACGCTTTTCGGTCTTCTTTGCAGCCTTATACCAACTATATCTCTCTTTAAAAATCTTACAAACATCTGTTGTGGTACTAGGAGGACTATTAGAGGCACATCCAATCATGAAGATTAGAGCAAAAGAACAAAATAAGACCTTATTCATTTAAGAATTTAGAAGACTTAAAACATCTTCTTCCTCCAGTATCTGAATACCCAGATCATTTGCCTTACTTAACTTTGAACCTGGTTTATCTCCAGCAACAAGGAAATCTGTCTTAGCGGATACAGAACTCGTCACTCTGGCTCCAAGTCTGATTAATTCTTCTTTTAATTGGCTTCTGGCAATATTGTTGAAAGAGCCTGTAATTACAACAGATTTTGAACTAAGGGCATTATTATTCTTTACTTCAACTGCTTTGGGCTGTACTCCTAAATTCATCAAATCCTCTAAAAGATTAATATTTTCTTTATTTAGCAGGAATTCTTGAATAAATTTTGAAGCAACAGGGCCAATGTCATTAATATCAAGCAAGTCCTCTTCAGTAGCCATCATTAAGTTTGATATATCTTTAAAATTTAATGCAAGATTCAACGCTGTTGCCTCTCCTACTTCTCTTATTCCTAAAGAATATATAAACCTAGGAAAAGTAGTATCTCTACTATCTTGAATAGCATTGATCAAATTTGTTGCAGACTTTTCTGCAAAACCTTCCAAATTAAGAAGATCCTCTTTTTTTAATCTAAATAAATCTGCTGAATTGGAAACTAATCCTTTTTGGACTAACAAGGCTATGATCCTTTCTCCCAAGCCATCAATATTGAATGCATTTCTAGATACAAAATGTATAAGGGATTCTATTTTTTGAGCTGGACAGTCTAAACCCGCTAAACATCTGAGAATAGCTTCTCCCTCTTGCTTGTTAAGAGAACCATCACAAGAAGGACATTTAGTAGGTAATTCAATTTTCTTAGAATTTTTATCTCTTTTGCTATTATCTACTGAGATTATTTGAGGTATAACATCGCCAGCTCTTTTAATACTCACAGTATCCTTCTCTCTTACATCTAGACGTTTTATTTCATCAAAGTTATGAATACTGGCATGAGTCACTACAACTCCTCCAATGTTAACCGGCTCAAATTCTGCTACTGGCGTAATGCTTCCCACCCTACCCACCTGAAAAGAAATATTTTTAACAACTGTAGTGCCTACTTCTGCTGGAAATTTTCTAGCAATGGCCCATCTAGGAGCTCTTGAGACCTGACCAAGAGTGCGTTGTTTGCTTAAGTCATTCACCTTGAATACCACTCCATCGATTTCATAAGGAAGGGTATTTCTTTTATTTGAAATATTTTGAAAAAAATCTTTGCACTCTTCAATACTGGAAGCAACAGCAGTTATTGGATTTACTGGTAGTCCCCATGAATTATAAAGTTTTAATAAATCAGATTGAGTGTGAGGGAGTTGAAAATCACCTATTTCAATATACCCAATGCCATGAGCAAAGAAATTTAATGGTCTTGAGGCAGCGACTGAAGGATCAAGCTGTCTAAGACTTCCTGCCGCTGCATTTCTAGGATTCGCAAAAGTTTTTTCACCAGCCTGTTCAGCTAGCTTATTAGCGCTAAGAAAATCTTCTTTAGCGATGAAAGCTTCACCTCTAATTTCTATGAATTCAGGAAAACCTTTCTCTGTGTCTAAGAATGAGAGAGGTATCGAATTAAGAGTTTTAATATTGTGAGTGATATCTTCTCCGACCTTACCATCTCCTCTAGTTGTGGCTATTTCTAGATTACCTTTTCTGTATGATAAATTGACAGCGATACCATCAAGTTTAGGCTCGCAGGAATAACTGACGTGTTCTTCTCCTAGCAATCTATCAAGGATACGCTTATTAAAATCAAGCATGTCGTCATTATTAAATGCATTATCTAAAGAAAGCATTGGTGCTAAATGTTCTACTTTCTGAAAACCTTCTAATGGTTTTGCACCTACCCTTTGCGAAGGAGAGTAAGAATATCTTAATTCTTCATATTTAGACTCAAGATCTAATAATTCATTGAATAAAGCATCATATTCTTGATCAAGAATTTCAGGAGCATCGAGGGAATGATAATTATGCGAATGAAGATTGATTAGCCTATGAAGCTCTAAAACTCTTTCTTTGGTCTCCGGGGAATATTGCATCAATGACTGAACTAACTTGCAGAGGCAAGGAATTGCCTTTGATGTTCATGAAATTCATGTTTCATATGTTCAATCATTTGTTTCGTCATAAAATTTCTATCCTCATCGAGGATATTACATTGAAACGTTTCTTGAAGACTTTGAGACACTTCAACGAATAGTTCAAAAGCCTCAATTGGATTAGCTAAATTCTTAGGGTCCAATACAAGGGCAATATCATTTGAAGAAATACCCTCAGAAAATATACCCGGATTTTTTCCATTTAAGATACTAAAGGCTGGAGATGAGTCAGAGTCAAGAATTGTAAAAAAACCTTTATCCTCAAGAACAAAATTATAAAAAACTAAGGCCTGAGATAGAGAAGTCTCTGTAAATTCAGAATGTTGATCGTCATTAAGATGAATAATACTCAAATTAATTAAAGGTGTTATATCGGGCTCAATTGCTTCATTTTCGGCTTCAGGTATAAGTTCTTCAGTATCATTTTTTTCTTCGAAGCCCTGAAGCCATTCTTCTTCAAAATCTATTTCAGAACTAGAATCTGCTGAAGTGTTAATTAGATCAACCTTTAATTTACTTTGCCTGATCCTTAAGGCTCTTCTGATACCATCAATAAATACTAATGCCAATAAACAACCAATAAGAAGAGTGAGAATTTCTGCTAAATTAAACATATCAACTTGCTGCCATTTCTACTGCTTGATCAACATCAACTGCAACCATTCTTGATACTCCAGGCTCTTGCATTGTTACACCCATTAAATGCTTACTTTTTTCCATTGAGATTTTATTATGAGTGATATAAACAAACTGCACTCTTTGAGACATTTCATTAACCAAGTCAATGAAACGCATTGTGTTTAGATCATCCAAAGGAGCATCGACTTCGTCTAATAAGCAAAAAGGAGCAGGATTTAACTCAAAAAAAGCAAAAACTGTAGCTATTGCGGTAAGTGCTTTTTCTCCACCTGATAGCTGAGACACACTTGCGTTCTTCTTTCCAGGCGGTCTTGCGGAGATACCTATTCCACAAGTTAATAAATCTTCTCCTAGCATTATCAATTCAGCATGTCCGCCTCCAAAAAGTTTCGGAAAAGATTGAGACAAACTTATATTTAACTTATCAAAGGTATCTTTAAAAGTTGTTCTAGTTTCTTTATCAATTTTAGATATTGCCCTCTCTAATGTCTCAAGAGCTTCTATTAATTCATTATGTTGCTCATCTAGTAACGCTTTTCTCTTCGACTCCTGATCATATTCCTCCATAGCAGCAAGATTTATTGCTCCTAGTCTAGAAATTTTCAGCTCTATAGATTCGAGTTCAGATGCGTAATCCTGAACAGATTTAATATCTTGCAGATCAGCCTTTATCTTGGTGAGATCACCTCCGAGTTCCTCTACTTGCTTTTCAATGTTAGTCTGCTCAATTTTTGATGCCTGTCTCTCAAGTCTGAGATTTTCCAAGAGCTCTCTAAGAACAATAGCAGCTTGTTCCTTCTCTATTTTTTCTCTCTCTATTTTATGAATGGAGGCATTACATTCCTCAATAGCCTTTCTAGATTGAAGAAGTTTATCCTCTACCTTGAGCCTATCGGACAAAAGGGAATCCAATTTTTTCTGAATTTCACTAATGGGATCTTTCAGTTCAGTAGATTCTTTTTCAAGGTCAAAATTTTCTTTTTGCAAATCATCTAATTTTGTATTGATATAAGAATCTTCTGAGTTTAAAGAGGCAAGTTTAGCCTGCAGTTCTGCATATTTATCTGTCTTATCAATAAGATTTATTCTTTGCTGCTTGGCACCTTCTGAAGCATTAACTAAGAAGTCTTGGGTTATTTTAGTCAGTCTATCAGGTTCTTTGGAAAGACTTTCAAGATCAGCTTGTAGAGATTGAATATTGGCTAATGAATCTTCTAATGATTCCTGTTTGGTTAGTTTCCCTTTTATAGCCTCAATTGAATCAATGAGGTTTGAAATAACATTCTTCGTTTGTGTAATAAAAACCAGCCAGGAGCCTTCAATTTTTTCTGATGCGGCTTTATTTTCATTTACATCAGTACCTTCTTTGAGAAACTGTAATTCACTTTCTATATTCTCCAGCTCAGCTTTGGCAGTGACTTTATTATTTACAATGGTTTCTATCTCTTTTGCCCTAGAGTCAGCCTGCATCTTATTCGTAGATATTTTTTCATCAATTTCACTTAATCTATCTTTCTTTAAGCTGATCTCTTGTTCCGTTCGAGAAATATCTGCACCGAAACTATAAAATTCTTGTTGAACTTGGTCTAAAGCAGTCTGGAGCTCAATCTGATTAGCTCTTAGCTTTATAATCTCACTATCAGAAGTATTCTTTTCTGAATTTATCACTTCAACTTTTAGCTCTTGGTCTTTTACTTCTTTCTCCTTAGCTTTTAGAACTTCTGATACGTCCCTCCATTGCGAACCGAATAACATCAATTGTGCTGTTGTCTCTTCTTTTCGAAATTCGTGATATTTCTCAGCTGCTTTTGCTTGTCTTTGCAGCTTAAATAACAGTCTTGCAATCTCTTCTCTGAGATCTTCTAACCTAGATAAGTTTTCTTTAGTTCTTTTGATTCTAGATTCTGTCTCTTTTTTTCTCTCGAGATATCTAGATATTCCAGCTACCTCTTCAATGTATCCTCTCATCTCTTCTGGCTTTGCGCTTACGAGTTGAGAGATCATTCCCTGCTCAATAATTGCATACGATCTTGGTCCAAGACCCGTACCAAGAAACACGTCAGTGATATCTTTTTTTCTGCAGCTTGTACCATTGAGATAATAGTTGGACTGACCGTCTAACTCTAAACTTCTTCTGACAGATATTTCACTATAACTAGAAAACTCTCCTCCAATTCTTCCTTCTTTGTTATCGAAAAAAAGTTCCACAGAAGCTTTAGAGACGGGTTTTCGTGAAGAAGAACCATTAAAGACAACGTCTGTCATAGAATCGCTTCTTAGATTTTTAGCCGAACTTTCACCCAGCACCCATCTAACAGCATCAATCACATTAGATTTTCCGCAGCCATTCGGACCGACAATGCAGGACATACTTGAGGGAAAAGTTACGGATGTGGGATCAACAAAAGATTTAAAACCGGAAAGTTTTATGGAGTTGAGTCTCATTTTTTCAGTTCCTTTAGGGGGCAAGAATCCAATGCTTGCCAGGAAAGCATTACAGAAACAAAATCAACTTTCATTAGCTATAAAAGTCTAGTCTATATAGACTTTAGAAACTACTGATTTTTTCTTTTTTTTACGACTTCGATCAGGGCAACTAATTCGTCCTTTTCTTTCTTCGAACTCAGTAAAGGTAGAGCTTTTTGCCAATAGTCTATTGTTAGACTAGGATTGCCCTTCTCTAATTCAGACAAGCCTTTTAAGGTTAGAGTTAAAGGGTTTAAGGAATTCTTTTCCAGAGAAGAATTGATAATCTCATCAATATCATTATTGAATTTTCTTCCACCGCTCAAAAATAGAGTCTGTGCATATTCTGCCATAACATCTCCATCTAGCTCATCCTTATAGGTGTTGTAGATATCTTGATAAACTTTTCCCGCCAACTCAAATTCATTTATATTTTTTAGTTGTCTTGCCAGTATGTAAAGTTCTCCAGCTTCAGTATTGTCTTTCTCAATAATCATGCCCACTAAAACTTCTACATCCTGTCTAAATATTTCTCTGTCTTCCATGTCCCCCCTCAAGAAAGATTCCAAAGATGTTCTCTGGAGTGAAGATTCAAAAGATCCTTCAGAAATATTCTGGTAGAGAAAAACTGTCAGTAAGGAAATAGAAAAAGCTGTAATGATATTTTTATTAAATTTGAAAAAATCAGATCTTTTAGTCATTGTTAGGTATAAGAGCGAGAAAACTATGAAGAAGAAAATAAAATAGTTCATAGATGATGCTTAGCTAAGCTTGCTTCCTTCTGTAAAGAATAATCGATCCTAGGGACAGGATTATTAAAAGAAAAGGACCAAACCATAAAATATAAGTGGCCGGTTCGATCGGTGGATTGTAGATAATAAAATTGCCATATCTCTCAACTAGATAAGCTTTTATTTCTTCAGCGGATTGTTCTTTAATCACTAATTCATAAACTTCGCGCTTAAGATCATTAGAGATTGGAGAATTAGAACCTGAAAGATTAGAGCTTTGGCATTTTGGACATCTAAGCTCGACCAGAAGTGAGTAGAAAAGCTCTTCTTGAACGATGTTATCGAAAGAATAAGCTTCTTTATCAAAAGTAAATTTTTGCTCGGCTTCGCTCAAAATACCCAATGAAATGGAACAAATAAAAATGATTATTAGAATCTTATTCATCAAGGTACTTTGCAAATTTCTCTTTCCAGACTTTGTCGTCAATTACTCCGACATGCCTAACCCGAATTAAGCCTGCCTTATCAATAAAAAAGGTCTCGGGGGCGCCGTAAACTCCTAAATCTATAGCCAGCCTACCTTCAAAATCAAATATTGAGAACTCAAAAGGATTACCATCCGCCTGCAAAAGAGCAATCGCTTTATTTCGATTATCTTTGTAATTTAGACCGTAAATGGGAAGTATTGACTCTTCTTTGAGTTGCATTAAAAAAGGATGTTCTACCTTGCAAGCGATACACCATGTAGCCCATACATTAATTAATGCAGGCAATTCTGAGATATCACTTTTAGTAAGTACCTTAGTTTTATCAGTCAAAGAAGTTAAAGAAAATTCAGGAAAAGATTCGTCTATGAGAGCGGTTTCAAGCTGATCATCTTCATTAGATAAAAAAGAGAATAGTACAATTATTAAAGTTACGAAAATAACTAAGGGCAGTATATCTAAAAGTTTTTTCATGCCCTTCTTATTTGTTTTATACCAGCCAACATGCTTCCAATAGCTATTAAAAGAGCTCCTAGCCAAATCCATCTTATGAAAGGCTTAATTTGGACCTTAAAAGACCAAATATCAGCTTCTAGATTATCACCCATTGAAATATATAGATCTTGAAACGGCTCCATAATGATTCCAGCTTCAGTTGTTAGTTGACCAGATGGTACATATGTTCTTTTTTCTGTAATGACGTTTGTATCATTCTGGGTATCTTTAAAAGAGATATTGGCAGACTTTGAAAAGTAGTTAGGACCTAAGGTATCTTCTACAGATTCGAAGCTAACTATTTGATCACCAAACTCGAAACTATCTCCTGGAGCTAAAATAAGTTCTTTTTCTAATGAATAACTTGATACCACTCCCACTCCCAAAACAAGAATAGCCATCCCGACATGAGCAAAAGTTACAGCTAGTCTCTTTTTTAAGAAGCTCCAGTAATTAATATTTCTTTTTTTGCTGACTTGTAAGGTGCCAGCAGCTATCCAGCATGCCAAAAATATAGTGATGAAAGATGTTAGATAAAGATTATCAAATAATATGTACAAGATTAGTAAAATCAGACCAAAGACAGAGATAGACTCCAAGAAAACCCTTTGTATAAAACTAAAAGAAGAGGAAGACCCCCAAGACAGGTATAGAGCTATGCCTTGAAGCAAGCCAAGAGCTAGAGCAAAAGGAAATAAAATTATTTCAAAATATAATCCTAAAAAAATTTTTTATTTTGCTGGCCAAAGCTCTATAACTAAAAGTATTAAATCCAAACAAGAAACTTTAAACTCCCATTATAACGGGACTAAAAATTTTTTAGAGATTTTAAAAAAAAAAAAATCAG
>ENA-OWPI01000854-OWPI01000854.1-marine-metagenome-genome-assembly--contig:-NODE-854-length-37574-cov-4.010134_pt1 | contig 37574 bp, 37 predicted proteins | sample MGYA00238138_ERZ651775 | MGnify/ENA primary metagenome ERZ651775 (study PRJEB26906, sample SAMN06265043) | marine metagenome | isolation source: Helgoland LTER site | place: Germany:Helgoland, sampling...
AATATATTTTGAGGAAATACACCTCCCAAACCTGATGTAAATATTTTTTCTCCGATGGAAAATTTAGAAGTTTTCTTAACATAACTCAGTTGCCCTGCTCTTTCTAAGCCAAACCCTTTTAGGGTAGAATGAATTGAACTGGTTCCTGAAACAACTGGAATTGATGACCTAATATCTTGAATCAAAAAAACTTCTGCCGTAGAAATGCCTACGTTACTAATCCTACCTACTAATCCTTTCTCGGAAATAACAGAGTTATTAATTTTAATATCATGATCCCTTTCTATATCTAAAACTAATAAAGGCTGGAAAGTATTTGAAGATAGAAGGTTTTTTTTAGAAATTTTGAAACTTTCTTTATTAAGATCAGATGAAGACCAAAGAGTATTTATTCTTTCTAAATCAATAGCGAGTTTTTTTGCCAGCTGATTAGTGACTTTTAATTTTAAATTTTCTTCTTCAAGAGTTTTAACTCTCTTATCCAAAGTTACTCTGGCTGAGAAAAAAGAACTTGTTATATCTGCAACATATCCTGGAAAATTAATTATCAAGCTTATGGGTTTAAGAATTTCATGGCTAACCAATCTCAAAGTAGAAGAAGTTTCAAACTTCACATCACTTATCATGAGACAAATGCAAAAGATTACAGCAAAAACAACTCTCGAGGGTTTCATAGCGGGAATAGCAAATATCGCCTCGCTACTTATATAAGAAACCTTGTGTTCACGCTTGAGCATAGATAAATGATACTCAGAGAGAATTAATAAAGATATCTTAAAGTATTACTCTGTTGATAAAAGGTCTATATCGTACTTATCCATTATCTCTAAAGCACTTCCTCCACCCTTTGCAACACAAGTTAATGGATCTTCAGCCACTATAACCGGTAATCCTGTTTGACTGGCTATTAAGACGTCTAAATCACGTAACATAGCTCCCCCTCCGGTTAAAACGATGCCTCTTTCGCTTATATCTGCACTAAGTTCAGGCGGAGAGGCTTCTAGGGCTGTTCTTATTGCTTGAATAATTGATGAGAGTGGTTCGAGCATAGCATCATAAGCTTGCTTACTATTCATAGTAAAGGTTATAGGTATACCTTCAGCCAAATTCCTTCCCCGTACTTCCATTTCAATAACTTCAGAATCAGGAGAGGCAGTTCCGATAACATGTTTTACTTTTTCAGCAGTAGTCTCTCCCAGCAAGACACCTTGATTTCTTCTTACATAGGAAATAATGGCCTCATTTAATTTATCGCCCCCAACCTTTAATGAATGGGCATAGACTACTCCGTTTAAAGCAAGTATAGCTACCTCAGTAGTTCCTCCACCTATATCCACCACCATAGATCCTGTAGCTTCTTCAACTGGTAAACCAGCTCCTATAGCTGCTGCCATAGGCTCTTCTATCAGACGAACTTCTCTTGCGCCTGCTTTAAGAACCGATTCTCTTATGGCCCTTCTTTCAACTTGAGTTGATTCACAGGGCACACATACCAAAATTCTAGGGCTTGGTCTAACAAAACTATCCTCATGAACTTTTTGAACAAAATATTTAAGCATTTCTTCAGTAACTTGAAAATCAGCTATTACGCCATCTTTTAAAGGTCTAATGGCAGTTATATTGCCTGGTGTTCTTCCAAGCATTTTTTTTGCTTCCGTTCCAACTGCAACAACGGTTCTTTGGCCATTATTGTTTCTTATAGCTACAACTGATGGCTCATCTAGGATTATTCCTCGTTCCTTTACATACACAAGAGTATTTGCTGTACCCAAGTCAATTGATAGGTCATTTGAGAACAATCCTCTTAATCTTTTTAACATTTAGTTTCCCGTTAAGAATTGCTTTGATTCTATTTAAATGTAACTCTAGCAATAGCATTGTTTTTGAGCAAGCTACAATATGCTACATTACCCATCTTTTTAAAATAATACATTCAAAAATATGGCTCTAAGCGACAAAGAATTAAAAGAAATTTCTTACCTTGCAAGGATAAATGTAAAGGAAGAATCGTTTTCTTCATTGAAAAAGGAACTTGAACAGATCTTAACTCTTTTTGAAGAACTCAACGAAGCTGACACGTCATCTGTAGATGCCATGTCGCATCCTCTAGATCTATCTCAACCAACAAGAAAAGATGAAGTTACTGAAGAAAATAAAAGAGATGAGCTGCTTAAAAATGCACCTTCTGTTAAATCAGGACTCTTTATTGTTCCTAAAGTGATAGACGGAGAAGCATAAAATGGATCTGCACAAACTTTCTCTTAAAGAACAACTAGAAGGCTTAAAAAAAAGTGAATTTACATCTGTAGAGCTGACTTCGCATTACCTTAAAAGAATTTCTAAACATGACGAAAAGTTCAATTCATTTATAACAGTAACTGAAGAGAATGCTCTGATGCAGGCAAAAGCAGCTGATGAGCGCTATAAAAAAGATAAATCTCTTCCTCTTGACGGAGTACCTATCGCTCATAAAGATATTTTTTGCACCAAAGGAGTAAGAACAACTTGTGGGTCAAAAATGCTGTCAAATTTCGAAGCTCCCTACTCTTCAACGGTCTATACAAAGCTTGATGAACATGGCATGGTGATGTTGGGGAAAACAAATATGGATGAATTTGCGATGGGTTCATCAAACGAGACAAGTTACTTTGGTCCAGTTAGCAACCCGTGGGATACTGAATATGTTCCTGGAGGATCTTCTGGAGGCTCTGCATCTTGTGTTTCTGCTGAGTTAGCACCGATAGCAACAGCAACTGATACCGGTGGTTCTATTAGACAGCCAGCATCTTTATGCGGTCTAACTGGAATAAAACCTACCTATGGAAGAGTTTCAAGATATGGAATGATTGCTTTTGCTTCAAGTCTAGATCAAGGCGGTGTAGTAGCGAGGTCGGCTGAAGATGCTGCATTAATTCTTGAAGGAATGTCTGGGCATGACCCAAAAGATTCAACTAGCTTAAAACTGCCATCGCCAGATCTTACAAAGAATCTTAAGGATTCTATACAAGGCATGAAAATTGGCCTTCCTAAAGAATTCTTTGAACAAGATATGCCATCTTATGTAGAACAATCAATCCAAGAAGCAATTGAAACTTATAAAAGTCTTGGAGCTGAAATCGTAGAAGTGTCATTAAAAAATATTAACTTATCGCTACCAATTTATTACATTATTGCTCCGGCTGAGTGTTCAGCTAATCTATCAAGATATGATGGTGTTAGATACGGTTACAGATGTGAGGATCCCAAAGATATAGAAGATCTATACATGAGAACAAGAGAAGAAGGCTTTGGAGCTGAGGTAAAAAGGAGAATACTAATAGGGACTTATGCCCTTTCAGCTGGTTTCTATGATGCCTATTATCTTAAAGCTCAGAAATGTAGACAGCTTGTGGCTAATGATTTTACTAATGCTTTTGAGTCTGTAGACGTTATTTTATCTCCAACCACCCCAGGAACAGCATTCAAGGCTGGGGAAAAAAGCGATGATCCGACAGAGATGTATTTACAAGATATATTCACTATTCCTGCTAATTTGGCGGGTTTACCAGGAATATCTATTCCATGCGGAGAGCATGGGGGACTTCCCTTAGGAATGCAATTAGTTGGGAATTCACTTCAAGAAGACAAACTTCTGCAGTTTGCACATTCTTATCAATCTAATACAGATTGGCACAAAAAAATGCCAAATATTTAATATGAACGAAAATTTGAACAACTGGGAAGCAGTTATTGGACTAGAAATACATGTTCAATTATCGACTAAGTCAAAACTATTTTCTGGAGCTAGCACTAATTTCGGTGCCCTTCCAAATACTCAAGCATGCAATATAGATCTAGCAATGCCAGGCGTTTTACCAGTTCTTAATGAAGAAGTATTGAAGATGGCTATCAAACTAGGGACAGCTCTTAATGCTGATATAAATAGTCCAACTAGTTTTGCCAGAAAAAACTACTTTTATCCTGACTCGCCTAAAGGTTATCAGATTAGTCAAATGGATAAACCAATAGTAGAAGGTGGATATTTGGATATAGAAACCGAAAGTGGTACTAAGAGAATTGGAGTCACGAGGGCTCATTTAGAAGAAGATGCAGGTAAATCTCTACATGATGATTTTGAGGGACAATCGGGAATAGATCTAAATAGAGCGGGAACTCCTCTATTAGAAATCGTATCTGAGCCAGAAATAAGTACTCCAGCAGAAGCCGTGGCCTATTTAAAATCCATCCATTCCATTATTAGATATCTAGCTATTTCCGATGGGAATATGGCAGAGGGTTCCATGAGATGCGATGCCAATGTATCCGTCAGAAAAAAAGGAGATTTAGAACTAGGCACAAGAACCGAGACTAAAAATGTTAACTCTTTTAGATTTGTTGAAAAGGCTATTCAGTATGAAATAGAGAGGCAAGTACATGAAATAGAATCAGGAAATACGATCACACAAGAGACTAGGCTTTACGATTCTCAAAATAATACAACTAGACCAATGAGATCTAAGGAATATGCTAATGATTATAGATATTTTCCTGAACCAGATTTACTTCCTATAACTCTAGAAAAGGACTTTATTGAAAGCGTAATAAACGATATGCCAGAAATGCCAAATGAAAAAAAAGAAAGATTTGTTTCTAAATTTTCATTAAGCAATTATGACGCTGATCTTTTGGCAGCAGATAAGGATATTGCCAATTATTTTGAAGAAGTAGTTAAGATTTCAGACTCTCCAAAATTAAGTACAAATTGGATAATGGGAGAACTCTCTGCTCTGCTAAATAATGAAAATTTAAATATAAAAGATTCAAAAGTTTCTTCAGATAAATTAGGTCAATTAATTCTTAGAATAGAAGATGCAACTATCTCAGGAAAGATTGCGAAAGATATTTTTGAAAAGATGTGGATATCAGGCAAAGAAGTTGACGAGATTATCCAAGATGAGGGCCTAGAACAGGTAACTGATGATAAGCAAATTGAAGCAATGGTCGATGAAGTAATTAAAAGCAATCCTGAACAACTTGAGCAATATCGATCAGGAAAAGATAGGCTTTTTGGATTCTTTGTAGGACAAGTAATGCAAGCTTCCAAAGGAAAAGCTAACCCTAAACAAGTTAACGATATTCTTAAATCTAAATTAGAAAAATAACCTATCTTGTAAGTGCAGATTTATCATATTATTGAAGTCCTTAAGGACCTCTTTTCTTTCTCTTTTATTTGCTTTTACGCAGTAATCTAGAAAACCATATAGAGAAAGTAAAACTAAATTCGCTTGCCTGTCTAAGACTGAATCTATCTTACCAGGCCACCCTTTCTTTATTATTATTCTGATTTTTTGTCGATAATATTTCTTTGTACGATCTCTTTCTGCAAGGCACTTAGGTAAGTAAAAAATAGCTGAGTAAACTAAATCACTGTAATCAGGCAATAGATCGACCATTTTTAATACGGAACTTTCCATAAGATCTTTAGCATCATTGGGTGTTTTGCAATTTTTTATACCCTTCTCAAGATGTGCTTCTATTTTTCTGGTTACTCTTTTTTGCTCGTTTAAAAATATATCTTCCACATCAAGAAAAAAATCTGTTAATTCATTGAGGGGCATTTCCATTTCGTGAGCCAATTGAATAAAAGATATGGTGTGAACTGTTTTATCCATCTTCCTGATAGAGTCCATGGACTTTTGGATAATCTTTACTTTCTTTTGAACGTCAACATTCATCTTAAAAAAACTTTCTATCCTGAAGGTGCAAATTAAGCATGTTTCTAAAGTCGCTAAGAATCTTTAATCTTTCATTTTTAGGAATATGCACTACATGATCGATAAAGCCATAAAATAAAACTGTAACTAGTTCAGATTGCCTTTGAATTACTTTCTCATCCTTGCCAGGCCATCCTCTTTTGATAAGTTTGGTAAACTTTTCTTTAACTTTAATCCTATTTTTATCTCTGAATTTAACACATGCCGGTAAGTAGCAAGATAACTCGAAACGTAAATCAGAGTCTTTACTTAGCGTTTCTACAAATCTTTCAAAAAATATTTCAAAGGCTCTCATATAGTCTCCAGGAGTTTTGGCTTTCTTAATTTGTTTATCCCAATACCTATGGAGCGATTCCCAGTCTTTCTTCTGAGCTTTAAGAAATATGTCTTCAGTGGTTGTATAGAATGTACTGAGTTCATCAATACCTACATCTAGCTCTTTAGCAATGGCTGCAAAGCTTAACAATTCAATTCTTTTCTTCTTCCTAAGAGAATTAATTGCACTATTTACTACCTTTTCCGTAAGAATACTGGAAGTATTTTTCATAAAAGTCTAAGTCATAAACATAGATAGCGTTTCAGCTATATAGGCTGGTTTTTCAACGCCTTCTATTTCCATTGTGACCTCGGTCTTCATTAGATATCGGCCATCACCTTTATCATCTACAGAAACGCACTTACTATGAGTCCTGACCTTTGCCCCTACATTGACTGGGTTAATGAATCTTACTTTATCAAGTCCATAATTAAAGACCATTTTTAAATTCTCAGGAGCTAAGACTGCCTGTGATGTAAGATGCGGAAGTAAAGATAAAGATAAAAATCCATGAGCTATCGTTGAGCCAAACAAGGGTGTGGCTTTTTCTGAATCTACATGGATGAACTGATGATCTAACGTGGCATCAGCAAATGTATTTATTCTATCCTGATCTACCTCGAACCAATCTGAAGATCCTATTTCTTGTCCTACGTAATCTACTAATTTTTCTGCTGGTACTAATCCAATCATTTCTTTTCTCCTATTTATTAATTAAATAATTCTTATATTCATCTCTTAAATTTGTTTTTAAAAGTTTACCAGTAGCTGTGTGCGGCAGGTCCTCAACAAATATAACATCATCAGGTAACCACCATTTGGCAACTTTACCATCAAGGAAATTTAAGAGGTCTTCTGCTGAAGGATTTCCATCAGAAGTTTTCACTACAAGCAGTAATGGCCTTTCATCCCATTTCTCGTGAAGCACGCCTATGACACATGCTTCTGCAACTTCCGGATGACCAACTGCGGCATTCTCAAGATCAATAGAACTAATCCATTCGCCACCAGACTTAATGACATCTTTACTTCTATCTACAATCTCCATATAGCCTTCTGGATGGATTTTTGCAACATCTCCTGTATCAAACCAGCCATTCTCATCTTTTGCGCTCTCTTCGGCCTTAAAATACCTTTCTACAATTGTTGGACCTTTTACAAGAAGTCTTCCGAAAGCGATTCCATCCTTTGGTAATTCATTGCCATCATCATCTGCTATTGTCATATCTACACCAAAAAAGGCTTTTCCTTGTTTTTGTTGCAGGTCATACCTGTCTTCTAAATCCATATTATCCATTTCTGCAGTCTTCACAGTTGCTGTACCTAAAGGGCTCATTTCAGTCATACCCCATCCATGCATGAGAAACACATTGTGCTTCTCTTCAAACTCTTGAATCATGGCTCTTGGAGCTGCAGCTCCTCCAACCAAGGCTGTATCGACTGAGTCTATAGTTTTATTAGAGCCGCTTAAGTACTGAAGTAGACCAAGCCAAACTGTAGGTACTCCCATCAATAGATCTGGTTTCTCAGATTCAATAAGTTCATGGATCGATTCTCCATCTAGCTTTGGACCAGGGAATACTAGCTTTGCACCAAACATGGCAGCTGCATATGGGATTCCCCATGCATTTACGTGAAACATTGGAACTACTGGGAGAATAACTGTAGAGCTTGATACTTTAGCAACATTGCCCGAGCTAACTATCCAAGCATGCAGTACTGTTGATCGGTGAGAGTACAAAACTCCCTTAGGATTACCAGTTGTACCCGAGGTATAACATAAACTGGAAGCAGTATTTTCATCGAATTCTGGCCAATCAAAATCATCGGATTCTTCAGATATTAAATCTTCATAGCAAATAACATTCTTAAGTTTAGTTTCAGGCATATTATCTTTATCAGTAAGAATGATAAAACCTTTAACATCGCTTAAATCATCTTCTAATGACTCTACAAGCTCAACAAAAGAAAGATCAATAAAAAGATACTGATTTTCTGCATGATTGATGATGTAGGTTAGTTGTTCAGGAAAAAGTCTTGGGTTGACTGTATTTACAACACAACCAATTCCAGAAACTCCAAAATAAAGCTCAAAATGCCTATAACCATTCCAGGCCAAAGTCCCTACTGTATCTCCTTTAGTTAAACCGAGTTTAACCAGTGCATTTGCTAACTTCCTTGATCTTTTAGCCGCATCCGAAAAAGTATATCTATGAATAGGACCTTCAACTGTTCTAGATACTACCTCAGCATCGCTATGATACTTTTCAGCATGCTCTATCAGACCTGATATCAATAGCTGGCCACTCATCATGTTTCCTAGCATTTTTTTCTCCTACTTTCTTAATATTGTTCTTGTTAAAGGGTCAGAATATCTTCGCTTCAACCACTCTTCAAGACTAAATTCACTCTGCCCATCATTTATTTTTTTTAATAGAATTAAATCAAAATAAAAATTCCATAAAAATGGAGCCCATTCAAGTTGCAGTTCACTCTTCCATTCTATGCAAAGCTCATTTTGAGTTGATAAAAGCTTATCAATCTTTTTAGCAGTCAGATTTTGATGTTTCTTAAAGGGATCTAAAAAATAGGGAAGAATGAATTTGAAATTCTTGGGAATATTGTAAGAATCAATAATCTGATGATCTGTCTTGGATATAGCAAACCTTTCTAAGCAGATACTATCGGTAATTGGCATTCCCGTAGGGTTAATCCCAATTCCTTCAACTACTTTATCGAGTAAAGCCCTTCCTTTGTATGGCCCAATAAAAAATCTTGTGGGACAGTAATCATTTGCATAAAAATTATCCCAAATGATGATAGGATTTTTAAACAAGCTCTTTAAATCTTTGAGATTTTTTAATGAAATAGACTTACTCACAACCTCATCTCCAGTCCATAAGATGTTTATATTAGGATCTATATTTGCAGCCAATACTTGCAAATACTCATTGTCTTTAATCTCCCCTCTGGCAAAACTTTTGCAATAGACTGTTGGACAAATCATCAAAGGATTCTTGTTGATTCCTTTGATAGAAGAAACATGTTGAATAATTTTAAGATGGATTTCTGCAAGCTCTGCATTTCTTGCTTGATCTATGTCGTCAAAGAGAATCGCGAAATCCTTAAAACCAATTTTTTGAGCCTGTAGCATTTTTTTAGTTAAAGACTGTATATATTTATTTGAGAATTTTGTAATGTTCATTCCAGGTGATAAAGCAAAAACAGGTCTTACTGAATTCTTTTTGGAATCTCTAATAAAGGACTTTAGAGTCTTTATTTCCGAATCAGGGTAAGGTTTTTCCCAATTAACCCTGTGAAAGGAATCTTCTTTAGGACCATATAAATAAAAATCCATATTTAATTTACCCATATGACCTAAAACCTTGCATCTGTCCTGCTCAGAAAAAAATCGACCGTAATAACCTTCTATATATCCTTTTAGCATTTCTTTATTTTTCCTGAACAAACCCTATCATCTCCATTTAAATCTTTAAACTTTCTTATTTCAGAAAAGTTATATTTTTTTAAGAGCGATATGACTTGTTGAGATTGCTCATGGCCATGCTCTAAATACAGCGATCCTTTGTTTACAAGTCTTTCAGGGCTTTTGCTAATAACTGTTTCAATATCCTTTAATCCTTTAGATGCAGAGATAAGTGCACTTATTGGTTCAAATCTTAGTCCATCAGAATGAACTCGCGGATCATCAGGATCAATGTATGGAGGATTACAAATAATAATATCAAATGTATCTGCTGCAAATGCCTCTAACCAATCTGAGTGAATAAATGAAACACTTAATGAATTAGATTGCATATTCTTTGAAGCAACCTTTAAGGCCTTAAAGCTTTTATCAGAGCAAAAAACATCCCATCCGGCCCTTTCTTTTGACAAAGCAAGTCCTATGGCTCCAGACCCAGTTCCTAAATCTAATACTTTCTTTTCAGCAGTATTAAAATCTTCCAATACTTTCTCAATAATTATTTCTGTTTCGGGTCTAGGAACTAAAACATTCTCATCGACATAAAGGTCAAGACTCCAAAAACCAATACTCTTTATAAGATAAGCTAAGGGCTCACCCCTTTCTCTTCTTTGGACCAGCTCTTTTAGTTCTATTAATTTGTCGGAACTTAATCTCGGATCATCTCTGTATAAAATATTCTTATCTATACTTAATAGATTTAAAATTAGAAGCTCAATATCTAGCTCTGTGCTTACCTTTGAATTATTTGATATTAATTTGATTTGATTTAATGATGAACAATCATCCATCAGATTGAAGATTCCAAATTAGCTAAAGCTCTGGCTTGATTTTCTTCTAGAAGAGTAGAAATCATAACTTCCATATCCCCATCTAAAAAAGCTGGAAGGTTATGAACCGAAAATTCTATTCTATGATCTGTAATTCTATTTTGAGGAAAGTTATAGGTCCTGATCTTTTCAGATCTGTCTCCTGAACCAACCATTACTCTCCTACTTTCCGCCTGCTCAGACTCAGCTTTTTCTTTTTCGGCATTCTGCAGCTTTGATTGCAGTAAAGATAAGGCCTTCTCTTTATTTTTATGTTGTGACCGTCCGTCCTGACACTCGACCACAAGCCCAGTTGGTATATGAGTTAATCTGACCGCGGAATCAGTCTTATTAACATGCTGTCCTCCAGCACCTGATGCTCTAAATGTATCAACTCTTAAATCATTTTTATCTATACTTACCTCTGCAAGATCGTCTTGTTCAGCCAGAACGGCGACAGAGCAAGCAGAAGTATGAACTCTTCCTTGCGACTCTGTAGTCGGAACCCTTTGAACTCGATGAACACCGGCTTCAAACTTCAATTGCATGTAAACATCTGAGCCTTGTATTCTGGTCACAAGTTCCTTAAATCCTCCATGGTCTCCTTCTCTTACACTGACCACTTCTAATTTCCAATTATTTCTTTCAGCAAGCCTGGAATACATTCTAAAAAGATCTCCAGAGAACAAAGCAGCCTCATCGCCACCTGTACCGGCCCTAATTTCTAAAAAAACATCCTTAGAATCATCAGGATCCTTGGGGAGAAGTAATCGTTTAAGTTCTATTTCAAGATCTTCTATGATCTTTTTTAAGTCATCATATTCAACCTCAGCCATTTGCTTAATTTCTGGATCAGAATCCTTCATAAGTATTTTTGCTTCTTCGATATCCTCTTCAGCTTTTTTAAGGCCAATAAAAGCAGTCACCAAAGGAGATAAATCTGAATACTCCTTGGAAAGTTTAATATACTCGACTTGGTTAGAAGTTACGTCAGGTTGACTTAAAAGTGCCTCTATCTCTTCATATCTTGAAGAAACTTCACCTAATTTATTTAAAATACTCTCTATCATTTATTTAAATGTTTGCCGATAATGATGTTAATGAAACAAATACTAAGTTTTATTTCTAATCTATTACTCATATCAGCATTATATCTTTTTGCAGGCTGTGCATCAGTTTCGATAGAACCTCAAAAATTCAATGAAAATATTACTAGTATTAATGAAAACTTTAAAATTAGAGGTAAGTTTAAGCTTTCATTCAAGGATAGCAAGGAGACAGGCTATTTCACTATCGAGAAATATAAAAGTACTGTTTCAATGACTCTTGGGAAAAACTATCTGCTTCCTGAAAAAGATTTTTTTTTAGATCTAAGGGAAAGCTTTAAATTAGTTGAGTTTTTAGATACCGAGAAAAATCAAATTAGACTTCCCAATATGCCAGTACAAAGTTTTCTTGAATTATTTTTAGGTATTAATAATTTTAATGCCAATAACGAAGAGTTAGATATAAATTTAGAATATGAAGCAGACTTTACTCATCCATCTAAGGTCTTTATTTCAACTAAAGAATTCGAGCTTATTGTTTTAGTTAAGAATATATGGAAGAGTTAAGATTACAAGCACCTGCGAAGATCAATTTACATCTTCAAGTGCTGAATAAACGCCAAGATGGTTTTCATAATATTTCCTCGTTATTTACTCTCATAGATTTATGTGACACTTTAAGTTTCAAAAAAAATAAAAAAGATATAGAGCTTATAGAGTCAGTACCTTTTGAAAATAATATTGTCCTGAAAGCAGCTAATTTAATAAAAGAATATTGCTCTGTTGAAAAAGGAGTAAGAATTGAGTTGAATAAAAATATACCCGATCAAAAAGGTTTGGGAGGAGGAAGTTCGGATGCAGCATCTACCTTGATAGGTCTGAAAAAGTTTTGGGGACTAGATATCTCTAAAAAAGAATTACTTGATCTGGCACTCCAACTCGGCTCTGATGTTCCTTTCTTTGTCTTTGGAAAGACGGCATGGGCAAAAGGTAGAGGTGAAATTTTAAAAGAGATTGACTATAAAGATAGGTTCTTCTTATTGGCTCTTCCGGAAATAAAAATAAGCACAAAATACGCCTTCAACGAGCTATCAAGATTGAAAGAAGTAACTCCAAAAAGGCCAAAACCTAAGGCTGTTGAATACTATAATTCGTTTGAAGGGTGGTTAAGAAAAACAAAACCTGAAGCGGATAATATCTTTAAGGAATTAGAATCAGTAGGCGTTCCTAGATTATCTGGAACGGGATCAGCTATCTTCATGGAATATGAAAACTTAAACGAGGCAAAGTTAGCAAAAAAACATTTTCCTGAATTAGTTTTAACAAAAAGCTTAGAACGTTCCCCATTAATGCAAATAATAGAATAAAATACGCGAATTATATGTTTGGGGTGTAGCCAAGCGGTAAGGCAGCGGCTTTTGATGCCGCCATGCGCTGGTTCGAATCCAGCCACCCCAGCCAAGTTTAGGTGCTTAAAATGATGAATTCTTCTCGATCTGGTCTAGTCCTTTTCTCAGGAAATGGTAATACTCATTTGTCTAATAAAATAGCCGAGCAACTAGGCATGAAACTTGGACAGGCAAAAGTCACTACCTTTAGTGATGGTGAAATAAGTATTAGTGTAGAAGAAAATGTAAGAGGAAAAGATGTCTTCTTAATTCAACCAACTTGTGCTCCTGCAGGCGATAATCTTCTTGAGCTTATAATCATGGTTGATGCTCTTAGAAGATCCTCTGCTGGAAGAATAACAGCAGTAATTCCTTACTATGGCTATGCTCGTCAAGACAGAAGAGTAAGATCTGAAAGGGTACCTATTAGTGCTAAGGTAATGGCGGATATTCTTGAAAGGTCTGGAATTGATCGCGTACTTACAGTTGAACTTCACTCAGAACAGATTCAAGGCTTTTTTGATATTCCAGTAGATAATGTTTATGGAACAAAAGTAATGAGAGATGACATTCTCAAAACTAATTCTGACAATAAGTTAGTCGTCTCTCCTGATGTTGGAGGAGTGGTGAGATCAAGGGCATTAGCTAAAGTATTAGGACTTTCTGATTTGGCAATAATTGACAAGAGAAGAGATGAGGCCAATCAATCGCAGGTTATGAACGTTATTGGGGATGTGTCGGGAAAAGAGTGCATCATAGTAGATGATATAGCTGATACAGCAGGAACATTATGTAATGCTGCCGACGCATTAAAAGAAGAAGGTGCCGTTAAAGTATCTGCTTATATTGTCCATCCAGTATTGTCAGGTAATGCAATTGAAAAAATTTCACAATCAAAGCTTGATCAATTGGTTGTAACAGATACTATACCGCTCTCAAAAGAGGCGCAAAGCTGCAAAAAAATAAGAATTGTAACTATGGCTCCTACTTTGGCTGAAGCAATTAGGCGAGTAAATAATGAAGAGTCTATAAGTGCAATGTTCTTATAGCGGAGAAAGATTATGTCAGAACAAGTAAATTTAAATGCTGTTGGAAGAGAAACCGATGGGAAATCTTCTAGCAGACAACTAAGAAGGAATGGTTCGGTACCAGCAGTAATATACGGTGGCGATAAAGATCCTCTTAGAATATCTATTCTAGAAAAGGATATAACAAAAGCATCGGAAGTACCTGGTTTCGCAACACAGATATTGAATATTAATCTTTCTGGAGACGAGCAGAATGTTATTGTTAAAGAAATACAAAGGCATCCAGCAACTCAGCGAGTCCTCCATGCTGACCTTCTAAGAGTTAATCCAGATACAAAAATTAGTCTTTCTGTTCCGGTACGTTTCATCAATGAAGACATCTGTATTGGTGTAAAAATGCATGGTGGAGCTATTTCACGTTTAATCAATAATATAGACATCAATTGCTTAGCCTCTAATCTTCCTGAATATTTAGAAGTTAATGTTGCTGAGCTGGATGTTGGAGATTCTGTCTTCTTGTCTAGCTTAAACTTGCCCGAGGGAGTCGAAATACCTTCTCTAGCACTAGGGGAAGATCGAGATCAGGCAGTTGTGTCCATCACTGAAGCTAAAGTACTGGATATTGAGCCTGAGATAGTTGAATCTGAAGGTGAAGATGATGCTGCATCAGATGACTCTGATGGAACAGAAAGCTCAGATGAGTCTAGCGATTAATCCTTAATCTCATTTCCATGGAACCACTTTTAATTGCAGGGTTGGGAAATCCTGGGGATCAATATATATCTACTAGGCATAATGCAGGTGCGGATTTAATTAATCTCATTTGTGATAGATACTCTCTTTCTCTTAAGAAAGAAAATCAGATTCATGGATTGTATGCGATATACGAAAGTGAAAAATGCAAAATAATATTTGTAAGACCCTCAACGTATATGAATGAAAGTGGAATATGTATTTCAAAAGCTAGGAAATATTTTGGGTTAAAGACAGAACAAATATTGATAGCCCACGATGAATTAGATTTACCTAATGCAGAAATTAAACTAAAAGAATCTGGTGGTCATGGTGGTCACAATGGTCTTCGAAATATTATAGATCAACTACAAGGCGACAAATCTTTCAAAAGATTAAGAATTGGAATAGGTCATCCAGGAAAAGATAAAGATGTTGTATCTTATGTTCTAAAGAAGGCTTCTGCCAAAGAAAGGCAGCATTTGATTGAGAGCCTTTATGATTATTTAGATATAGGAGAGAAAATTTCTCAAGACGGATGGCAGAAGACTGTAATGAATTATCACTCAAAAAAGGAGGAGTCTAATGAGTCTTAAATGTGGAATTGTGGGCTTACCTAATGTTGGTAAATCTACTTTGTTTAATGCTTTAACTGCAGCAGGCATAGAGGCTCAGAATTTCCCTTTTTGCACTATTGAACCAAATAAAGGTATTGTTGCCGTACCAGACCCTAGATTGGATGAAATCTCAGAAATTGTAAAACCAGAAAAAAAGATCGCAACAACTACCGAGTTTGTTGACATAGCGGGATTGGTTAAGGGAGCATCTGAAGGAGAAGGTTTAGGAAATAAGTTTCTGTCCCATATAAGAGAAACTCAAGCAATTATTCACGTCATAAGATGTTTTGAAAATCCCGACATCACTCATGTACATGATGAAGTCGATCCAGTTGTTGACCTAGAGACAGTTGAAACAGAACTTTTACTTTCAGATATAGAAACTTTGTCTAATGCATTATTGAGACTAGAAAAAGCGTCTCGTTCTGGAGATAAAGAAATTGCAATCCAAAAGAGTAAATATGAAAGCCTGTCAGCTGAACTCAGCTCTGGGGTTTTGGGTAGAAATACGGAAACATTCATCAAAGACCCAAATGCTTTTAAGGAATTAGGTCTTATAACTGTAAAGCCCTGCCTGTATATAGGTAATGTCGAAGACTTAGATGCAGAAAATGCTCTCTTGAATCAGCTTGTTAATTATGCCAAAGAAAGAGACTCAATTGTTCTTCCTATGTGCAATCAATTAGAAGCTGAAATTGCAGAATTAGACTTTGAAGAGGGCTTAGAATTCTTGAATGATATGGGGCTAGAAGAACCAGGTCTCAACAAACTCATTAGAGAGAGTTATAAGATGTTGTCTTTAATTACATATTTCACAGCTGGAGAAAAAGAGGTGAGGGCTTGGACGGTCAAAGAAGGTTCAACAGCACCAGAAGCTGCTGGAGTTATTCATACTGATTTCCAAAAAGGATTCATAAGAGCTGAAACAACTGCTTTCAGTGACTTTATTGATCATCAAGGAGAGTCTGGTGCTAAGGAAGCTGGAAAACTCAGATCGGAAGGTAGCGAGTATATAGTCAAAGATGGAGATATAATGCATTTCAGATTTAATGTGTAATAGTTACTCGACTTTATCTATACTCATCACTAAAATTCCCCACACGGTTGTGTAGCTCAGCTGGTTAGAGCGCGGCATTCATAATGCCGAGGTCGGTGGTTCAAGTCCACCCACAACCACCAATCCCTTATAAATATTTACTAAAGAAAAGATTCTGCAGTTCTGCTACGGATCTACCATATCCACTTTGAGAATCGAAAGCATGCTCTTCTTCAGAAAATATATGCAATTCTGTAGGGATCTTCAAATGCAATAATTTCTCATATATATCAGTAGAGTCTGATAATTTTACAACAGAGTCTGACGAACCATGTATCAATAATGTTGGTGGAAAATCACTATCCAGTTGCAATAATGGACTTGCTTTATTATATTCTTCTTGCGAAGCATCTGGCCCCATTAGGGCCTTATAGGCATCAGAAATAGGATCAGTATTTTCATATTTTCTAATTTGTGTAGGCGGATAAATTGCACAAATAGCTTTTACACTAGAATCTACATCATTATCGCCACCCTCTCCTTCGAAGCTTTTATCTAGATCACTAAGAGCAGACATTAAAGCAAGATGACCACCAGCTGAATTACCCGATACACCTATTCTATTAGAATCTATATTTAGCCCTTCTGAATTTGCTCTTAAATATCTAATCGCACAATTTACATCCTGTATTTGAGCAGGCCATACTTGCTCTTGAGATAATCTATAGGAGGAACATAAGCATAAAAAGCCTTCCCTAGCCAAAAGAATGGCATAACCCTTCAGTTGATCCTTGTTCCCTTCTCTCCAACCGCCACCATGGACAAATAAAATTGCGGCCCCATTAGATTTATTATTGGGTGGAATATACAGATCAGCTAAAAGTTCTGAAGAGCCTATTTTAATATTTTCTTTTATGTTTACTAATTCTTCCATTTTAAAAAAAAAGGCATCCTTAGATGCCCTTTTATAAAAGTCCTTTTTAAGTCGATCTAGAATTCCAAACGCTTAATATTATTATTATAGCTATAATTAAACCTAGCCCCTCAGAACCTAAAATACCAATAACAGTTTGTACGTTTACAAGTATGTTACCAAAAAATGGTACATTTGTTCCGAATAAAGTGGAGACCAATACCGCCACAGCAACCAATAAAGACAGAAGCTTAGTAAGCTCCCATAGTCCTATTTTTATTCTTTCTATATAATTCAACATAATACAAGTCCTCAAAAAAAAGGGGGCACCTTGAAAAGGACCCCCTTTAATTAAATAAATAGAGACCTTATCTGTTATACATACTCATTAATAGAGCAAGAACAAGAAGACCTACTAATCCATTTTCACCAAGCATATTTACTAAATCTAAAAGATTGCTAAGTACGCCTCCTACAAAAGGAACGCTGTCACCAAACACAACTCCAGCAGCAACTCCTAAAGCAACAAGAGAAACTACCAAAGCAGTAACCTGTCCAATAAAGTCTGTAAACATAGTCATTATTCTATCCATCATTTCACCCATTTTTTTGCTAAACAAATGTCCAAATAAATTTGGACTAATTCATTTAGCAGGACGATGACAATTAAAACAAACGTATCACTAACACAAACTATAAGAAATTACAAATTAATCTTCTAATCCTTTCATTGTAAGTCTGATTTTGCCTTGTCTATCAACTTCAAGAACTTTTACTTTTACCTCTTCACCTTCAACAAAGTAATCAGATACATTTTCAACTCTCTCTTCAGAAATCTCCGAGACATGAACTAACCCGTCTCTTCCTGGCATAATTGTTACAAAAGCTCCGAAGTCCTTAATATTGGCAACTGTACCTGTGTAAATCTTATTCACTTCAGGTTCTGCAGTAATTTCTTCAATTCTTTTTTGAGCAAGTTCCCTAGATGCAGGAGTATCGCCATAAATTGTAACTTTACCACTATCATCGACTTCAATTATTGCTCCAGTCTCTTCAGTTAAACCTCTGATTGTTTCTCCGCCCTTACCAATTACGTCTCTTATCTTCTTAGTATTGATTTGGACTACGACTGCTTGTGGTGCTTTATCTGATAATTGTTCTCTAGAAGACGATATCACTTCATTCATGCTAGATAGTATGTGTGCCCTTGCGGTATGCGCTTTTTCTAGAGCAACCTCAAAGATTTCTTCTGTGATTCCATCTATTTTGATATCCATCTGAAGAGCAGTTATACCTTCAGAAGTTCCTGCTACCTTAAAGTCCATATCTCCTAGGTGATCTTCGTCACCTAAAATATCTGTAATAACAGCAAAACCCTCTTCTTCTTTCACCAGACCCATTGCAATACCAGCAACAGCAGCTTTTAATGGGATACCTGCATCCATTAAAGCTAAACTTGATCCACACACACTAGCCATAGAACTAGATCCGTTCGATTCTGTAATTTCAGATACTACTCGGATTGTGTAAGGGAAATCGTCCGGAGACGGCAATACAGCCTCAAGTGCTCTTCTAGCTAGCTTTCCATGACCAATTTCTCTTCTTTTAGGACCGGACATAAATCCAGCTTCTCCAACAGAATAAGGAGGGAAATTATAATGGAGCATAAATTGATCCTTAAATTCACCTTCAATAGCATCTATAAGTTGTGCTTGTCTTGGAGAGCCTAAAGTTGAAGTAACGATTGCTTGAGTTTCACCACGAGTAAATAATGCAGAGCCATGAGTATTCTTAAGGACTCCAGTTTCTATGAAGAGAGGTCTTACTGTATCTAAGTCTCTGCCATCTATTCTAGGCTCACCTTTAATAAGTTTCGTTCTTACTACTTTTTTCTCAATCTTTTTAACTGCATCAAGTAGATCTGCTCTAGTGGGAGCTCCATCTTCTCCGGTATCATGAGACTCAAGGAGAGACTCTTTTATGGCTGATAAGTTTTGGACTCTATCTTGTTTAATCTGAATCTCATAGGCTTCTGCGATTGCTTCAGAACAATTCTTTTCTACAAGTTCTATCACTTCTGAGCTGATCACTTTCGGTTTATATTCAAAGTCTGGTTTTCCTATATCCGATGCCATTTCTTTAATGGCTTCTATAGCAACTTGCATTTCTTGATGAGCAAATAATATTCCACCTAGCATTTGATCTTCAGATAACTCTTTAGCCTCAGATTCGACCATAATTACAGCGGCATCACTTCCAGCTATGACCATATCTAAATGAGAGTCTTCGAGCTCGCTTCTTGTAGGATTTACACAGTAATTCCCATCTATGAAGCCTACCCTGACTGCTCCAAGAGGACCATTAAACGGTAATCCAGAAATAGCCACAGCCGCTGAAGCAGCTATGAAAGACAAAACATCAGGATCGACATTCTTATCTGATGAAATAACTGTACATATAACTTGTACTTCATAAAGAAAGTCATCGTTAAATAATGGCCTTAAAGGTCTGTCAATCAGCCTTGAAGTAAGAGTTTCTTTTTCTGTGGGTCGACCTTCTCTTTTAAAAAAACCACCTGGTATTTTACCGGTGGCATATGTTTTTTCTTGATAATTTACAGTGAGAGGGAAAAAGTCTTGATGTTCTCCAGGTGCTTTTCCTACTACTACAGTTGCCAGGACCTGCGTATCTTCACAAGTTGCAATAACTGCTCCAGTTGCCTGTCTAGCAACTTTCCCTGATTCTAAAGTGATTTCTTTATCGCCTAATTTAAACGATTTTTTATAACTTTCCATTTTGATTTCCTATGTTTTACCGAGCCGAATTGCTTAGTAATTAAAAGATTAGATGATGTGGGATTCTTTTATCTTCTTAAACCTAGATCGGAGATTAACTTTGTGTAAACCTCTGGTTTAGATGATTTGATGTAATCAAGTAGCTTTCTACGTTGATTAACCATGCGAATTAAGCCTGTTCTAGAATGATGATCTTTAGCGTTAGCTTTAAAATGTGATTGAAGTGCATCTATATTTGCGGACAATAAAGCGACCTGAACCTCGGGAGAGCCTGTGTCCTTTTCAGTTCTTGCGAACTTTGTAACTATTTCTTTCTTAACTGTATTACTTAGTGCCAATTTTTTTTCCTCTAATTCTAACTAATTTGTAGATAAAAGCCTTTTGGGGAGCAGTTTATGTTGCTCGCTAACCTCACCAATACCTATAAATATTTTACTTTCAGTATATATTCTTACTAATCTATTTTTTTCTAGTGGCGCATTATAGTCTATTGCTAAGCCATTTCTAATTTTTTTTGCATCTTCTGAATTTAATTCAATTCTATCCATTTCTTGACACATTACATCACAGGGTAAAATCTTCTTGACCAAAGATTCGAGAGCATCATCAATAGTTACTGATTCTTGATTTAATTGCATATCACCAACCTCTAATCTTCTCAATGAAATCATGGTAGCGAGGGACCCTAGATTTCTGCCAAGAGTCTCAACTAAAGTCCTTATATAGGTTCCTTTAGTGCAAGAGACTTTCATGGTGACTATATTTCCAGACATCTCAATAAGTTCAATATTTTTTATTAAAATACTTCTTGGTTCTCGGTGCAAATAAACACCTTTTCTAGCCCAGTGATAAAGCGGATTGCCATTTATCTTAATGGCTGAATACATTGGGGGAATTTGATTTTGAGGGCCTTTTAAATTGCCTATAGCTTGCTTTATATCTTGGTCATTTACAATAAAATCAGACTGTGCAACTATTTTTCCGGTAATATCGCCAGTATCAGTTTCAATTCCACACTCTAAGCCAACTTCATAAACTTTATCCAGATTAGTTGCATAGTTACTAAATTTTGTAGCTTCTCCGATACAAATAGGAAGCAGACCTGTTGCGAGAGGATCAAGAGTTCCGCAATGACCAATCCTCTTAGTGCTAAGTTTTGAGCGTAATTTATAAACACAGTTAGCAGAAGAAACACCTTCTGGCTTATCTAGAAGTAAAAAGCCATGCATGGTATTAAAAAATATCTTCTATCTTAAAGAAAATCTCTGGTGTTCTCCTTAAGTTTAAATTGCGACTAAGTTTTCTTCTTATAAAACCCTTGGCTTTTTCAAGACCTATCTTGACTTCTTCTGAGTCAATTTCGTTAAAGCTATTACTATTAGAAATAAATATGTCTGCCTTTTTCATATCAGGTGTAAGTAAAACGTTCAGCACTGTAATGCCTTGTACGCGCGGATCCTTAACCTCCATTGAAAGTACTTTGGAGATCTCAACTTTAATTAGGTCAGCGATTCTGTCAGAGCGCTTAAAATCTTGGGAAGGCATTTAATCTAAGGTTCTTTTTACTTCTATACGATCAAAGACTTCTATTTTATCTCCTACTTTCACGTCTCTATAATTGGCCACACCTATTCCGCATTCAGTACCCATTGGAACTTCACTAGCGTCGTCTTTGAATCTTTTTAAAGAGTCAAGTTCACCTTCAAAGATAACTATGTCATCTCTTAATACTCTAATAGGTTTATTTCTTTTGATAGTTCCTTCAATCACCATAGAGCCAGCAATCTGACCAAATTTGGGAGATTTAAAGATATCTTTAACTTCTGCGGTACCAAGAATTTGCTCTTTGACTTCAGGAGCTAAATGACCTTCAACTGAAGTCTTTATTCCATCTATCAAATCATAAATAATACTGTAGTAGAGTATTTCTATAGATTCTTTTTCAGACAATGATTTAGCTGCATTATCAGCTCTAACATTAAACCCCATTACAAAAGAACCAGTAGTAAGCGCCAGGTTCACATCATTTGCATTGATTGATCCAACTGATTCATGAACAATATTTATTTTAACTTCTTCATTCTCTATGTTCTTTATAGATCCAATTATTGCTTCTAAAGACCCGTGAGTATCTGCTTTTAAGACTAGATTTAAAATTGTGTGATTGCCTAGTTCCGATTCAAAAAGCATCTCAAGATTTGAGATTTGATTACGGGCTAATCTTTCTGCTCTAGCTTTTTCTGCTCTTGCTCCAGATATTTCTTTAGCCATCTTTTCGCTAGCTACAACAACAAATTCTTCTCCAGCCTTTGGTGGCACATCTAAACCAGTAATTGAAGCAGGCACAGATGGTCCAGCTTCCGATAAAATTATTCCATTCTCATCTACAAGACTTCTCACTCTTTTAGTCTGCTCTCCAACTAAAATCATGTCACCCTTCTTAAGAGTGCCTTTTTGGACTAGAATTGTTGCAACAGCTCCTTTACCAACTTCTGTAGTTGAATCAAGAACAACACCGAAAGCAGGGCCTTTATGATGGGCCTTAAGTTCTAAAACCTCAGCTTCTAAATTAACTGCCTCTAGAAGTTCTTTAATTCCATCTCCTTTGAGTGCAGATATTGGGAGGAATTGTGTCTGACCTCCCCAGTCTTCTGGGATAAGATCTTTATTAGATAATTCTGTTTTTACCCTTTCTATATCAGCTTCTTCTCGATCCATTTTATTTACTGCAACAACAATGGGGACCCCAGCAGCTTTAGCATGACTTATTGCTTCCTCTGTTTGAGGTTGCAAACCATCATCTGCTGCAACAACCAAAATAACTATATCCGTAGAATTTGCACCTCTAGCCCTTACTTCAGAAAAAGCAGCATGACCAGGTGTGTCAATGAAAGCAATAGTTCCATGATCTGTATTAGCTTGATAAGCACCGATCTTTTGAGTAATCCCACCATCTTCTCCAGCTGCTACGTTTGCTTCTCTAATTGAATCTAGAAGTGTAGTCTTTCCGTGGTCCACATGACCAAGAACTGAAACAACAGGATTCCTTGGCTCTTCTTCACCTTCATAGGTAACTAATTCCATGAGCTGGTCTTCAACCTCTACTTTTACAGCTGGTTCTGCTTCATGACCAAGTTCAGCAGTAACCAGAATAGCTGTATCTTGATCTAATGGTTGGTTTAAAGTAGCCATAACGCCCATGGACATTAAAAGCTTTACTACCTCTCCTCCCTTCACAGAAAGGCTTTGAGCCAGCTCACTAACCGTTATTGATTCAGGAATTTGTATTTTCTTAGTTACAAATTCCGCAGGTCTCTCGAATTCTTGTTTTTCTACGTTAGATAGAAAACTTTCTCCTTCTAATTCTCTTTGTTCTTTTTTTGAAAGTTCAGCTCTTGTAGGTTTAACAGTTCTTTTTCCTGTAATGACAGATTTTTTTATTTCAGGCTTAGTATCAGTTTCACCACCCGTTTTAGCTTTGCGTCTAGTGACTAAAGTTTTTTGTTCTTGTTCTTTTTTTCTCTTTTCTTCTTCAGCTTTTTTATTTGCCTCTCCTGCCTGCCTCTTCTTTTCAATCTCATCGAAATTGATTGTTGCAGAAGTTCTTTGAGTGTCGCTTGATACGATTCCTGCACTGTCTTTAGAAATAGTTTTACGAGTGATAGAAACTGTTCCTTGTTTTTCCGGTTCAACCCTTGAAGCAGTTTTATTTAAAGAGATAGTTTTAGAAGATTTTATTTGTTGTTCTTTAAGAAACTCCAAAAGGGTCTTTTTATCTTGGTCAGTTACTTCATCACTAATATCAGTATGATTAAGTCCTGCCTCTTTCATTTGAGAAAGGAGGGCTTGACCTTCTGAACCAATGATTTTTGCTAAATTTTCTACTGTTACTGACGACATATATTTTAATCCTCAAACCAATGAGCTCTTGCTCTCATTATTAAATCACCGGCATCATCGTCTGATATATCTATAATACTTGTGAGTTCTTCAATAGATTGTTCAGCCAATTCCTCTCTATCATTGATGCCCTTTTGAGAAAGTTCCAACGCTAAGGTCATTTCCATTCCTTCTACAGACATTAAATCACCAGATTCACCATCGTCAGTAGAAACCTCCATTGCCATGGTAATCAAAACCTCTTTAGCTCTATTAATGAGCAGGTTACTTATGTCGTCATCAAAACCTTCTATAGTAGATAAAGACTCCAAAGGAGCAGATGATATTGACTCCAGAGAACTATAACCATTTGAAATTAAGGTTTGAGCTAAGTCATCATCTACATCTAAATTTTTAACTAAAATACTAGAGATACTTTCAGTTTGTTCTTGACTCTTTTCTTCTGCAGCCGCTTGATCAATAACATTCAATTTCCAACCTGTAATCTGACTACTTAATCTTACGTTTTGACCACTCTTGCCTATAGCTTGAGCCAAAGTATCTTGTGTAACTGCTACGTCCATAGAACCTCTCACTTCATCTAGAACAATAGATGTTATTTCAACTGGGCCCATAGAGTTAATAAGCAACTGAGCTGGATCATCATCCCAAATAACGATATCTAATCTTTCATTGCCAAGTTCATTTGAAACAGCCTGAACTCTAGAGCCGCGCATACCGACACAAGCTCCGACTGGATCTATCCTATTATCATTTGTTTTAACTGCAATTTTTGTTCTTGAACCAGGATCTCTTGCTACAGCTTTAATTTCTATAACTTGTTCAGATATCTCAGGAACTTCTAGTTTAAATAGCTCAGCAACCATCTCAGGACATTTTCTACTTAATGCTAACTGAGGTCCTCGATTTTCTCTTTCTTCTTCTTGTAAAACAGCCCTCAACCTATCGCCTATCCTAAACACCTCACCTGGGATTAATTCAGTTCTTGAAAGTATAGCTTCAGCTCCTTCTCCGAGATCTATAATAAGAAATTCTCTTGTCACCTTCTTGACGGTACCATTGACCAGCTCTCCTAAGACATTACGGTATTTTTCAACGACCTGCGCTCTTTCAGCTTCTCGAACTTTTTGGACTATGACTTGCTTTGCAGCTTGAGCTGCGATCCTACCAAATTCAACATTATCAACCTTTTCTCTAACTGAAGACCCTATCTCATTATTTGTTTCATTCTGAATAACTTGGAATCCCTCATCCTCGAAGTCCTCTTTTGAAACAACTTCCCATAGACGAAAGGTTTCATATTCTCCAGTCTGTGGGTCAATTAAAACTTCTATGTTTGAGCTTTCCTGATATCTCTTTTTTGTCGCAGTAGCCAAAGCTTGTTCTATTGCTTCGAAAATTGCCTCTTTTGGTAAGCCTTTCTCACTAGAAACTGCTTCCGCGACTAATAAAATCTCATTTTGCATAATATTACCCCTTAGATTAAAAGATTTGCTTTAATAATAGAAGAAAAAGGAATTTCTTGAATTTCATCTTTTACTTCAAGTTTTATACTAATTTCATCCACTTCTTCTAATTGACCTTTTATTGTTTTTTTATTCAGGTCGTCAAAAAATGTGACTTTAAGGTTTTCCTTTAAAAATTCTTTATATTGTTCTTTATAAAAAAATTTGCGATCTAAACCTGGTGAAGAAACTTCTAATAGATAGTTCTCAGAGAAATCATTTTCTGTATCCAGAACTTTACTGACATGTTTACTGACCAATTCGCAATCTTCAACAGATATGCCTTCTTTATTATCTATGTATATCCTCAATGTTTGATTAGAGTGCCTACCAAAAAGCTCAAGACCCCAAACCTTACAGCCCAGTCTCTCTATATCCTTTTCAATAACCTCTTTAATATATTCTGTATCCATTTTTTACCTACAAAAAAAGCCCATAAAGGGCTTACTTGGTAGCGGGGGCAGGATTTGAACCTACGACCTTCGGGTTATGAGCCCGACGAGCTACCAGACTGCTCCACCCCGCAACAAAGGGAAAGCAGTATAGTTAGATGAAGCGAAAGAATCAAGATAAATGGTGCCGAAGAGAGGATTCGAACCTCCACGAGCTATGCTCACTACCCCCTCAAGGTAGCGTGTCTACCAATTCCACCACTTCGGCATAAAAGTATTAATCTTCGGGTAAGATTCCAGACTCTTCAATTATGATCTCTTCTATTGAAGTTTCTTTATCTAAACTACTCCTAGATATGTAGGTAATGGATAAGCTTAAAATGAGGAAAATAGCAGAAAGAACTGCCGTCACTTTAGTCAAAGGATTTGAATTACTACTTGAACCAAACATTGCGTTACTAGAACCACCACCAAAAGCACTTCCAATATCAGATCCTTTTCCTTGTTGAAGTAATATTATTAAAATTAATGAGATAGAAATGAGTATGTAAAAGAATATAAGTAGATTTTCCATTAGCTTAAATTATAAATTTTTGAAAAGGTTTCTGAATCCAAGGAAGCTCCTCCAATTAAGAGACCATCGACACTATCTGAAGACAAAATTTCTTCGGCATTGTTTAATTTTACACTACCTCCGTAAACAACTGAAACTTTCTTATTGTTCAGTATTTTTTTAAGATGGTTTTTGATGAATCCATGAGTATCTTCTATGTAAGTTGTTTTTGCACTTAATCCAGTTCCAATTGCCCATATTGGCTCATAAGCAATTGTAATGTTTGCTAAATCTTCAGAATTTAAAATATCGAGTTGATTTGTAAGGAAATTTTTAGTGTCACCATTACTATATACTTCAGATGGTTCTCCTATGCAGAAAATAACAGAAATACCGCTATCAATAGCGCTGTCAAGCTTAGCTCTTAAAGAAACACCATCTTCATTCAAGTAATGTCTTTGTTCAGAATGGCCTATCAAAACGAATTCAGTTGAGAAGTCATTTAGCATTTGTCCATTAATTCCTCCTGTCAATGCACCTTGATGAGTTGAATCTATTTCTTGTGATCCTAACTGGACTGGACTGTTTATTTTAGTAATGAAGCTTCTAGTTGAATCTAGATAACATGAAGGAGGACATATTACACAGTTAACTTCTGTTTTATATTCTATTTTGTTAGAAACTTCGTTAATCCATAACTCGATATCTGCTTTAGTGCCATTCATTTTCCAATTGGAAACAATCATAGAGTTAAAGCTAATTCTGCTAATGAATTACATAAGTTTTCTGAAGTACTAGAATCCTTAGACTCTACCATAATTCTTATTAATGGTTCTGTTCCAGATGGTCTTATAAGAACTCTGCCATCATTACCTAATTTACTTTCTATTTTGGTAACTTCAGACCAAAATTTATCACTAAGAATAATGTTATTGGGATCATCTACCTTAAGATTTATTAATGTTTGTGGAAACTTTTTGAAATTATTGAGTGTTTTATCTATAGAAAAATTATCGTTCTTGACGGCATCTAAGAACTTGAGCGCGGCGATGATAGCATCACCTGTTGGAGCAGAGTCTAAACATATAATGTGGCCTGATGGCTCTCCCCCTAACAACCAATTTCTTTCTACAAGTTTTTGTAAAACATATTTATCGCCAACATCTGATCTATAAAAATCAATATTGTTTTCTTCAAAATGAATTTCAAGTGCTTTATTTGTCATCAGAGTCCCAATAACTCCTGACCCTTCTGTAAGATTTTGAGAAAGAATATAAAGAATATCATCTCCATCAAGAATATCTCCGTTAGAAGATACTATTAGAATCCTATCTCCGTCTCCATCAAAAGCTATACCGAGGTCATATTCCCCTTTTGCAATCTCTTCTTTTAAAAATTCTGGGCTAGTAGAGCCACAATTTTGATTGATGTTAATACCATCTGGTAATGATCCAATTGCATGTACTTCTGCGCCGAGTTCTTCAAAAACTTTTGGTGCTACTGAATAAGTAGCTCCGTTAGCACAATCCAAAAGGATTGATAATCCAGTCAAATCTAAACCTAAGAAAGTAGATTTACAAAATTCAATATACCTTCCTTGAGCATCATTCATTCTTGCAGCCTTACCTAGATTAATTGAGTCTACAGCGACCATATCGTGATTAAGTTTACTTTCAATTCTTTTCTCTAATTCAGCAGAAAATTTTTGACCATCTTTATTGAAAAACTTAATTCCATTATCTTCGAAAAGATTATGTGATGCACTGATCACTAGGCCTACTTGGTTATTAGAATTTGCTAAGAAGGAAACCCCTGGAGTAGGAAGGGGCCCCAATAAGGTGACATCCATACCAGAAGAGATAAAACCTGCCTGCAAAGCTGATTCAAACATATATCCTGATATCCTTGTATCTTTACCAATGAATACTTTGGATATACCCTCTTCTTTTAAAACGCAACCTGCTGCCCATCCAAGCTTAGTGACAAAAAGCGGATTCATGGTTGAGGTAACAGGACCTCTTATTCCATCGGTTCCAAATTTACGATCACTTCTTAATGGTGAAAGGCTTGAAATTTCTTTTTTTCTTATGGGTAATAATTTACTCATTAAGAAAGAATTCTAATCTATATAGAAAGAATCAACAAAAAAACTCAATTCTGCTCTGCTGCGTCACCGACTTTATTATCATCTTCAGGTGTTTTTGGCTTTGAATCTTGACTAGATTTAGGAGCCCTAGGCTCTCCTCCGGCCATAATATCTTCAATCTGATGAGTATCCAGGGTCTCATAGTCCATCAACGCTTTTGACATACCATGCAAAGCTTCAAGATTTTCAGATAATATATTTTTTGCTAGCTGGTAACAGCCTGAAAGGATTTCTTTAACTTCATTATCAATTTCATGAGCTGTGTCATTGGAAATTCCTTGTTTAGAGGATCCAGCTGAACGACCTAAAAAAGGCTCATCCGTTTCATCTCCATACTTAATAGGTCCAAGTTTTTCAGAAAGACCCCATTTGGTGACCATATTATAAGCAAGCTCTGTAGCTCTTTCTATATCATTTGAAGCACCTGTAGTTACACCCTTTACTCCATAAATCAATTCTTCAGCTATCCTACCCCCGTATAGTCCACAAATTCTATCTAAAATACTTTGATGACTGTAACTATATTTATCTTCTTCAGGGAGGAACATAGTCACTCCTAAAGCTCTACCTCTAGGAATTATTGTAACTTTATATACTGGATCATGCCCATCAAGACTTCTTCCAACAATAGCGTGACCTGATTCATGATATGCCGTTTTTAGTTTTTCTTCTTCAGACATAACCATTGATCTTCTTTCGCTTCCCATCATGACTTTGTCTTTAGCAAACTCGAGTTGCTCCATTCCCACAAGTTTCTTTGAGGTTCGGGCAGCTACTAAGGCGGCTTCATTTACTAAATTTGCAAGGTCAGCTCCTGAAAAACCTGGCGTTCCTCTTGCTATAAGTGATGCATCAACATCTTGAGCAATAGGTACTTTTTTCATATGAACTTTTATAATTTGTTCTCTGCCTCTTATATCAGGTAAGGGCACTACAACTTGTCTATCAAATCTTCCGGGTCTCAGTAAGGCCGGGTCTAAAACGTCAGGTCTATTTGTTGCAGCTATAATTATGATGGCCTGATGATCTTCAAAACCATCCATTTCAACTAAAAGCTGGTTTAGAGTTTGCTCTCTTTCATCATTACCTCCACCCATTCCAGCACCACGATGTCTTCCAACAGCATCTATTTCGTCAATAAAAACAATACATGGAGATTGCTTTTTTGCTTGTTCAAACATATCTCTTACTCTTGAAGCACCTACACCTACAAACATTTCTACAAAATCAGAACCTGAGATTGAAAAGAACGGAACACCTGCTTCGCCGGCAATCGCTTTTGCTAATAATGTTTTACCGGTACCAGGAGAGCCTGTCATTAAAATGCCCGTGGGTATCTTTCCGCCGAGCTTCTGAAATTTTGTAGGATCTTGTAAGAAATCTACAACTTCTTGTACTTCTTCTTTCGCCTCTTCAATGCCTGCTACATCTGCAAAAGAAGTTTTAACTTTGCCTCCTTCAAGCATCTTAGCTTTACTTTTTCCAAAACTCATTGGGCCGGACTTACCGCCCATTCCACCTTGCATCTGCCTCATGAAGAAGATGAAGACTGCCAATATAATTAAAATTGGAAAGCTGGCTATAAGCAATTGTTTTAGAACAGATTGTTCTTCGGGTTTTTCACCAGTGACTGCCACCCTATGATCACTAAGTATTTCACTTAAGTCATCTTGTAAGAATGGAGGTCTAACCGTCTCGAAAGACTCGCCATTAACTGTTTTTCCTTTGAGTGTGTAATTGTCGGATGCAAACTCAATACTTAAAACCTGATCACTTTCGACTTGGGAAATGAATTCTGAATAAGACAGCTCGTTGACAGAAGATTCTGTATTGAGATTGTTGAATACCGAGAAAACCGTTATTGCAATAAACAACCACATTAGTAAATTTTTAAGAAGTTCGCTCATATTATTTTAATTCCTTTCCAATTATGTATATTTCATTAGAGTTTGGTCTTGACGCTTTAGGTTTAGATATTTTAATCTTTGCAAACCTTTTTTTGAGGGCAGTTCTAGTATAATCCAAACTTTCTCCTTGGAAAACTTTTATTAAAACCGAACCTTCTTTCTTGAGAAACTTATCTACCATCAACAAGACGTTATCCACCAAGTCGATCATTAATGCGTTATCTCTTTCCTTTATACCACTTATATTGGGGGCCATATCAGATAAAACAAGATCAAATGGTAAAAAGTCTTTAATTTTTTCAAAATCAACATCCCTGATATCTTCGATTTTTTTTTGAATAAAAAAACAATCTCTTATTTCTTTCATGGGCTGAATATCAACAGCCGTAACTTTTCCTTTAGGCCCAATATATTCAGCAACTACTTGTGTCCAGCTACCTGGAAATGATCCTAAATCAATTACAGATGATCCTTTATGGATCTTAATATCCTTTTCTAGTATCTCTTTAAGCTTAAAAGATGCCCTAGATCTATAACCTTCTTTTTTTGATTTTCTTGTATAAGAATCACCATCTCGATAATTGGTTTTGTGTGGCATTCAAAAATTTACAAGTACTCTACCTTTTCAATTTCATATTCAGTTAAACCCCCTGGGGCCTCAAGTTTTATAACATCATCCTCAAATTTTCCCATTAATTGCCTTGCCAAAGGCGAAGCAAATGAGATCATGCCCTTACTTGCATCAGCTTCATCCTCTCCAACTATCTTGTAGGTCATAGATTTTTCCAGTTCTGAATTGAAAACAGTTACCGTAGTGCCAAAAATGACTTTATCGGATGGGTCCATGTTGAGGATATCGATAACCTGAGATGAAGAAAGTTTTGATTCTATATCTCTAATTCTTGCTTCGGTAAGACTTTGTTGTTCTTTCGCAGCATGATATTCGGCATTCTCTTTCAAATCTCCGAATTCTCTTGCAGTTGCTATGTCATCAATAATTCTTAGACGGTCTTCTGTCTTAAGTTTTTTTAACTCATCTCTTAAGAGTATCTCTCCTTCTTTAGTTATTGGATTCATTACAAATTAATTCTAGCATGAAGATCTTGAAGTCTTTCAACAGACCACAAATCTTTATTTCTTAATACTGAGCAAACAGCTCTGCCACCTTCTAAAGTAGTAGTACAGTAGATTTTTTCTTCTAGAGCAGTTCTTCTTATGGAAGCTGAGTCTAATATAGATTGTCTGCCTTCTGTGGTATTGACTATAAGATTTACCTCTGAATTTTTCATAGCATCAACAACGTGTGGCCTGCCTTCTGCTACCTTCTTAATTATCTCTACTGGTATGTCTAACTCAGCAATACTCCTTGCCGTACCCTTTGTAGCAATAATTTTAAACCCTAAATCATTAAACTCTTTAGCTAAATCAGCAACAAATGGTCTGTCTGAATCCCTTACACTCAAGAAGACTGAGCCTCTCTGAGGTATGGTTTCTCCAGCACCCAACTGTGCTTTAGCATAAGCCTCAGAAAAACTTGGACCAATTCCCATCACTTCGCCCGTAGATTTCATTTCCGGACCTAGAATAGGATCAACTCCTAAAAATTTATTGAAAGGAAATACTGCTTCTTTCACAGAGAAGTATTCCGGAACTATTTCTTTAATAAAATCTTGTTTTTTCAAAGAAATTCCTGCCATGCATAAAGCGCCAGCTTTAGCCAAAGAACGTCCTATACATTTAGAAACAAAAGGTATTGTTCTTGAAGCTCTAGGGTTCACCTCTAGCAAGTAAAGCTCTTTGTTGTAATAGGCTAGCTGCACATTAATTAAACCTATGGCACCTATCTTAATGGCAATTTTCTTAACCATAACGGATATTTCTTCAACCAGGTCTTCAGAAAGGCTATAAGGCGGTAAAGAACAAGCTGAATCTCCAGAATGAATTCCCGCTTGTTCAATATGCTGGAGAATTCCTCCTATTACAACGCTCTCTCCGTCACATACTGCTTCGATATCTATCTCTATAGCTTGATTAAGAAAGCCATCTAGAAGAACCGGACTTTTAGCACTGGCCTGCACAGCCTCAACCAAGTAGTTCTCCAGATCAGTTTTCTTATAAACCACCTCCATAGCTCTTCCTCCTAATACATAAGAAGGTCGAACTACTAACGGAAAACCTACTATTTCTGAAACCTCTAAGGCTTCTTCAATATTAGTGGCAATACCATTTGGAGGTTGTTTTAGATCATGTTGGTTAACAAAATCTTGAAAACGACCTCTATCTTCAGCTAAATCAATTGAGTCAGGAGATGTCCCTAAAATAGGCACTCCATTTCTTTCTAATTCTTGCGCAATTTTTAGAGGAGTCTGGCCACCATATTGCACAATAACTCCTTCAGGATTTTCAATATCAGTAATTGAAAGAACATCCTCAACTGTTATTGGTTCAAAATAAAGTCTATCGGAAGTATCAAAATCGGTTGATACAGTTTCTGGATTACAGTTAACCATAATTGTTTCATAACCTTCGTCTCTAAGTCCTAGAGAAGCATGCACACAACAATAATCAAATTCTATACCCTGACCTATTCGATTTGGCCCTCCACCCAGAACCATTATCTTTCTTTTGTTACTAACGCGAGCTTCGCATTCCTGTTCATAGGTTGAATACATATATGCAGTAGATGATTCAAACTCTCCGGCACATGTATCCACCCTTTTGTATACTGGTTTTATATCAAGGGACTTTCTTGTTTCCCTAACCTCTTCTTCCGAGGATTGAATTAAGTCAGCAATTCTAGAATCTGAGAATCCCTTTCTCTTAAAATAGAAAAGATTTTCCTTATCAAAGTCAATAAGAGTTAATTTCTGAATTTTTAATTCATCTTTAATTAAATCTTCTATTTGAACTAGAAACCATGGATCAATTTTTGAGTAATCAAATACTTCTTCTACTGACAGGCCGTTTCTAAATCCGTCTGCAACAAACCAAAGACGATCAGGACTTGGAATGCTTATTTTTTGTTTTAGAGTTTCGAACTCATCTTCTGGATTAAATACAGGATTTAAACCATCTCTACCTGTCTCAAGTCCTCTAATCGCTTTTTGTAATGATTCTTGAAATGTTCTGCCTATCGCCATGACTTCACCAACAGATTTCATTTGAGTAGAAAGCACCGGCTCTGTTTGTGCAAATTTTTCAAAATTGAATCTAGGTATCTTTGTTACAACATAATCTATGGAAGGCTCAAATGAAGCAGGTATGATTCCTCCTGTGATGTCGTTACTTAATTCATCTAATGTGTACCCCACAGCTAATTTTGCTGCTACCTTAGCAATTGGAAAACCTGTGGCCTTAGAAGCTAAGGCAGATGATCTAGATACTCTTGGATTCATTTCAATTACTAACAACTCTCCATCTTCTGGATTAATTGTAAATTGTACATTTGAGCCCCCTGTCTCGACTCCAATTTCCCTTAAGATATCAATCGAGGCATTTCTCATTATCTGATATTCCTTATCCGTAAGAGTCTGTGCTGGAGCAACAGTAATAGAGTCACCTGTGTGAACTCCCATTGGATCAAGATTTTCTATACTACATATGATGATACAGTTATCGTTCTTATCTCTTACGACTTCCATTTCATACTCTTTCCAGCCACCTAAAAATTTATCTATGTAGATTTCTGAAGTGGGTGAAAGATCAAAGCCTCTCTTACAAATTTGATCAAATTCTTCTAGGTTATAAGCAATTCCACCTCCAGAACCACCCATTGTAAAATTAGGTCTCAAAACACAAGGAAAGCCTATTTTTTCTAAAAGAACATGAGCTTCATCAGAATTATGAGCAAGACCAGATTCAGGCACTTGCAAACCTATCTTTTCCATAGAAAATGCAAAAAGCTCTCTATCTTCAGCTTTATCAATAGCTTCTTTAGTAGCCCCTATCATCTCTACAGCATGTTTTTTAAGAATACCCCTACTATCGAGGTCCAATGCAGCATTCAAAGCGGTTTGTCCACCCATTGTAGGTAACAAGGCATCAGGTTTTTCTTTTTCGATAATCTTTTCTATAGTCTCCCAGTGAATGGGTTCTATATAAGTAGCATCAGCCATACTCGGATCAGTCATGATTGTGGCAGGATTTGAATTGATTAAAATAACTCTATAACCATCTTCCTTTAAAGCCTTGCAAGCTTGAGCTCCGGAATAGTCAAATTCACAAGCCTGTCCTATTACGATAGGACCAGCACCAATAATTAATATTGAATTTATATCTTGTCTTCTAGGCATTTTTTTTCATATTTTCTTCGAATCTTTCAAATAAATATTTAAGATCATGGGGACCTGGACTTGCTTCAGGGTGGCCCTGAAAACTGAACAAAGGAAGAGTTTCATGCTCTAGTCCTTGGACTGTTCCATCAAATAGTGACTTGTGAGTCACTTTTACAGTTTTTGGTAAGGAAGTCTCTTCAACAGTAAATCCATGATTTTGTGAGCTAACCGAAACTTTTTTAGTATTAATATCTTGAACAGGATGATTGGCGCCATGATGTCCAAACTTCATTTTTGAAGTCCTGCCTCCTAAAGATAGGGCCAGCAACTGATGTCCCAAACAGATACCAAATAATGGCATTTTTTGTTCTGAGAGTTTTTTTATCGTCTCTATAGCATAATCGCAAGGTTCTGGATCTCCAGGACCATTAGACAAAAACACACCGTTAGGTTCCATTTCTAGAATCTCCTCAGAAGAAGTCTGGGCAGAAACAACTTTCAACTTGTAACCTCTGTCAGCCAAAATTCTCAAGATATTCTTTTTAATACCAAAATCAATAACTGTGACCTTGAATTCTGAATCTTTTATATCCCCTCTCCAGGTTCCTTCTGTCCAATGATAATTAGCTGAAGTAGTCACCTCCTTCGCTAAGTCTAGTCCAGCCAAGCCTTCAAAGGCTTGAGCTTTTTCAATAACTTCATTTTCAATAATAGATTGACCAGCAAAAATAGATGCACCTTGAGCACCCCTAGAACGAATAATTCGAGTGAGTTTCCTTGTATCTATGTCAGAAATTCCAATAATATTATTATTTCTTAAATAGTCCGATAAGCTATTTTTGTTTCGCCAGCTACTTTCAGTTTCAGAAAGAGATCTAATAACGAGTCCTGAACTCCATATATTATCTGATTCTATATCTTCATCATTTGTTCCGGTATTGCCTATATGTGGATAAGTTAGAGTAACAATCTGTTTAGCATAAGACGGGTCAGTGAGTATTTCTTGATAACCTGTCATTGAAGTATTAAAAACTATTTCACCATTAACTTGACCCAATGCACCAATACTCTTGCCTTTAAAAATTGTGCCATCAGCTAATGCCAATACTGCTTGTTCTTGTTTCATAAAATTTGTTTATAAATATCTTTTAGTGCACCAGCAGGGTCATCCGATTCTGTTATAGGTCTGCCAATAACTAAAAAGTCTGAACCATTCTTTATGGCTTCACTAGGAGTAGACACCCTACTCTGATCATTTAAGTTAGATTGATCTGGTCTTATACCTGGCGTTACAGTAATAAATTCTTCACCAAACTCTTGCTTAATGATCGCTGTATCGGATGAAGCACAAACTACGCCATCAAGCTCACATTCGTGTGATAATTTTGCCAATCTAAGAACTTGCTCCGATAGATTATTTAACCCTATTTCCTCGAGAGAATCTTCAGAAAGACTTGTAAGAAGTGTCACAGCTATTAATAGTGGGGGCTCATTGTAACCAATCAATGCATTTTTAGATGCCTCTAGCATTTTCTTGCCGCCTGAAGCATGAACATTGATCATCCAAACGCCAAGATCAGCAGCTGTTCTTACAGCCTCATAAACAGTATTAGGAATATCATGAAATTTTAAGTCCAGAAATATTTCAAATCCCTTTGAGTCAAGTTCTTTGATGATCTTTGGCCCAGATGAAGTAAATAGCTGACTGCCTATCTTTAATCTACAATGACTTGGGTCAAAATTACTTGCCATATCAATTGCAGCTGAGTACTCAAGATCTAAAGGTATTATTACCCTGTTATCCATGAAAATTTAGTGATTTGTAGAGTAAATTTGGATGAAAAAAAAGCGAACCAGAGTAAGATCTGACGTTCGCAATTTTGTTTTTTAAGGCCTATGGGCATTAAAACCACACTATAATAAACGAAACATATTGTGTCCATCAAAACATAAGGTTATTAATAAGAAAGTGTTAAAAAATATTGAAGAACTCAATGGGATGAGAGAAGCAGGTAAGCTTGCTTCTGAAGTCCTAGAAATGATTGGTAGTTTTGTTAAGCCAGGTATATCTACCGGAGAATTAGATAAAATCTGTAATGAATACATCATTGATATTCAAAAAGCCATTCCAGCAAATGTAGGCTATAGAGGTTTTGAAAAAACTCTGTGCACAAGCATCAACCAGGTAATTTGTCATGGCATACCTGACTTCAATAGAATTCTTAAAAATGGAGATATCATGAATATTGACGTAACAGTCATTAAAGACGGCTGGCATGGTGATACATCGAAAATGTTCCTAGTTGGCAAGACTCAAGCCCATAACGAAAGACTCATAAATATTACTCAAGAATGCCTTTACAAAGGAATTGAGGCGGTTAAGCCAGGTGCAAGACTGGGAGATATTGGGCATGCTATACAAACACATGCAGAAAAAAATTATTACTCAGTTGTGGAGGAGTATTGTGGTCACGGAATCGGTAAAATCTATCATGATGAACCTCAAATACTTCACTATGGACTAGCAAATAGCGGACAAGAGATTGTTGAAGGTATGTGTTTCACAATTGAACCTATGATCAATATAGGCTCTAAATTTACTAAACTTCTTTCTGATGGCTGGACAGTAGAAACACAGGATGGAAGGAATTCAGCACAGTGGGAACATACAATTTATGTGAATGAGAGTGGAGCTGAAATTCTTACTTTAAGAAAAGAAGAAAATTTGTAGACACAGATGTTTGATTACCTCTTAAAACAAAAGGAAACTGACAACAAAATTTTATCAAAAGAATTTGATAATTGGCTTTTCAGGGATAGAGGTCGTCAAGTAAAAGGAATTAAATATTTCTTAAATAAGAGATCAGAAAATATTGATAGATTGGTTGTAGATGCAGCAGGGGAAAGCAATCTAAATACAATCAATAATTTTGGTATTTTTACAGTAGGTGGTTATGGTAGAGGTGAATTACACCCATAC
>ENA-OWPI01000856-OWPI01000856.1-marine-metagenome-genome-assembly--contig:-NODE-856-length-37560-cov-11.679668_pt1 | contig 37560 bp, 24 predicted proteins | sample MGYA00238138_ERZ651775 | MGnify/ENA primary metagenome ERZ651775 (study PRJEB26906, sample SAMN06265043) | marine metagenome | isolation source: Helgoland LTER site | place: Germany:Helgoland, sampling...
AATACCAAATTTCTCCGCCAACTCTCGATCCGCTCTCGATGATGACGATGATGATGATGCTCGTCGTCGTCATCGCTCTTCTTCTCCTTCTTCGAAACCTCCTTTATCTTCTTCTTCTCCATCATCATTTTCAAAGCGATACTACTCGATGATGATGTAATAAAAGAGAGAGAGAGAGAGAGAGAGAGTTAATAAAAGAGAGTCACTAAAAGAGTGGTGACTTGTGAAGAGTAAACGAAGATGATTTTTTCTCGAGAGAGAGAGAAAAGAGAAAAAAAGAGAGAAAAACAAAAATCTGAGCACCCAAAAAACGCCTCTTCTCTTTTTTTTCTCTCTGTTGTTTTTGAATTTTTCTTCTTTCTCGAGCTCCTCAGATTCTTTTCCCGTCTGTGAGAGTGAGATATCTACTATATAATAAAAGAACGCGCTTGTTTGGTACTCTATACTACGACTACAAAAGTACTCTTTTACTCCTTGAGTATTAATGTCGCAGAGTACGCGCATCATCTCTTCTCGGGTTTGAAAGAGAAGGAGAAGAAGTGCGAGGAGTAGTCGTAGGTGGTTTTTGTCGTCATGAGAAACAACAACAACAACAATCATCAGTTTCAACAACGAGGAGGTAATAACAACAACGCATATAATAATAATAACGGTGGTGGAAATAATGGTGCGAGAAATAATGGCGGCGTTAAGATATTAAACGTGGCCGAGAAACCATCCGTGGCGAAAGAAGTCTCCAGAGTTTTATGCGGTGGACGAGGGTGTCAAAGCAGACAAGGCGCTTCGAAATTCAACAGAATTTTCGAATTCATCAACCCGTTTCCTATTAACAACGCGAGAAACGCTCAGATGAAATTCACCTCCGTCACCGGGCATTTAATGAATTACGATTTCACCGAACACGAGTACAAGTCTTGGGAACACTCGGACGCGAGAGACTTGTTCGGGAGAGCGAGGATTGCAAAGTTAGTGCCAGACGATAAAAAAGAAGTCAAAGTGAACTTGGAACGAGAGGCGCGAACGAGCGAGTGGTTGATTTTATGGCTCGATTGCGATCGAGAGGGGGAAAATATCGCCATGGAAGTCGTGGACGTGTGTTTAAACGCAAACAGACGGTTGAAAGTGTTTCGAGCGAGGTTTTCAGCGTTGAGTTATCAAGACGTTTCGAGAGCGCTGATGAACTTGCAAAGACCGGACGAGGCGGCGTCGATCGCGGTGGACGCGAGGCAGGAGTTGGATTTACGGTTGGGCGCGGCGTTTACGAGGTTTAATACGCTTTGCGTGAAGAGGAACGGGGTTTTGGCGTTGTTAGGCGAAAACGGCGGTGGAGGAGGAGAAAGAGGAGGTGGAAGAGGGAACGACAGGGATAATAAAACCGTCATCAGTTACGGCCCGTGTCAATTTCCAACGCTCGGGTTTATCGTGCAAAGAAAGTGGGACGTGGACGCACACGTTCCCGAAAAGTTTTGGACGATTTCGATCGGGTATCAAATGGTAGAAGGTGGACAACAACAACAACAACAACAACAACAACAACAACAACAGAGACAACAACGACAGCGACGAGGCGGTGGTGGAGGGGGCGGTAGAGTCGTCGAATTTCGATGGAATCGTCAGCGCGTGTTTGACGAACATCTCGCGAACTCTTTGTTCGAGAGAGTTCAAAACGCACCACACGCGACCGTGTTATCTACTCGCGGTCAAGAGATTAAGAAATGGCCGCCACACCCGTTGAACACGTTGGAGATGCAAAAACGAGTGAACAGAGTCTTGCGCATCGCTCCGGAAAAAATCATGAAGGTCGCGGAAGAATTGTATCAAAAAGGTTTCATCTCGTACCCGAGAACTGAAACCGATCGATTCCCGGACTCGTTTAATTTCCTGGAAAATATCGCTTTATTTTATAATCACGACACGTTTGGTCCTTACGCGCGCGAATTAGTCGAGCGCGATGGGTTTCGCAAACCGCCGGGCGGGCACAGAGATGATAAAGCGCACCCTCCGATTTACCCCGCGAAACTAGCCACGGCGCACGAATACAACGGCTGGAAACGCGAGAATCAGCAAGTGTACGACTTTGTATTGAGACACTTCTTAGCAACCTGTTCGAAACCGGCGGTTGGGTATAAAACCACCGTCGAAGTTGATTGCGCCGGCGAGGGATTCAAAGCGAACGGGCTGATGATTGCCGACCGAGCGTATTTACGGATATACGGCCCAGGTCCGATATTCCCACCGGACGGGCCTCGATTAAATCCTTATTTCGATAACTGGACCGCCCAAGAAGAGCTTCCAACGTTTGAAGACGGCGAGCGGTTCCAGCCGTCGCACAGAAACCTCCGCGACTCGGAAACGGTGAAACCACAAATGCTTTCCGAAGTCGACTTGTTGACGTTGATGGAAAAGAATGGCATTGGCACCGACGCCACGCAAGCGCAACACATAGATAAGGTTGTCGGCGAACGCGGATACGCGAAAAAAGTTGGCGAAAACCGTTTAGTTCCAACCAACATCGGTGAAGCACTCGTCGCCGGGTACGATTCTTTACAGCTCGGATTCATGTGGCAACCGACCAAACGCGCCGAAATGGAAAAAGACGTCGATAACGTCCACAGAGGCTCCATAACGAAAGAAGACGCCATACGAAAAAACATCGAACCGATGCTCCGAGCTTTCGCCAAGTGCGAAAGCAACGAAGAAGATTTAATACGAATCGTCAAACGGTTCGTCGAGCGCGGAAGGAACGTCAACGTCGAACAACGGTACGGCGGTCCCGAGAGAGAAAGAGACTTCTTCGAAGACGAAGAAGAAGACGAAGGAGCGTTTGACGATGCGTAAGATTTTGCTGTCTTTAATTAATAGTAGTATTTGAGTAGTAGTACGAGTAGTAGCAGTAGTAGTAGCACGTAGTTGCAGTGTGTAGTACCAATAATGCGAGTAAAAGAGCTCATCATCATCATCATTAATCACAATATTATAAAAGTGTTTTGATGAACTTTTTGAAGACATTTTCGTCAGAAAAACAAAAAGATGGTCTCTACCCGCCGCACGACGAAGGCTCCTTCGTCTTCTTCTCGGCCTTCTTCTCCTTCTCCTCCTCCTGCGAGTCCTCGAGGACGAAAGAGAACTCCTTCTGCGAGCACCATCCTCCGTAGTCGTACTAAGAAGAACGGAGAGGAAGAAGACATCCCAATCTCGACTAAGGAGACGAAAAATCATCAAAAGCACGGATACGAGTTCGGAGGCCCAATCGGGGCGATATGCATTACTATCCTCCTCCCTTTGACGTGTTACTTCCTCGTCTTCGCGTGTAACGAAACCACGGGATGCGATTTAATTGAATCAATCATCGGTTTAGCAAAAGAGAAGAAGAAGAACTCGTTTTCTTTGTTGATGATTCCGGAGAAGATGACACCAGTGTTTTCTCTGGAAAGCTGCGTCCTGTTTCTGGGATGGATCGGATGGTGCGTAATGTTACACGCGCTTTTACCAGCATCAATCGTGAAAGAAGGCGTTGATATCACAAGTGGTGAAAGCGGTGGTGAAAAAGCGAGATTCAGATTGCGGTATAAACTGAACGGATTCCGCGTATTTATGACGACGGCGGTGGCGTGCGCGGTTGGGACGTACTTTGGCCAGATTCAGTTGCGGTCGTTGCACGCGAAGTTTTTGAGTTTGCTCACCGCCGGGTGCGCGTTTGCGTTCGCGTTGACGACGTTTTTGTACGTCGCGTCGTTTAGAGTGAACAAAAATGATAAAAGTAAGAAGAAGAAGAAGACGAGGAAAAATGATGGCATCGATAACGGGCCGGTTGTGTTGGCGAACGGCGGAAACACCGGGAACGTGGCGTACGATTGGTTCATCGGGCGAGAATTGAACCCTCGATTTTCGAACAGTTTGTTCGACGCGAAAGTATTTTGCGAGTTAACTCCGGGATTAATAGGATGGTTGCTTTTGAATTTCGGGTTCATGCACGAACAGTACGCGCGATTAGGTTTCATCACGAAACCGATGGTTCTCGTCAACGCGTTTCAACTGATGTACGTCGTCGACGCGTTGTGGAACGAACCGGCGATTTTAACCACCATGGACGTCACTACGGACGGCTTCGGTTTTATGCTCGTGTTTGGCGATTTAGTGTGGGTCCCATTCACGTACTCTTTACAATGCCGATACATACTCGAAAACAACGTGGACATTTCTTTGGCGATGACCGCATTCATCGTCATCGTCCAAGCGACTGGGTACTACGTCTTCCGCCAATCCAACGGCCAAAAGAACACCTTCCGCACCAACCCGAACGACCCGTCCGTGAGACACTTGAAATCGCTCAAAACCAAACGAGGCACTAACTTATTAATCTCCGGTTGGTGGGGCGTCGCTCGACACGTCAACTATTTCGGCGACTGGTTGATGGCGTGGGCTTGGTGCTTACCTTGCGGTTTCGACCATATCGCGCCGTATTTTTACGTCGTGTACTTTGGCGTCTTGTTAGTCCATCGAGATTTACGCGACGGTGAACAGTGCGAGTTGAAATACGGAAACGATTGGAAACGGTACTGCGAGATTGTCAGGTTTAGAATTATTCCGTACGTTTATTAATAATAAAACGTGTATACTATGTCCAACGTAAAAAGGTCGTTATCCATTTTCTCCTCATAATACTACTCTTCACGCGTAACACACGTGATAATACTACTACTACCACCACCAAAGCTAAAAGCATAACAGTCATGTCCGCTCTTTCTTCTGCCTCGTCGTCGTTTATAACTGCGACCATTAAAACCACTCGCAATCAACAAAGAAGTCGTCGTCCGATCGTCCGACGAACAACAAGAGCAATGGCAGCAGAGAAGACACCCGACCCCGGGTCCGACCCGAAGGGTTTAGGCAAAGCTTTACCGATGAAAATGGACATCGACGCCATCATGAAACTCTTACCCCACCGATACCCGTTCTTATTAGTCGACCGAATCTTGGAAATCGAGCAAGGCTCGTACGCCATCGGCGTCAAGAACGTCACCATCAACGACAACTTTTTCCCCGGGCATTTCCCGCAAAGACCAATCATGCCTGGCGTGTTGATGGTGGAAGCGATGGCGCAAGTCGGGGGTTTGATCATGCTGGAAGGCGGAGGCGGTGATGGTACGTACTACTAAGAACTTATACATGTATTTGCTTTGTTTTTGTCCCCGTGAACATCATCATCGTTACGTGGGTATTAGTTTTGTTTGGACGCCTTTTTACCCTCTTTTTATGCTGAGCTGGACTTTTTCTCACATTATTCTCAACAGGTGGCACGCAGCAAGAGTTCTTCTTCGCCGGCATCGACGGCGTGAAATTCCGCAGACCGGTAGTACCGGGCGACCAGTTGGTCATGAAGGTGGTTTTGACAAAGCTGAACAAACGTTTTGGCATCGCGAAAATGAAAGGACAAGCGTTCGTGGGGGAGGAGTTGGCGTGCGAAGCCGAGTTGACGTTGGCGTTGGGGTCTTAAATACGATATAGAAGAAGAAGATGAAGATAAAGAGAGGTTCTTGTGTTTACTACGTGTTCAAGTTTAATGCGATGATATTTACTGATATCTGTTGTTGCGTTTTATGATGATTAAAGTGTGTACTCGTATCGTTTCTCTTTTATCTTTTTTGTTCTCTTCTCGCTTCGCGGCGTTGAAATCTTCAATACTTTCTCTTTTGGTTTTGGTTCGTCGCGTCGCGAAAAGATTGCTCGGCTCGTGACAAATGGAAGTACGGCGGCGCATTCTCTCCTTGGTGTACTTCGTTTGAACCCACCTCGTTCTCTTGCGAAAGAGGAGGAAACATAGAAGACAGCGGTGGCGGCTGCGAGTAGGGCTGTCTCGGCTGGGGCATACCTGTACCAAACGGAACCCCACCAAACGCGTTAGGATACGCACAATGACCACCACCGCCACCAAACATCGTCCCCGGCATCATCATCATCACCATTCCCGCCGGTGGCGGTTGCACCGGTTGCGGCTGCATCATTGGCATCGTCGGCATCCGCCGCTGTCGCTGGTGCGCCCCCGCAGCCAAACGCGACGAATTCGAAAACCCGCCCATAATTGTCAACTCTTCGCACGCCCCGCACACGACCAGTTTACTCTCCTCCACCACGCAGTCTCTGACGACGAGTTCAGGTAAAGATAACAGTGCCTCGCAGTTCCCGCACGCGAAAAACAGCATCCGATTCGCGTGTATTTTTTTCCCTTTACATTCTTCTTCTTTTTCTCCTTCTGACAGAAGAAGACTTTTGATCGGCGCTTCTGGGTCTGCGTTCTCCTCGTGTCCTTTGGTCAGGAAAATATACTTGCACTTTTCGCAGAGCTGAAGAGGACACCCTTCGTTGTTGTCTCCGTCTTCTTCGTCGTCTTCGTCGTCTTCTTCTTCTTCCCTTCTTCTTTGTCTTCTTCTCTGCGTCGTCGTCGATATCGTTTTCGTCGTCGCGTGCTGACAGTTCGGGCACACGGAACGAAGAACAACCTGTGGTTTTTCTTCTTCTTCTTCTTCTTCTTCTTGAGGAGGAAAAGGAGGAGGAGGAGGAACGAAGTGCGACGAGTTAAACCCGCGCATGTGATACGCGCGCAAGAGCAAACGGCGCGCAGAAGTGTGTGTGTTTAAGTGTGTGTGTGTGATGAGATCGCGTATTTTTGTGCACACAATTATTGTTCTAAACAGATTCTTCTTATTTATATGTACAAAGGTTGATTTACAATGACGCTCTCTTTACTCTCTCTCTCTGTTTAAAATCCGATGATCTCTACTCTAGAGTACCACAGATGTTTTTATTAGTAGTAGTATCTTTTTTTCAATTAAACCATGTAACTGGCGTTGTATTCAAAGCCGACGCTGACGATATCGTCCCACTCTCGCTCGGAAAACGCTCTTTTGAACTTTTCAAATTTTTCTTTTTGGTGTAATTTTTTCTTCATCTCCGCGAAGGCTTTTCGAGCGCAGTCTTTGATAGGATCGACATCGAAGGAACACTGGGCGGCGAGGATGATGGATTTTTTGAGCCAAAGTGGCGGGTCGTCGTCTATGATCGCACTGCTGGAGTGGAGTAAAGCGGAGAGCGCGAGGATGACCGCATGGCGTTGGACGAGGGAGGTTTGGTCTTGCGGTAAAGACGCGACGACGGACGCGGAGACCGAGGAAGAGGAGAAACGCTCGACGAATTTCAACTCCGTTTGCGCCGTGAACGCTTCTCTTCGTTTGCCAGAGAGGAAGGCGAAGAGACTATCTCGCGCTGCCTCGCGCACTTCCACCCGCGGGTCTTCCAACAACTCGTTCGCGATTGTGTTTTGAAGCTTGTCGATTTGCGTTTCCTCGTCGAGGACAAACATGTGTCGAAACGCAAACGCAGAGGCGAAGAGGGAGGTTTGTTTTCGCGTCTTCCAGAAAGAAGATTTCATGGACGGTAAAAGCGCGTCGTCGACGATGTCTTGAAACAAAGTCGCCGCTCGCGAGCTGTTGCCGCCGCTTTCCGTGAACAAGACGGAACGCAAGGCGATCAAACACGATTTCGCTTCGGAGCCGAAATGTAAGTCCGAGGTGTTTTCGGCGCAAAGCAACGCGGATCGAATGAGCGTCGGCACGAGGTCAGAGATGGACATGATGTCACCCATGAGAATGAGAAGCTTCGTCATCGTGAAGATAGTTTCGAGAAATCTGCGCGCTCTTTTGACTTCTTCGGAAACTTCTTCTCCAGTCCCCGCTACCGCCACGGATGATGATACTCCGGATGCCAAAGCATCGATTTGCCTCGCCACTTCGTCACTACCGATGAGGATTTCAGTTTCCGCGTCCACGCGAGAGGCTAAGAAATCACCCACAAACGCATCGAGCTCAGCGCGAAGCTTCGCCTCATTCGCCGAAACATCATTGTTGTCAAGGTTGAACCTCGCCGCGTTTCTGTTCAACGAGATTAATTTTGCGGCGACGTGCGCGCCTGCATTTCTCACGCCCTGAGAATCGTGCACAAACGGCGAATTCGCCGCGGAGCCCTCGACGTCTCTCATCTCTTCAATCAACTTCATCTTGCACTCGACGTGATCGTCAAGCGAATAGCGAGCGCTCTCCGCGACGAAGATGGCGATAGATTCCAATCGTCGCATTTGCGATAACATGGACGCAGATGTCAATGGCAACTTTTCAATCATTCTCAGAAACATCGAATTGAAGTGCTCCTTATCGCTCCGTTCGGCGATTGAAAACGCCAAAGCGCGAAGCCACGTTTCGCGTGAAATATCCGACGTGTTTCCTCGCGTCTTTCGAAGGAGTAAATCGGTCGCTTTTTCGTCGCATAAGCGCACGGCAGCGGCGACCGCTTCGGCACGCGCGGAAATAGCCGTGTTGTCCAAAGCGGGGACGGCAGCAGACGATGTTGTAGTCGTCGTCGTAGAATCGAAGTTCGTGTTCGGCTTTTTGCGTCTGCCCGGCGATAAGGAGCCTCCTTCTCCTCCTCCGCCGCCACCTTCTGCCGACGATTTCTTCTTCTTCGAGGACACAGATCGCGCGTCGTCTTCGTGCGCTTGTATTTCACCAATGACATCATCCACCGTTTCGCGAAGTAAGTTCGGTCTCGCTTTAAAAAGCATTTCCCACAATCTCGAAAAGACAGTGATGAAGACGCCAGGCGTTGTCGCTATGCCTTCCATCGCTCGCGTGCACACTTTTGGAAACGGTCCGGCGAGTTCGTGACCGACGCCGTATAAAGACTCTCCAGCTTGCGAGAGTAAAGCAGATCTCGACTGTTGCCCACCTGCCCCGCGATCGCCGATGTCGCGATTCGTGTCTTCGCCTCTCGCTGCCGCGAAGGAGTACAAGAGTTTCTCCGACAACTCTCGCGTGTTTTCAAAATCCGTGTTCACCGCATCCACGAGCATCTGATCCTCAAAATTCTTATACCGACTGACGAGAAGCAACCCACACGCGCTCGGAAGCCAGGTCGGTCTGGAGTCACTGGTTAAACCTTCGAGGAAGATTCGCGTCGCGTTCCGAACAGATTTCTCCGAACAATCCGAAACGAGCGTAAACATGAAAAACGCAGTCGCCATCGATTGAAAGCTCCAATGTTTCGCTCGCTCGTCCGGAGGATGGAAAATATATTTGACTAAATCGTTCATCAAAGGCGTTGGTCCATCGGTGGAATAGTTGAGTAAATCCATGGAACGTCGAGAAAATCGAGCCGCAAAGTTTACGAAGGTTTCCGAAACCGCTTGTTGGGAAATGACCGTATCGTGAATGCATCTCGCCTGTAAAAGCGCGTAGGCAAACTTCAACAATGATTCCGAGGAGGTTTGCGTCGTCGCGACGATGCTCGAATTCGTTTTCAAAACCTCGCACGCCGCGCGACATCGGTCTTCGTTTTCTTCGGGGATCATGAGCGAATCCGCGGAACTCTCGACGACTCGGGGTGCTTCTTTCGGATAACGTTCCAAGTCAGTTTCAATGGCATGCCTCGCCGCGGCGCGAACGCTCACGTACGTATTGTTGATAGCACACGATCGCAATGCGGCGAGTAATCGAACGCAACTGGAGTTTTGTCTCAACACGGCACTACTGCAGTATTCACCGCTCGACTCTCTAAAATATACCGCTTGCGCCCGTCGCCAGTGATGTTTAATGCGAGTGTATTCGTACACCAACCATCGCGGATATAATTCCGGGATTTTCGCACCGAGCATGATGTTTTTCTTTTTGCGTCCAGGGTGCGGCATTCGCAGACTCGCGGAGTCTTCCGCCCAGGCCCGCATGGCGGCTTTAGCCGCGTGGTATGTGGAATTTGAAGGAGACAAAATCTCCTCGGCGACCCTCGCGACAATCGTCAACGTCACCGCGTCGTCCGATTCGTGGTTTTCGAGCGCTAAACTCAACGCTTCCGCAGCGGCGTGACGCGTTTGCATGTCAAAAACCAACGAACCAGGCATTTCGCCGTGAATGGCTAAATCTGCAGACGCTGAATCTTCGTTAAAATCGGGGATCCGCGCGGTGAGACCCGTGGCGACTGCACCGATTCTCGCCGCTAATGAACGCACGCGGTGTCGACGACAATTGTAATCTTCCATATCGTTCAAGGACGAGAACTGACCGATGCTGCCGATTTTACTCACTTTTGCAATCTCGGCGAGCGATTGGCGTTTTTGTAAACTCGCTGGCGAGTTACCAGACGACGATGAGGGCGCGAGCGTCGTGGCGGTAAGCCCAGCCGCCGCGGGAGGCGACGGGCTTCTTCCGCTTCGATCGACGAAGGTAACTTGACTCGTGCTCTTCGGCGACATGGAGCGAGGATCGATGATGGATGAATCGTCGGGAGACTCGTTAATGTCCATATTTTGAATTGCGGTCGTCGCGCAACCTTCGAACAATTCCGACATTTCTGCCGAGGACTTGATTAAAAACTCTTCGATGATTTCGCGAAGAACTTCGTTCTTGATTCGATGATCTTCCTCGCTCGCCCAATTGAAAGGTTTCGGCAGACACAGTTTCTTTCTCGCTTCGATATCGGGTGGGCCGAAAGACGTGTCGTCCTTGGATACTTTCCATCGTAACGCGACCCAATCTGCGTACTGACGCTTGCCTTTCTTAATCGCTTCGTCGTCTTGCGTGACCGATTGCTGCGCGTCGAGCTGATCGATGACGTTGCCTAAAGCTAAACAGTACCGACATAACAAAGGTCCGGCGATGTACAAAACTGGATTCGATCGCGCAGATTCCGCTAATGCGAACAGTCGTCGACTCGATTGCACAACCTTGTCTTTTAACGTCGCTAAAGATGTCGTGTGCGCGCGATCAAAACCAAGCGATATGACGCCAACGATGTACGATAACCGGTTTATTCGTGCTTTGGAAAGTTCACCCGATCGTTTCGCATCCAATTGCGCCTCGTTCAATTCCAGTGAAAGCATATCGAACATAGGGTTGAAAATTTCTTTCGTTGCTTCGCTCGGCGACGCGATAAACACCGAAGAAACTAAGATGCCCAATTCTCGAGTCGCGGACGGTAAGGTATTCGTGAAAATGAACCTCGCAATTTTGCGAATGGCAAGTTTACGCGACTCCTCCGGTAAGCGAATCAAAAGCGTTCGAAACATGGGCGTGAACATGCAATTCGCGTTCATTAGGAACGAGGCGGATTGCTCCGAGGATTCACCGACACCGCCGGAACTGCCGCTGTGGTTGTTTGAAGACGCTTCTGGTTGCGCGTGTTCGAGCACGGCGAAAACTCGTTCTAAAACCTCCAACGTCCAATCGGACCAAACGACTGGTAGTTGCGGCACGCAATTCTCCTCCCCTGGATCGATCAAATTGGATACAGAGGAAAGTAAAATCGTGTAAAACTTCAACGCCGCGTTCGTTTTCGCCGCGTCGTTGACGTCAATGCACGGAAGCGTCGCTTCCAATGCGGAGACGACAAACGCGCCGGTGGAATACCCTTCGACTTCGTCCAACGCTTCCATCCTATCGCTGCCATTCTCACCTGCCTGCGAGAGCGCTTCCGCGTGTTCAGGCTGAACGAAAATCTCGTTCGGATCAATATTCACCAACATCGATCGTGTCACCAACGCCAACGCTTCAATCGCCGTGGATATTTGGTGTGAAGAATCTTCCTGTTGAAGCGTGTTTTCGAATCTACTCAAAGCGGCATACACCGTGTGTTTGGGTGTGATGTAGCACAACTTCCCGATTGATTTTACGGCGACGTGTTTCGTGTGACCGTGTTTGGAAAAGATCGCCCTAGAACACAATCGATCGGCAATTAAAGCCATCTTCGTCAACTCTTCGTCTTGCTTCCCCGTAAACGGACCTAGACCAACAGTTTCTTCCGTCTCGGCGCGATACTTTGCCTTTTCCAAGTACGCGACGAAATGCTCGAGAAACCACGCTAAAGCGTCGCTCCCGGGAGAGTCTGGGTGATAACAGTGCTCGAGAAAGTCAAACAGTTTCTCTCGGTTGTTGTTGCTGGTGCTACTGATGTTCGCGCTATTATTCCTCTCGTCTGCGTCGTCGTCGTTTGTTGTCGCCGTATAATTCAGCGACCGAAACGCCAAAAACTTGGCAATCGACCGCGCTCTGTGCGCGGTATCTAATACTCTCGGCGCGATTTTTGTCGCCGGCGATCCAATCGAACGCACTGAACTCGCCATCACTTGTAAATGTTGCGATTGTTTCGACCCGTTGTTCCCACCGCCATTTCTACCACCACCGTTGTTCGATGAACTCAACTGAAAGCTCCACAACGCGGCGGAATAAATCTTCGCGTCCAAACTCTCCGGCCATTGAATCCGCCCGCTCACGTCGTGTTTCGCGCATTGCGAAAACAGCTGTAAAAATCCTGACTTCCAGAACACGGAACTTGGCAACGCGTCGAATAAACGATTCCAATCTCCGTTTTCTCCCTCGATCATTCGTTTATAAAATTTCACGTCCTCTTCGTTCCCTTGCTTATTTCGTAAATGTCTCGTCGGTAAAAAAGCCACCATAAACGCCAACGAGGTGAAACACTCCTCGGACCAAATGTTCTCCAGATTCTTCTTACTCGCCTCCCAAATCTCCTCGCTGCTCCCCAACTTGAAATACCTCCGACTGGCTCTCGCTAACGCCGAAATCGTCGACCGCCACTCGGCTAAAACCACTGGACCGTAGTATTCGTTCACCTCGCCTTGAGAAACGTGATTGACTTTATCCATTATTGGTTTCCAATCAATCTCTAAAACCTCATCCAACTGGCCCTCGAACACCGATAAGGTCGTTTTCGCTAAATTAGCCCATTTCGTGCGCGTTTTCAAATCGATTCTCATGTCGTTATCCGCCAACGCCACCGCGAAACAATGATTGACCAGAGTAACAATGATGCGCACATCTTTCGTCGCCCGGAACGGTTTCGAGACTAAATGACTCCTCAATAAACTCGTGATGTCAAACACCGGCGAAGAAGAAGAGGAAGAAGTCCTTTTTGCTTCCTCTTCTTCCTCCTCCTCCAGCGGCCGCGTGGACAAAGCTCGTAAACTGGCCACCGTTTCTAAACTTTCGATTAAACGTTCAAACCGTTGTGGATCTTCTTTCGAGATGGCCTCGGCGACTTCGTTCGGGAGGTACTCGTTCGCCACGTCTCGCCACGTGTGCGCTTCTGTAGTTTTTGCTGCCGCGTGTGTTGCATGTGCTGCTGTTTTCGCGGTTGATGTCGTCATTTCTTCTTCTTCTTCTTCTTCTTTCTTTACGCGCGCGTAAGCAAGTTGTGACGACACCTTCATTTTTCTTCGATCTTCTTCGATTTTTTCTTCTTTGTCCTCTCTTCTTCTTGGGAAAAAAAGAGGAGAAACTTTGTCTCTTTGTGTTGAAAATACGCGAGAAAGAAGACGACGACGATTCAGACGACGACGATGTTTTTTCTCGTCGTCGTCTGAATCGCTTTGCCTCCTCGAAGAAGAAGAGCTTTGAACAGCCTCTCTCCTTCTCACTTTCTGCGGCGATGATGGTACGAACGAACGATGATGATGAGATGCGAAGCGAAGAGAAGGAGAAAAAGCGAGAGGAAGCATACAAAGAGTGTTTTCTCTAGGCGCGCGCGCTTCTGCCTGAGAGATATAAAATGAAGAAAGTCGTGAAGAGATATTTTTGCTTGCTTCGCAAAGAAAGGAGGGACAAGAATGTGACTCTCGCTTTTGTTTCCAACATTTTTTTATTTTGCCTCTTAAAACCGCTCATCTATTACGAACGCTATTGCTACGAGTACTACCTGCTACCACTACTGTTACTATTACAGAACTGTAAAAGAGTACCATTTTCCTGCACTCCGAATTTTGAGGCTAAAAATACCGCGCGGGAAAGGACGGAGGACGAAGAAGGCGAAAGCGCGTTCGTTTCGGCGTCGTCGCGGTGGTCGTCCTTGAGATTGAGCGCGCCGTGAGCGTAAAACTCGTACCCACTAATGCCGACGCCTGAGGAACCTTCTGCTTCTGATGCTGATGCTCCCGTCGCTTCTCCGAGCATCTTCCGTTTCGCGTCACGAGCGAGCGCGGAAGCGAAACACACGGCAAATTGCAACAGTTTCAAAGGAGAGGACGGACAGTCAGTCTCGCTACCGGAAGAAGATGAAAAGGCAAACAGAGAAACACGTTTGAAGAGAAGGCCCCATATTTTTGCATCGTCGCCAATTGTCTCTGACGATGAACTCGCTTTCCTAACGCGCTCAGTTTCGATGAATGTTTGCACGTATTGGAACAAAGTATGGTATTCTTCTTCTCCTTCTTCCATTATCAAACACCGGAGCGTCATCTTCACCATTGTCGAGAAGCATTCCACGTACCAGAAGCGCTGGACGATTGGATACGCCGGAAAGAGGTCCTTCTCGTTTTCTAAGGCGCACAGTGACGCCGCGAGGTAATCAGCTTCATCGCTCAAGAGTTTATATTCTTTATTTATGCTCTCTTGCGGACGAGGTAAATCTTGAAAAAGAAGACCGTTGTCCAGGTTGCGTTCTCTGACGTCGCCGCCGGCAGTCGAGCACAGAGAGTGATCGATTAACGCATTCAAAACTATACTTTGCTCGTATGAATCATCCGAGCAATACCAAGAAGAGAGAGAAACATCGGTTTTGCCACCTTGGTCGATGATTTGCGAATGTGAAACGCCAAAGTCTTCTCGAAACATGGCAAAGGCGCATCGCGCAGCGGCGTAGCATCCAAACTGGCCTTTCCTCACCAATGCGCGCATAGCATTCTTTAATTTGTTTGCCGCGATGTGTGACTTTGCGGCTGCTCCACTAGCACCTCTCTGCTCTTCAAACGTAGCTAAAGCTCGATAACATTCTAAACATAATTCGTGAGCTTTCGGTAATCTCGACGTCGCCAAAGCGCACGCGTCGCGAGGTAAATTACCATCGAGCAAGCACCGCACGGCTTTGTGAAGACCGCTATTGTTCCCATTACCTTTCATGGCTAAAAAACATAAAGCAGCTCGCTGATACTCTTCTCTATCGATAAACCGATTCGCTTGTTCGTTCTGACAAATATCATAAAGATCTTTGCCACCACTTGAAAGTATAGCGGGGAGCAAATCTGAATACACGGGACCATTCGTTTCTGTGAACAACTCGTACGCAGCACCGTTCCAATCATCAGCATACATTGCCATAGCCGCTCGCTTTTCAGCAGAGCGTAAAGATGGAAACTGGAACTCGGGAGTTTTTTTCCTTTGCTGCTGATCGTTCGCGACGATGCTCTGAGTTTGTTTTCTCTCTTCTTCCTCTTTTCTCGATTTGACGCGCATAATTTCCAACATCCTTCTCGTCGATTCTGGTTTTTCGTACAACGCGTTCCCTTCGGGCCCGTACGCAAAATTTGCGTCTGACTTATCATCTCGGTACGTGTCGTCAATTAGCGTCAAAAGCTCGAGGGCTTTAGATTCGGAAACTTCGGCACCTTTAGCCGTCGATTCCCACGGTTCGGTTTTAAATAACGACTGCGCTTTTGACGGTTTGGGAACCGTAGTCGTAGAAACGTGACCGGTGTGTCCAGAATTCGCCGCGCGAGATTCGCGCTTCACCGCAGCTTTCTCAACTGTCGGTACTCCTTCCCTCCCTGTCTTCTCCGTTTCTGCCTCGCCGTCATTACCTGTGGCCTCTTCATCTCGAGCGATAGGACTTCGACTCTGACGAAACGGTAGAGGAGATGGTTTCTCCTTTTCGTACATCGCACACTGGTTACCCATATCTGGCGAGCGTCTGAAATCGTTCACGTCGGCGATTCGAATGGTTTGGTCGTCACCACCACTGAAAAGGATGCCGCGCTCGCTCTCCGTTTTCGAGTGAGATGCGTAATTACGCAGCGCCCGAACGCGGCCTCGATGTCCTCGAAAGACTGCACGCAAAGACACTTCAGAAGACGAATGCACGTCACCGACGGTATAGATGCGCACGAGACCATCTGCATTAGCGCACGCGAGACACGTGTCCTCTTTTTCATCTTTACACCACTCCAATCGGGTAACGCTTTGCCGGGCTCTCGGCACGACGTGTGAAATCTTGCCAGTAAATTCTGAAGAAGCGTACTCTTTAGCGTGTGAGCGCACAAACACACAACCATCGCTTGAGGATGTTGCAACGGCGACGCTAGTATTTGACACGTACTTCCCGTTGTCGTCACACTTTATATCGGTGATATCTGTCGAATGCGAGGTCGTATCCTCCCACCGAAATTTCAAAATCGCGTTGTGATTCTCAAAGCAACTCAGATACCCGTTCGAATAGCCAACGACGAACGCAGACGCGCTTCGCGTATATCCAAATCGCGATATCGTGACATCTTTATATTTAAGGCGACTCGCACGTTCTCCTCCATCATCTTCTCCTTCTCGGATCGCCGCCGAAATGTCGAGATATGGTTCAGGCGCGTCAGTTTTGTCGTCGAAGAATCCAGGAAGTCTTCGCCAATACCATAACTCTCCGGTTTCGCTCAGCGTAACGATGACACTTTCTTCGTTTATGGTGTTGTTCATTTTCTCGAGTGAGGGAACGATTTCTATTTGCATCACCGCACCGCGGTGTTTTTGAGGGAAAAATCGCATTTTTTTCTCTTCTCTCGTCAATTTATCGTCTCCGTCCTCTTTCTCCACTCGCATCATCCCAACCGTGCCATCGTCCAAACCAACGACAACGCATCGCGTCACGTGTTCGCGATCAATATAGAAGCGACATGATGTAATCTTCCGTTGCTTATCTGCTCTAAATAGAATTTCCGTCTTCAACGCTTTGTCAAACGTAGTAACATCATGCGGCACTTTTGAGTGAGGCGCAACGTTTTCCATTTTTCGCAAAGTCCCGTCACCACACGCAAATATGGTCCAATCACCGATTCCCGGCACCACGTGATGATCTATGTCGTAGATAAAGCCACCAAGTGTTGATATTTGACCCTTCAAACGATATTTATACCCATCTTCGCTTTCCTCAAAAACGTCGTAAAAACAAATCGCTCTGTCCAATCCGTGCGTGACGATTCGAAAGGAAGGGGAATCGTCGTCGTTATCCTCCTCTTTCGCGGCTTTGAATAGTTCCAAGGAGAAACCTAACTTTTTATGTCCGCTAAAATCTGGCGTAGCGCGCTCTGCTTTTAGTCCAACGATAGAGCACGCGCTGAAAGGTCTGTTTCCATGGTCTATAAACCTTTCAACGTCAAACGCCAGCTTCGTAACTTCTCCTTTACACGAACACACCATCAGCGGAAACGTGTTCTGCCGGCGAATGGACGTGAAATTCATCCAGCACGTTGAATTTGAAGTCAACGCATTGGACTTTTTACTGCTATTGCTATTACTCGAGCTACCAACGCTATTCAGCAACATCAGATTTTCTTTCCTCTCTAAAGTCATATCGCCGTCGCTCGACGACAACAGGCAAAAATATAAATCCCCGTTTCTGTTTCCGACGGCTAAATAAAGCTCGTCCGTCGCGTCTACAAACACCCAATCGAGCGAGGAAATAGGTGACTTACGGAAGCGTTCGTCTTCTTCTAAACCAAATACCCGTTCTCTAAATCCGCCTGGTTTGTACGCGTGAACCGCGACGTCTCCTGATTCAAATCCAACCGCCGTGATAAAAGTAGGAGCATTCTCTGACGACGATAACGACGACGAATACGCGTCCATGCTTGCCAAAGCGGTTATTCCCGACATGAACTCCGCAAACGCGAACGTGAATTCCGGCTCGATGTTTATCGCAATGTTGTTGTTGCTGCTGTTATTATTATTACTAGTACCGTTGCCATCGCGAGTATGCTCTCCTAACCGCCACATGCACATCACCCCACTCCCGTCGCCGGTTATAAAACTCCCACGCTCTCGCTTCTCTCTCTCAACCACGCGCACTTCCGCCCCTTTCCCGTGGCCACACCGGCTCGGCTGTTTCTTTGCGCCGTAGCGCGAAGAAGAAGAAGAAGACGTAGTAGTAGCAGAAGTAGTAGTAGTAATGGTAGGGCTCTCCGCGTTGTTATTCTTCGTCGAAGAAGACGTCCCGCAAAGCGTCGATATCTTCCCCACGCACTTCTTCGCCCGGACGTCGTGCACGCGTATCGCATCGTCCGACGACGTCGTCACCAATAAAAACACGTCATCGTCGTCGTCGTCCTCGTTCTTCTTCTTCTTTTCTCCTCGTTCTTCTTCTTCGTCAAAATCAAACCAACTCTTTACGAACGAAACGCTCAGCGCCCGTTTCTGGTGCCCGGTAGAAATCTGCCCCAAAACCGCGCTCGTCTCGCCGTCGAGCAAAACCACGTTGTTCTTCGCGCAGTACGCGATTACATTCAGTGCCACCTTTCCTCCTCCTCTCGTTTTCGACGTCGACGACGACACTTCTTCTTCTTCTTCTCGATGATGATGATGATAATTACGCGGCAACGACGCACCAAAATCGCGCACCAATCCAACCGTCAAATGCGTGCTCGAATACCAATTCGGCGACGGCATCGACGCTATTCCGGATTCAAAGTTTATTCTTCTTCTTTTACCATCATCATTATTACCAACAATATCATCGACAGAAGAAACGGCACCATCTTCAAGAGCAGCAGCGGCAGAATCACCAGAACCAGCACCACCCATTATTACTCTCTTGATTAGAGTAGTACCAGTACAAAAGGAAGTAATGTGAAAGTGCACCTGTGTTCTTCTCTTTCTCTCTGACGAACGAAAAAAAAAAATCAATCGAAAATTTTCGTTTTTCATTTTCTTCATTTTTGTTTCAACACCAACAAGAAAAATTTAGTCTAAATGCTGACGTTTTGTCCCACGTGCGGGAATTTACTGTCCATCGAGAAGAAGAAGAAGACAGAGGAGGAGGCGTTTGACGTAAACGACGAGGATAAAGAAGAAGAAGAAGAAGATAAAGAAGACGAGCTTTTGTTACACTTGTGCTGCAAAACGTGCCCGTATTCGTACTCGATCGGCGGCACTTTTTGGTCGAAAACGGACGTCCCGATTCGGAATAAAAAACGCGTGGACGACGTTTTAGGTGGGGACGACGCGTGGAAAAACGTGGACACGACGAGAAGTCGGTGCCCGAAATGCTCGCACGACGTGGCGTATTTTTTGATGGTACAAACGAGGTCGGCGGATGAACCGATGACGCAGTTTTTCCGGTGCGTGGAGTGCGCGAATCAGTGGAAGGAGAATTAATGATAGTATATAGGTTGTTAGATAACTAGACAGCAGTACATGCGCCGGCGCGAATATTTAGTATCATCTCACATTTAAGACTCTTTCTCCCTATCTATCGCCCATGGAGAAAACGTATACATGTAGGCTAGGACTATAAACGACGAGCTAATGTTGAGTACACATGTGCCTTTGCAAATTACCAGAATCACTAAAACGCTTCTCGCACACATCACACTCGTACGCTTTCTCGTTCGTGTGAATACGCATGTGCCTTTGCAAATTACCAGAATCACGAAAACGCTTCTCGCACACATCACATTTATACGGTTTCTCCTTCGTGTGAATACGCGTGTGCTTTGTCAAAGTACCGGCTTGAGTAAAACGCTTCTCGCACACATCGCATTCGTACGGTTTCTCGTTCGTGTGAATACGCATGTGCCTTTCCAAATTACCGGCTTGAGTAAAACGCTTCTCGCACACATCGCACTCGTGTTGCGTTCTCTTTCTTTTCGATCCTTTCCTAAAAGCAGTTTCTTCTTTTCGTGTCTGTTCGTCCATTTCATAATCCTCATCATCTTCTTTTTCATCATCATCATCATCGTCATCACCATCGTCATCATCATCAACAACAACAAAAACATCATCATCCTCGTCAGGTGGTATTTGCAAACACAACAACACCGGTTCTTGTTCTTCTTCTTCATCATCACCCACAACCATCGTCTTTACGTTTACCGCGCGCTGCGGATGTGGATTCTTTCGCCGGCTCATTCTTCTTCTTGTCGTTATTAGTAGTATTGTTTTACCGCAGAGTCGTTGTTGATGTGTTGTTAAAAGTAACGATATTCTTTTGAAAGTCTTCAAAGTACACCACAAAAATTCACTTTGTTGTTTTATTCGCCGGCGAAATTCGCGCGAATACATAAACACTTGAACAGTAGTAGTAGTAGTAAAAGGACGACGAAATGGCATCGTACGGCGAGGTAAATCTTTAACGTTAATTCTTCTTCGCATGATTTCGCGCGCACGTTTGGTTTTTGTCGTTCGCGTGGGTGTTGTTGTTGCAGAGCAGCGCGTTTGTTAAAAATTTCATCACGATGATGAGAAATGTTATGCGCGCGAATTCTATCGAAAACGCTCTCGAATACTGACGTAAAACTCTTCTCTCAATTAAAAACAAAACAGGAACCCGAGTACGAGGATGAAGACGGTGATTATGAATCCGAAGATGGCAGCGAAGGTACGATCATATCTTCGCGTTAATGTTTTTATCCCCCGCTCTCGCATCATCATTTGCCCTCTTTCCCTCTCAAATCGTCGGTGTTTTTTCCTCAAATCTCTCTTTTTGGCGGCGAAAGCGTTTTTCTTTTGTCCTCCTCTGGAAACAAACACCAGAAAAAATCTGACATTTTATCATCCCTCCCACGACGACAACAACATTAACAGAAATGTTAGAAGAAGAAGAAGAAGCGACGACTTCCGAAGGCGCTTCAACGGCGACTCCACCGCTCGGCATGAAACCGTGGATTGGTTTACAAACCATGCCGCAACCGACGCGCGATAAAATCGCGGAACACATGCAGCGACAACAAACGGAAACCGGAGATAACGAGTTGACCGTGGTATTAATTGGTAGACAAGGCGTAGGGAAATCGAGCACGGTGAACGCGCTGATAAACGAGAAAGTAGCGAACGACCAACCGTTCGTGCAGGAAACGGTGAGACCTTTGTTGGCGTCTCGAGCGGCGGGGGGCTTCAACGTCCACGTCATCGACACGCCGGGGTTGTTGGATGGAGAATCCGTTTCGTCGAACGGTTTAATGGCTCTGAGAGCCGCTTTGGACGATAGAAAAGTGCATTGCTTTGTGTTTATGCAAAGATTAGACTCTTGGAGGTGCGATTCCGGAGACGAGTTGATGATTAGAGCCTTGTGCCAACACTGCGGCGCGGATGTCTTTGACCGAGTCGTCTTGGGCTTCTCTCACGGCGAATTAAAACCACCGAACGGCGAAACCACGCAAAAACTTATCGAACGCAGATACGCACAAACTGTCTCCATGATTAAAACTGAATTGAAAAAAGCGCGAAAGAAAAACTACAACGATTTCTCGCCGCCCATGGCGGTGGTTGAAAACAGTTCCCGATGCCCGACCAACGCCGAAGGCGAAAAGTGCGTCACGTTAGAAAACGACGAAAAAGTCCCGTGGCTGCCAGCTTTAGTCGGCGCCATGGTCGACGCGTCCACGCAATCCGTTAAAAAGTCAGAAGGCGACGGCAAATCCTACTACCTCTTCGATTACAAAAAAATTAAGAAATCCGGCGCCAACCCGAACACTAGGCATAAGCTCTGGATGTTCCCGGCGTTTCTCCTCCAGTGGTTCGTGTTGAGACCAATCATAGTGAAAGTCATCCGGAACGACATCCGCAAAGATCGCGCGATTGATCGATACGCGCTTTAAATTAATAATATATATCTTAATACATTTTATCATAATATACTTTATTATAAACTCGTAAAAATTAATACTCTTTTGTGTTGCTTATTATATGACCTTCGCCCTCTTTTACATCGTCACGTCATAAAAATTAGCTCACCGTTTCTTTAAATTATTCTAACGATGACGACCACCACGACCACCACCGCCGCCTTTTCACTTTCTTTCTTAAAGCGGCAGAAAGAAAGAAGGCGCGTTAACGTCAGGGGACGAAGAGGCGGAGGTAAAGTTGTTTTAAACTCAATCACCCCGTCGACGAGGGAAACGACGAATCAGTCTGGAGACGAACCAACTTCCCGAGTGAATACGACGAATACCAAGAATAATATTCAACTCTCCGTGGACGAACGGTCGTTGGATTACCGCGCGCCTGGATTCACGGTCGGCGAAAACGTCTCGACGAGTAAAAGAGTCTTACCGAAACGGATCATCTTGATACGACACGGCGAGTCGCAAGGGAACATCGACGAAACCGCGTATCAAAACACCCCAGACTGGCAGATTCGGTTAACCGAGAAAGGGAGAGAACAAGCCGAGCAAACCGGGAAGATGTTGAGAGAAATGTTGGAGCGAGATAAGATCGAGGAGCCGGAGAAGGACCCGAAAGTGTTTTTTTACATCAGTCCGTACAGACGATCGAAGGAAACCGCGGCGGGGATCGCCCAAAGTTTAGATCCGGAGATGATCATCGGCGTGCGAGAAGAGCCGCAGTTGCGAGAGCAGGATTTTGGGAACTTTCAAGACGGACAGATGATCAAGACGAAGAACGAGAGGCAAGCGTTCGGGAGGTTTTTCTACAGGTTTCCGGATGGGGAGAGTGGTGCGGACGTGTACGATAGAATGACTATTTTCGAGGATCACATGGTGAGAGATATCGACAACGGGAGGTTTAGCGGAAGCACGAATATGGTTCTGTGTACGCACGGTTTAACGTTGAGGATATTTTTGATGCGATGGTTCCATTGGACGGTGGCAGAGTACGAGAGGATTACAAATCCGGCGAATTCAGTGCCGATTATATTAGAGAGAAGAGAGGAAGATTGGACCGTCGTGAATTGCGAACCGGATTGGGACAATATGTTCGGCGACGGAGACGAGGACGCGGATTTGTGCGCGCACCACGCGGTGCACACGAAGGAGTGTTACGAGTTGACCGAAAGTAGCATGGCGGCGTTGGAAGGGTGCACGGACGACATGTGCACGATGATTTTACCGGAAGAATGTTGGGAGAGAGCGTTAAATTTAGGTGTAAGTGACGCGACGGAGTGCTCCATAAACGGCGGGGCGGTTTCATGGAAACCGACTTCGTAATCTGTATGACTATTACTATGTTTATTTAAACGATATATAACAAAACGCGGTGCTGAAAAGAAGCCAAAAACTCTATATTACATAACTATTTCTTTGGGGGCGACCAGTAACCGTGCAATCCAGGAGGGACGTGCTCGTCCATCAATTGGATTTTACACTCGTACCCTTTACCTGCTTCAATGTTCTTCGCGTCGAAGATATACAAAAAAGTTTCATCCGAACCCGCATCGTTGACGAGTTGTAAAATATACCCGTCGTCTTCGTCGACCGCGTTCGGTTTCGCCGCGAAAATTGGTTCTTGCACGAAACATCTCTCGCCGTAGTAGTACACTTGGTCAATCGCTTTCTCGCCGCTATCGTTCGCGCATGGGGACACGTCGTACTTTACCAAGCACTGGTTCGGTCCCCATTTTTTCCCGTCTTTCACGACGGAACCACCCGTGTAGACGTATTTGTGTTCCTTACCAACCATGGTTGGATTCATGCACGGAAACTCGCAGCATCGGTCCGACAGGGATTCTTGTTTCACCTGTTTCGAGTCTTTTTTCGACGGGTTGACGGTAAATCGAGTGTACTCCGTTCTCGATCCATCTTGCCAGAACGCCGGAGTCACCATATCTAAGTTCATCGAGAAATCCATAAACTTCCAAGGGATGGAGTCTAAACACACTTCGCCGGTTTCTTCTCTTTCGAACGCGTTCACGTGGTGGAAGAAAAACTGGTTCTTCAACTCGTACGACTTCGCGACTTCGTCACCACTCAACATCTTTTTCGCTTTCTCGGTTCTCGGAAACATCCACAAGATTGGTCTTTTCCCGTCTTGCATGGCAATCGTTTCCGCCAACGCGCACTTGGCGAACATGTACTCAGTCATCAACTTTTGAAAATCTAAGCTCGTCGGGTTTTGGAACAAACAATACCAGTTCTCGGTGACTAACATGTCGTGAAAGAATCCAAACGTCGCGTTCGGCACGTCAAAATCCACGCGCTTCTTCTCCGTGCCGTCTTCGTTCCACTCGTAAAACGCGGCTTTGTTCGACGTGAACGGAAACGCGCTCGGTTGCGACTCGATTGAAAACGCAATCAAAGTCCTCTCTTTCGTCTCTTTGTTTTCTTCCACTCGGTAATGCGCCGCCATTTGCGGTACTCTCAAAGCTTGCCCTAACACTTCGTCCACTTCTTTTCCAATCGTGTTCAAATCGTTCTTCCTCAACTCGTGTGGCTTCCCGCCTTCCCACAACGCGTACACTTTATCGTTCCATTCGACGACGCCGGTGTTCGCCACATTCTTGACATCAAAATCGAACGGGTTATAAAACGAATCGCCTTTGGGGTTTCCGACGGCAAACGCGCCTTTGTATAACATTTGCTGCGCTTCTCGTTCGTCGTAAAATCCTCTCGTCTCCACAAAGTTATGCTTGAACTGAATATTCGTTTTATCCTCTTCCTTGTCGGACGAAGGCGCCGTAATAAATTCGTACGAGTGCACCAATCCGTCCCCGTCGAAGAACTGGTTAATCTCTTTCCCGTAAATATCCAACATCCCGGGTCCGTTTCTAAACAGAGTCCCGCCTTGTAATCCAGACGGAATCTCCCCGTCCACGACGCACGCTTTCGGTATCCTTCTCGCGTCCGAGCTCGCTTGCGTTTGGTTGCTCAAACTCGTGTTTCTATAAATCGACCGCCAATCTTTGATGGTTTGATTCGTCGGGTTCCAGGTTAAGTTTTCCGGACCGACTGGGCCTTCCTCGATCGGATCTCTCGATAACGTCCACGGAATCGACACTCTCGCTCGATCTTTTCCTCCTCCTTTTCCTCCTCCTTCAAAAGAAGAAGAAGAAGAAGAAGAAGAAGAATTGGCGACGTCACTTTGCGTCACATTCGCGACGTTTCGAGGCGTGACGACGAAACGTTTTCTTTTCACAGCAACCGACGATGCGTTTCCACGAGAGCAGGTTTTGGTAAAGCGTGGCACGTTGTGCCGCTCTCTCGAGGAAAAGAGAGGAGGACTCGAAGCACTGCTCGAAGAAGAAAACATGATTGATGGATGGTGTTGTTGATGTGTGCCTTTAACGTGGATATTTCTCTCGAGTGAAGGAGAGCCACGAATTTTTTTTAGGCGAAATTTTTACAGTTTTACTCGTTCAGAGAGAGAAAGAAACTCTGCTTTTAAAACGTGTTAGTATTATTAGTATTCGCTTGAGTAGTAGTATCATTCGTTTCCTCCTCTTTCGCCCAAAAACTGAACGCGAACGACGAAGTGTGTTGTTCTTGTTGGTGTTGCGAGAAGATGGTGGTGGCGGTGGAAATTTTGTTCTTGGTGTTGTTTTCGTTTGCGTTCTCGCCTCGCGGCTTCTTAGTAACGTTGTTGGCGTTTTCTGTCGTTTTCGCCAGGCGACCGACTCGCTTCTGCTGCTTTCGCGGCGGCGCGATTTCTTTTTTTGTCGTCCTCGCGCGCTGTTTTCGAGCGTCCTCGAGTATTTCCGGGTACATCTCGCGCATTCGCTTTTCGAAGGCTTCGCCGAGGGAGCGTCGCTGGGTTTTATCGTCGTATCCGCTCACCAAGTTGCTGTTCTTGCTGTCTAAGATTTTAAGGACGGTTGGCATATTTGATCGAGAGACGAAGTTTGCCGTGAGCGCTAAATGCACATTTCTGTCTTCTTCGTCTTGGTCTTGGTCGTCGTGTTCTGGCGGTAGGTTTACGACGCAATGCCACCATTGGCTGGGCACGAAAATAACGTCTCCGGCTTCACATATCGTCTCTTGAAAGTGGTACGCTCGTTTAGAAGTTTCCTCTCCTTCAAAATCGTCGTCGCCGCAACTTAATAACGTGTCGTAAAAGTTTTCGTACCATTCTAATGGCGTCAAAGGACACACGACGCTCGCGTTATCTTCAGATGGAAACACCCCGGGAGGGACTTCATCGTTCGGGAACAAGATCCATTTTTTTCTACCTCTGAGCACGGCGTTCCATGCGCTCGTGCCGTTCGGATCTACGTGGAACGTGCTTCCGCTACGATTCGGACCGAAGATCACCCACTTATAGTGTGGCCTCTTTTCCTCTCCTAAAACTTTAAAATAATCACCATCTTTGGAAAACAAATTGTGAAACAATCCTCCTTCTTCAAATATCTCGGTATTCTCCGTCCACATCTCCTCTTTCGCTACTTTCGGATCGAACAGTAACAACTTGCTATCGTCGGTATCGTTTTCCCGTAAACAATAGGAAAGGTAATTGTTCAAACTCGTCCGGTAGCCGCCCACTAAGAACGTCTCGTCGCCGTATTCATTCAATAACGCATCGTTCGTCTTCCACTTCTCGATCGCTCTCCACTCCTTCGCTAATCCTCTCAAAACAACCGGCCGATTTTTGTTCTCAAACTCCTCGCGAAACCGGCTCTCGATCGACTCCTCGTCCGCGAGCGTTCTCTTCTCGCTACTACTACAATCGATCTCAGGCACCGTAAAACTTTCCACCCACGTTTTTTTAATCTCTAAGTTATTAATCTGTTTCGGTAAATACAATGCGTCGGAATATACGCATCCCATTTTCTTCTTCACCTTTGTCTTCTTCTTCATCGTCAAAGTCGTCTCGTTCGCCTTTACATAATACAACTGTTTCCAATTTCTGCATCGCCTAAAATCAGCTTCCTCTAAACCAAACCTATTCAAATACAGCTTCTTCCACAAGGAATCGAACGAGGCGTATTGGAAACACATTTTACTCGCCATTGTGAATTTCGCGAGCGTTTTTGCATCGTCTATGTGTTCCAGAACGTTCATTAAAACTCTATCGTCGAGGAAACTCGAGAAGAATTCCCCTAAAGATTCTCGTCGAGAATGTAAATACTTGCGCTTCTCCGCCGGTGAGTCAAAGAGGAAGAAGAGCATCCCGAACGGTTTGACGTCGTAATAATCTTCATTTTCATCGTTGGTATCATTATTAGTAGCAGCACAAGAAGATCTCGTCATCTTTCTCGCTTTAAAGAGAGAGTTAAAGAGAAAGAGAAATGGGGGAAGCGAAAAGGCAAAGTGGGAAGTTCAAAGAAGCTGCGCTTTATAGAAAAATGTGAACGCCATCGATGCGTAGACAATTGCTCGCTATTGCTATGCGCAATTTCACCGCGACTCGGTGGTGGTTCTAACAGCACTTTCCTCGTTACCTTCCTCGTCGTCTGAATCGTTTAACAGGTACTTCAAATACGCCTTTGCGAAATCTCTGCAATCGTTCTCGCACAACGCCAGGTTTCGCCAGTCGTCCGAAGCGTAAAACTCCTTAGCGGAGACGCGATCGACCGCTTCGTACAAAATCGTATTCATTTTGCTGTTTTTGTCTTCTTCGTCGTCGGAAGAAGAAGAACTGAGTGCGAACAAAACTGCTTCGAGGATAGATTTCCGTTTCACTTCTCCGATAAACTCTAACCCGCTGGATGCGTATTTCCTGGTGAACGTTTTGTGCACGATTTCGTGTCTGATGACTCCTGGAACTTGCGTTCTTAAGACTAACAGTTTGAACGCGGTTTCGATTTGTAAGGAATTCTTCGGCGCGAAATCGACTAAATACTGTAAAGAATTCGTGCTCTCATCCTCGCTGTCGTTCAAAATCTCCAGAACTGTCGCGTGGTGTAAGAACGTTTTAGGATAGAGTTTCCCGTTTCGTAACAGTTTGTGTACAAATTCGAAGCCGTCTAACGGTCTCAACGCGAGGAAGATTTTGATGTTAACTTCTTTTCCTTTTCCTCCCGATTCTTTCGTTGGTGTTGTTGCGCGCGTCCTCGATGTCTGCGCGCTTCTTTGTCTGCGCTTTCTTCTCACAAAACTGGTCGGAGGAGGAGGAGCTTTCGTCGCTCCCGCTTTCTGCGTCATCATCTTCATTCATTTTTGTAACGAACTCTCGTTTCCCCGGGGAAAAAAGACAGACGTCACAGTTTTATGTCATCATTTGGTCATCGTACTCGTACCAGATGTCGTCGTCTGCGAAGAAAAAGAAGACAAAGAACACGAAGAAAGAATAAAACATGCACGACAGAGACGACCCTTACGTTATTTTGGGCATCTCTCCTTCCTCGGATGCGAAAGTCATCAACGACGCGTACCGGAAATTAGCGTTGCAATACCACCCAGACACGGTGAATAAGAATACGAATACGACGAATACGACTGATAACAACAACGCGAACAAGACGTTCGATAGAATCACGCAGGCCAGAGAAAAAGCTCTGAGAAGAGCGACAGGAGGAAAAGGAGGAGGATATGCATCATCGAACAGCTGGCGAGAGGCGACGCGACACAGCGACTTTAAAGGAGGAGGAGGAGAAAATTTTTACCAAAAGTACGACCATTTATACGAGCGAAGACGACATCCCATGCACGTGGGCAGACAATACGGCGGCGGGGTGTTATTACTCTGGAGTTTAAGTTTGGTGACCTTTGGGGTTTTTTTGTGGGAGATAACGCGCGCGGAACACAAAGTCGGTCCGGCGACGGAGAAGCGGAGAGAGAAGCGAAGGAAAGAAGAGTTTGCGAACCGAGAGAAAGCGAGGGAGATTGGACGGATGGAAAGAGGGAGTACAAGTGGTAAGTCTGCGAGAAAGAAGAAAGAAAAAGTCGTGCCGGAGATGATGACGATGATGGGAAATAGTCGACACGTGGCGAGGTTAGATGATGGAGGGCTTTTATTCGTAGAAGACGAAGAAGACGGGGAAGAAAAATTCAATCGCAAAGGATACTACGAGACGACGACGAAATTTAAACGCGTTAAACCGTTCGTCTCGAAGCACGCGGAACGAACGAAAGCGAACGCGCTGGCGCAGAAAAACTTATCCGAGGAGGATATCGAGAAAGCGTTGATACAAATGCGAACGATGGAACGCGAGATTGAGTGCTGCGCAAAGTGCGGATGGCCGCTACCGTATCAGAGCACGATGTCCTGCCCGGCGTGTGGGGCGAGGACCATACAAAAACGAGACGTCGTTCGCGTCGTAATTAACAAGAAACAGCAACCGGAAAATGGAACAACAGAGGAACAACAGAGTAGTAGCAGAGCGGCGGAGGTGAAAGAAACTTCTTCCGACGACGATCTTCCGAATACTAGTACTCATAGCGAAACAACTCATAGCAAAAATCGAGAAGCCGCCGCCGGGAGAGCGAGCAGCCCGGCGTCGTAGTAATATATTAGCACCATTTCGATGATGATTGAATCTAGCGTGTAGTCTAAACGCGTATTGTAAAACAGTAGTTTTAGGTTGAAAGAAAACGGCCCGAAAGGGTAATACTAAAGCGCTCGCGTAAGTACTTTTTGCGCGGAAAAGACAAATCTCATCAGGGAGTCCATCACCATTTTTTTCCTCATTAACTTTTCTCGCGTTTGCGCTTTATCTACCCTTTAAACATGGCGGAGGACAAAGCGGAATCTCTCGCGGCTGCCGTGAATTTGTTGACCCTTCTCGCCTCTGATTCCGGCAAGGAGGAGTTCTTTCTCCCTTTAACGCTTTCCCCGTCGGCAAACGAGTCGCCGACGGAAACGAGACAGAAGTGCCTGTTTTTCGAGTGCACGTCGACGGCGTTGCAAGCGCTCTCGAAGATGTTTTTACCGTCCACGCCTGAGCTGTTGAAAGTGTCCGCGCTGAAATCTATCGCGAAGAAAGCGAGGCGAGTGTCACTGACGGAAAGTCAGTCCTCGTTTAACGCGTTGTTCGGGTACGGCATCTCGAAGACAAAGGAAACGAGATTACGAACCCTTTTTACGGAAAGCGAGAAGGAAACAAGATATGCAGTTGTGATTAGCGTTCGATTGAGATGCGGAGAAAGCGTGGCGGTGTGTGGACTGTTTGAAGACGGCGAGAGCGGGTTCGGGAAGGCGTCTTCGGGGACCTCTTCGTTCGTGGCGTACCCGTTGGCGCCGTCGACGACGTTTCTGGAGCTCCAATCGACGCCGGAAAAGGAAACGGATGAGGTGAAGTGGTTGTATTGCGACGATAAAGGGAACGCGAGAACAGAAGATATGCCGTATTTTAAGTGGAAAGGAAAGTTGCGGCCGCATAAGATTTCGCACCAAGAAAAGTTGTTTCGAGGGATGCGGAAAGTGCCGGATGCGGTGGTGAAAGCCGAGTGGTGGGAGACGAGCAGACCGTTAGCGGAGGAGAGGGCGAGGCAGCAGAGAGTAGCGGACGAATTATCGCAAAAAGAGATTGAAAAGTTACGAAAAGCGTGCGTTATTGGAAGAGGGGCGATTGATTGTGTGGTGCGAGCGATTCGCCCAGGAGTTACGCCGGAGGCGTTGGACGCGTTGTGCCACGATTACATTTGCGATAAGAACGCGTACCCATCGCCGTTAAATTACTATTGCTTCCCAAAGTCGTGCTGCATAAGCGTAAACGAAGTTATTTGTCACGGTATTCCCGATTGTCGGCCGTTGGAGGAAGGAGATATCGTGAATATCGACGTCACGGCGTTTTTCGGCGGATACCACGGCGACTTGAACGAAACCGTGTTTGTAGGTAGTAGTGGCGATAAAAGCAATAGCGCTACAGAAGAAACAGCGAGCGAAGAAGTAGCAGATGGAGTAGACAGTAGCAAAAAAGAAGCGTTCAAACTGCTCAAGTGCGCGTACGAGTGTCTCGCGGAAGGCATGTCCATAGTCAAACCAGACACGCGATACAGAGACATTGGCGAAAAAGTCTCCACAGTCGCCTCCAAATACGACTGTTCGGTCGTCAAAACCTACTGCGGGCACGGCATCGGTAAGCATTTTCACTGCTTCCCGAACGTTCCGCACTACAAAGGCAACAAAGCTGCCGGCGCCATGAAACCTGGCCACGCGTTCACCATAGAGCCGATGATCAACCTCGGCAAAGAATGGCGCGACGAGTTATGGCCGGACGGATGGACCGCAGTCACTAAAGATGGAAGCTTGAGCGCACAGTACGAACACACGATGGTGTGCACGACAGATGGCGTGGACGTGTTGACAAAACGGAATAAAAATAGCCCGAGAGTGTTTCCGTTTACCGAGTTCGAGGATACCGGCGACGACGACAAAGACGAAGAAGAAGAAGAGGCGGACAAAGAGAACCAGGTCATCGCGGAGCTCGAAGAACTCGTGAACCAATTCAACACCACCAAACTTTAGAGAGAGGCCTAGGAAACGATTTGAGGAGAAAGAGCGTGTGTGAGTAGCCTAGCTTTATATCGTTGTAGTCCTTATTTCCACCCCTATAGGACCCGCTTGCCACTCCACTCAAAACAGTTAAATTTTAACCTCGCCGCCAAAAACCTCAAAATTAAGGATTTCCACACACAAAATGTTGGCCGCTGCTCAAACAACGAAGATAAACCCATCCTCATTCGCGGCGCGGGCTCGAACGTCTTCCTCCTCGTGCGATGGGGACGGTTGTCGATGCTCTTTTTGCTGCGCGAATGTTATTAAGAGAAAGGCGTTGAAAATGTCGACGAAACGCGAAGCAGGAGTCGTCACTCGCGCGGAACAGTACCGCCCTGGGATTAACATGCCGGAAGGTCCGGACTCGGACTTGAACAAATGGTCGAGGAAAATCACGCAACCGAAATCGCAAGGCGCGTCTCAAGCCATGCTCTACGCGACTGGATTGACCGAAGCGGATATGAACAAACCGCAAGTTGGAATTTCCTCGGTCTGGTGGCAAGGGAACCCGTGCAACAAACACTTGCTTTTGTTAGGGAACGAGGTGAAGAGAGGCGTCGAAGCGGCTTCGATGGTCGGGTATCAGTTCAACACGATTGGTGTGTCCGACGGGATTAGTATGGGTACGCCGGGGATGTCTATGTCGTTGCAATCGAGAGACTTGATTGCGGATTCCATCGAGACGGTTATGGCCGGGCAATGGTACGACGCGAACGTGAGTTTGCCGGGATGCGATAAGAACATGCCAGGGACGGTTATGGCGATGGGGAGAATTAACCGACCGTCGTTGATGGTTTATGGCGGTACGATTCGACCGGGTATTTCGCAGTTGGATGCGAGTAAGTCGTTGGACATCGTGTCGGCGTTTCAGAGTTACGGTCAGTTTGTGACGGATGCGATTACCGAGGATGAGAGAAAGGATATCGTGAGAAACTCGTGCCCAGGCGCCGGGGCGTGTGGTGGTATGTATACCGCGAATACCATGGCATCTGCTATTGAGGCTTTGGGGATGACGTTGCCGTATTCGAGTTCAATCCCGGCGGAAGATCCGTTGAAGATGGACGAGTGTTTCTTAGCCGGGAACGCGATTAAGCACTTGTTGGAGATTGATTTGAAACCGAGAGATATCATGACCAGAGCTGCTTTTGAAAACGCGATGACCATTGTTATTGCCCTCGGTGGTAGTACGAATGCGGTGTTGCACTTGATTGCTATGGCGCACGCGTGCGGGATTACTTTAACCTTGGATGATTTCCAAGCCGTGAGCGACAAGACGCCGTTTATTGCGGATTTGAAGCCGAGTGGGAAGTACGTCATGGAAGATGTGCACAAAGTTGGTGGCACTCCGGCGGTGTTGAAGTATCTCATGGCGAATGGCTTGATTGATGGTTCGTGCATGACGGTAACAGGTAAGACGTTGGCGGAAAATTTACAAGCCTGTCCAGATTTGAAGGAAGGGCAAGATGTGATCGTGCCATTGGATCAACCGATTAAGAAGACTGGACATTTACAAACGTTGTACGGAAACATCGCCCCGGATGGTTCGGTGGCAAAAATCACCGGCAAGGAAGGTCTGTACTTTAAAGGTACTGCGATTTGCTTCGATTCCGAGGAGGAGATGCTCCAAGCATTGGCCGCAGATTCGAAGCAGTTTGTTGGTTCAGTCATCGTCATTCGTTACGAAGGTCCAAAGGGTGGTCCGGGTATGCCAGAAATGTTAACCCCGACGTCTGCGATCATGGGCGCTGGCTTAGGGAATGACTGCGCGTTGATTACGGACGGGAGATTTTCAGGCGGCTCACACGGTTTCGTCATCGGTCACGTCACGCCAGAAGCGCAAGAAGGCGGTCCGATTGGTTTGATTGAAAACGGAGATGAGATTGAAATCGACGCGGAAAAGAGAACGATGAATGCATTGAACGTCACGGAAGCGATGTTTGCTGAGAGAAGAGCCAAGTGGACAGCGCCACCTTTGGAAGCGACGAGCGGGACGTTGTATAAGTATACCAAATTGGTGGCGAGCGCGTCCAAAGGTTGCATCACAGATCTGTAATATCTGATACCAGGTACCTAGGTACCACAGGTACCAGTATATATATTATCTATTGAAGCTACAATCCCTAATTATCCTCTATCTATCTATCTATTTACTCATCTCTTTTTCGTTTATGCTTACTTACTATACTATTCTTTATTCATCGCTTTTCCGTCGTCTTCGTCGAACGACCACACGCTAAAATGGTGGTTCAGCGTTCGAACGCCGTGTAAACGCTTCCTGGTTTGGCTACTCAAGGCACCTTTATCATTCCTATCTTTCTCTATATAGAATATACGTTTTATGCGCGAGTGCGTCAGCGCCATGGCACACATCAAACACGGTTCGTGCGTCATGTAGATGTCGTACCCTGTGCATAAATATGGCTTGTCCGGGATGCCGATGGATTCAGCCATCACTTTTGCCGCCACAGATTTCCGACGTTTTTTAGCCTCTGGAGAGGTCAAATCTTCATTCTCTCCGAAATCATTCTTGCCGTTGTTATCGTGCGCATCTGGATACAGTTGTAAATCCAGTCTCGCGACTTTCTCGATTGCAATCATCGCGCAGTGTTGCATAGGAAGACACCGCCTCGCCCCGCCTCTTTCGTCGTCTCGTTCCCCATTCTTCGCACAAGCGACCACCTCGCCGGTCTTTGGATTCACAATCTCGCAAAATCTCTCGCCTTCTTTTACTTTTAACACCAACGATCTCGCCCTCTCCGTCGCCGTCGTCCTCTCCTCGTCGTCCATCTTCGCCTCCTTCGAGTTCACTTCGCCTTTCGTCGTGGCTAACAAAACCGACGGCCACCACTCGTTCGCGCGTTCCAACTCTTTCCTCGAGAGCACTTGTCGGTTTGAAACGACACACGGCAGTAAATCTTCCTTCGTCGTGTTCGTCACCTCTAAAACTTTTCTCGCGTATCTCTTCTCTTCTTCTCCGGAGACGCTCACGAATAAGAAAACGCTCTCCGAGTCGTCCGGGTTCGATTTTACTCTCCGAACGTGTTTCGGTGGCACACCAAAATCATCATCATCATCATCATCGTCCTCGTTTTCACGCGCACCCCCTCCTGTCTCTCCTCCAATCATCCTCCTCCTCCTCGCCAAAATTTCGCGTTCGTAGCTCGATGCTTGCTTCACCGCCAGCGAACACGTCTTTTTGGGAATGCGAACGCAAAATGCGCTCCGTTTGGAAAGTGGAATTGGAATCGAAGGTGCGACGAAGAATGGTTTTCTTCTTGAAAGCGCGTCGTCGTCTGAATCGTCGTCGTTTTCGCCGCCGTTTCGAAACATTGATAAAGAACGTGGTGAAAAGCGTGGAAGTGGTTTACTTGTCAATAATCAAAGCGCGTTTTTCATCGTGTTCTCGATCGATGTGTGTGTTATTATAAATACGGATTAGATATTAACTACTAAAACAAGAGAATAAAAATGGGCAACCAAGAACACAACAGAAAACTTCGTGTACCGTGGTACCTACCTACTGTAGGTAAAAAGAAAGTTTTATTAATTACTTCTTTGACGGTTTAACGGCTTTGGTGAAATACATCACGGTGTAAATACCAGTCTTTCCGCCGTCGACCAAGGCGTCCGCGCCTTTCTTCAAAAACCCACTCACGCCGACGCTCCCTTTCGGGGCAATTCTCACCATCTCCAAAAACAAGACCAAATAATGGGTAATCGCGCGCCCCCAAATAGTCGTCTTGAAGCTCCAGAAATCTCTAAACGGCGACCAGCGTCGGTACGGGTCGATGGGTTCGTACCAGTTCACGTCGCTGGTTTTCACCAAATCTTCCTCTTCCTCCAACTTAAATCCAGCTTTTTTCATGGCGTTCGAGACGTCCTTGCAGCTTCTCGCGGTCGGTAAACCGTTCCCTAACAAAATATCTTGTCTGATTTGTTTGTGCTTTTCGTTTTTCGGGTCGTACTCTTCGGTTAAACACCACTCGTAAGACGCGAACACGCCTCCGGGTTTCAACACGCGGAAAATTTCCGCGTAACATTTTTCCGCGTCCGGCGCGTGACAAGTCGCTTCGATTTGGTACACCGCATCGTACGTGTTATCTGGAACCGGAATGTTCATAAAGTCAGCCTTAATAAACCCGCAATTGTCGTGTCTCCCGGTCGATTTGTTCATCTGTTCCCCTCTCGAAATCTGAAACGCGTTGTTATTCAATCCCGTCACGTCCGCTCCCGTGAACGCGGCAATCTCTCTCAACGGCCCACCAATCCCGCATCCGACGTCTAAAACCTTATCTCCTTTCTTCACGTTCAGTTTAGAGGCCAAATAATGTTCGTGTCGAACGATCGATTCTCTGAGCGTTTCCCACTTGTACCGGTGCGCGAAGTGGAAGGATTCGCCCCATCCGTACTCGTAAAACGAGGTCGCTAAATCGTAATACTTGTTCACGACGTCGGTGTAATTTCCCGTGCGTTTGGAGTCGTCTTGCTCTTTGAAGTATTCCTGTTTGACGTGAAAAGTGGTCGAGAGTGATAAGGAACGAGAGAAAAGAGAAAAGGTGTCAGTCACTGATCCGTTCCAAAACGAAGCGAGACGAAACGATGAGACGCAAAACTTCGCACCTCGTAATCTTTCGTCACTCGTTCGCTCTCGTTCCTGTCCACGTTCCCGCCCATGTGTTTCACGTTAAATTTCTTGTTCTTTGACGCCATTTTGATGACGATGCGTGCGTGTTATCTCTCTCTTCTTCTTTCGCCGATAAGGGCGCGATACTATGTGGAGATTGAATATGCGTTTTGGATAGAGAGATCTGGTGGCGGATTTTGTCTCTTTTTTTCAAACAAAATGCAAGCAAAAGAGGAGAGGAAAAACATTTTTAAGCGCGAATATTTACGAGCGTAATCTCACGCGAGACTCTTTCTCCTTATCTATCGCATATGGGGACAACGTATACATGTAGGCTATGGCTATAAAAGAGCAAACGTATATGGTACAACAGGACTATTCATGAGCTAATGCCAGCGACGCATGTGGACTTTCAAATGATCAGATCGAAGAAACTTCATCTCGCAAACATCACACTCGTACGGCTTCTCGTTCGTGTGAATACGCTTGTGGCTTTTCAAAGTATCAGAATGACGAAAAGCTTTATCGCACACATCACATTCATACGGTTTCTCGTTCGTGTGAATACGCATGTGGGCTTTCAAACTACTAGAATGACGAAACTTCATCTCGCACACATCACATTCGTACGGTTTCTCGTTCGCGTGAATACGCATGTGGCTTTGCAAAGCATCAGCTCGACTAAATCTCTTCCAGCAAACATCACATTCATACGGTTTCTCGTTCGTGTGAATACGCATGTGCCTTTTCAAGCTACCAGATCGAGTAAAACGCTTCTCGCACACATCACATTCGTACGGTTTCTCTTTCGTGTGCGTACGTATGTGTATAGCCAATTTAGATGGTCTATCAAACATCTTCCCGCACACATCGCACTCGTGCCCTATCTTTCTCTTCGCTCCTTCCCTAACAGTTATCTCTTCTTCTCCTTCTTCTACTCCCTCTTCTTCGTCTTCTTTTTGTATCTGAAGTTGATTCGCCTCGAGACCATCCTCCTCGTCAGGAATCCTCAAACACAACACCAAAGGTTCTTCTTCTTCTCTCGCCACCTTCAAAACCGTCCTCGCGTTCACCGCGCGTTTAGGATGTGGACTCTTTCGTCTCGCGGTATTATACTTATTCGTATACGAGACTTTAGAGGGGAGGAGGTTGACTAATACGGTGCGCATGTCTTATTGTGTGATCAGAAAGGAGGGCGACAGAATACGAAAAAAATGGCAGTAAAAAAAAAAGTCGGAAGTTCCTTCAAAACGTCTCAATTTTTTTTTCCTCCTCTCGCTTTGATCTGTTACGTTTTAATACTACTAATAACAACAACAACATGGGACGAAGAAAGAATCCACACCCGCAGCGCGCGGTGAACGCGAGGACGGTTTTAAAGGTGGTGAAGGGTAGGATAGAAGAGGAAGAAGAAGAAGAGGGAGAAGAACAACCGGTGTTGTGTTCGAGGATTCCTGACGAGGTTGATTTCGAGGCAAATCATCAGATACAAAAAGAAGACGAAGAAGAGGGAGAAGAAGAAGAAAAGGGAGAAGGAGAAGAAGACGACGACGTAAAGCGATTGTGGAGGATTATGTGCGTGCCGTGTGACGACGATGTTGTGATGGAGCAAAATCATCAGATACGAGAAGAGGAAACGGCTTATATTGCTAAAGGAGTGAAGAGGAAGAGGGGGCACGAGTGCGATGTGTGCGAGAAGGTGTTTGTGAGCGCATCTAAATTGGCCAGACACATGCGTACGCACACGAACGAGAGGCCGTATGAATGTGATGTGTGCGAGAAGAGTTTTCGTCGATCTGA